>ENA-UOOI01000096-UOOI01000096.1-fermentation-metagenome-genome-assembly--contig:-NODE-96-length-102912-cov-151.262520_pt1 | contig 102912 bp, 106 predicted proteins | sample MGYA00245779_ERZ724027 | MGnify/ENA primary metagenome ERZ724027 (study PRJEB28704, sample SAMN03018318) | fermentation metagenome | biome: anthropogenic terrestrial biome; feature: soil...
CATTGTACCAGAAGGGCTGACGAGCCCTCAACTTTCATTTAACTTTACAATACGTATAAAGTTTTAGGGAGGTCATATCATGGAATTCAAAGGTAGCAGGACTGAAAAAAATCTTGAGGCTGCTTTTTCGGGAGAGAGTAAAGCTCGAAACAAGTATACTTACTATGCAAGTAAGGCAAAAAAGGAAGGTTACGAGCAGATTGCAGCTATTTTTGAGGAAACTGCAAACAATGAAAAAGAACATGCAAAGCTTTGGTTTAAGCTTTTACATGATGGTTCTATTCCCGATACAATGGCCAATCTAATCGATGCCGCAGCAGGTGAGCACTATGAATGGACAGAAATGTACAAAGAATTTGCCGACACTGCAGAACAAGAAGGTTTCACCTCTATTGCAGCAACTATGCGTATGATTGGCAGCGTAGAAAAATCCCATGAAGAGCGTTACCGCAAGTTACTGGATAATCTGAAAAAAGATGTTGTCTTTAAATGTGATGAGGATACTGTGTGGGTATGCCGCAACTGTGGTTATATTTATGTGGGGCGTGAAGCACCAAAAGTGTGTCCTGCATGTAAACATCCGCAAGCATTTTTTGAACGCCGTGCGGAAAATTATTAATTCCCTATTAATCAAAGAGGCCGGCTGCCAGTAGAAATACCTGCAGCCGGCCTCTTTGTGTGGGATTGGCAGAGAATAAAATTTGAGTATGATGATTTACGGAGAAAGCACTCGTTATGTGGAGGATGTGCTGGAAGAATCAGGGCGATCATAGATGACCAGCTTACGGCTTCCAACCGTTCCCTGCAGTAGTTCTGTCAAATTAGTTTTTGCCTTTTCAGCGGCTTCCTTCAGCAAACCTTCATGAATTGCTTTTGATTCCATTTTTGTTTTTTCCTCTGCAGAAAAGTTTGTATAATCCTTTACACTGATAGGATTAAAAATATTTTTTGTTTCATCATAAACTTTAATACTGTTTTCATTAATTTCATGAGATAAAATTTTTGCAGCAGGAAGAGTGAGCAAAATAGATTGATCGGTCACGTTCACCTTGGCATTATTTAAATCGACACCGGCTTTAATGGTGCCGTCGTAAGTAATGAGAAAGCTCTTCTTTGTAAAGGGAATGGTATACCCATAGAAATTATTAGACTGTGAAAACTTGCCGACATTTGTATACATGTATTTGACAGTAGAGAGTTCATTGATACGCAGGATGCGCTCTTTGACCACGGTATTGGTTAACTGTGGATTCGTGTTTTTCTGGGACGTATGTCCGGCTAAAAAGAAAATGGAAGAGACGGCTACAGCTGTTACAGCAACTGTGATCAGCATCATCTTTATGGTCCGGGTAAAAGGAAACTTTTTTGCTTGATTCATTTCTGCCTCCTGAAAGAAACGCGGCAAGGTGGGAAAATGCTGGTTTATGTCATTGTATGTCCTATTATAACGGATATGATGCAGAAATACCAGTCAAAAAAAGCCGCTTGTGTGTATAAAGCACGCCTGCGGCTTTTCAAATTTTTAGACAATTTTATTTTATCGCTGATTCATAAGCGGAGGAAATTCAAATCCGGCAAATTCAAGGAAGTCATGCAAAATAGCAGTCCAGTCATAGGTCATTTCTGAGAATTCTCGCTCTTGCATCACTGTGCGCGGGTCGCTGCGGCAGGCGAGTACAAATTGTGCCAGCTGCTCCATATCTATTGGTGTATCATTATTGGGAACACGCAGCGCCCATGCAACGTCGCCGGGCAGGGATTCGTCATCATAAGCGTAAAGAAACGGCAGACCTACAGCAGCATATTCCCGCGCTTTCAGTGAAGAACAGCGTGTAATGCCGCGACGGAAACACCCAATAGTTGAGATACCGACATCGGAACGGTTGTAGTATGCCTGCAGGTTTTTCCCGGTTTGAAAGCCGGGCATTTCTACTCGGTCCTGCAGCTTAAGATTTGTGACCAGTTTGCGGAACTCGGGCATTTCTTTGGCATCGCCGCCGACCAGTGTAAAGTGAAAGTCGAACTGTGGATTTTTATTTTCCTGATAATATTGCTGCATGCCGCGCAAAACACGGTCATAAGCTTGCCACCAAAGTGTACCGGCCACTCCAATGATTTGAATTACAGGGCCTGACTTTGGCCACGGGACAGCGGGCAAAGCATCACAATTAATTCCATTGGTTGCATTCATGGCTTTCACACCATAGAAGGAGTCAGTGTGATCTCCGTAAAGAATGACGGCGTCGCATAGGCCGCGCAGTTTCGGACCGGCCAGTTGATCTTCTAAAGCACGCAGGTTTACTTTTAAGGCAAAAGCAGCTCTTTTGGCTTTATTTTTAACAAAGCGGTAGGAATTCCGGTAGGTATCCAAATAGGGATAATTGGGTATTTCCACTATGATTTTTTGGATGCCGGCAGTGCGGGCGTGCTGAAAAAGCCGAATAACACCAAAATCAATCCTGTCGAGACGTACATACAATATGTCATAGGAGTGATGCTCCAGATGTTCTATGGCAATTTCATAGAATCGGTTCATGACTCCATGTTCCGCACTAATGGGTACTGTACCGGGGTTAGCACCATAAAAGTGGAAAAAATTTCCGCTCCACAGGGAATAGGTAACGTTAAAACCGAGTTTAGCAAAAGCAGCAGACTGCCCTTTGATTTTTTTTATGACCCCTGCATACAGTACAGAATTTTCCTGAAAAGTCAGATACAGCAGTTTCAACTTTTTTGCCTCCCAATTATCAATTTTAACGACCTAGACTTTAATACAAGTCAGCAGGCAGGTGCGGCCTGTGGATGGGGAGAAGTGCTCAGATTTAATTCCACCGGATTTAATTGGCCGGCATCAATGGCACGGTTACGGACAAAAATGTAGAGCTCAGCACGGGCGCTTGCTACATAAGGGGTCAGGAATGTAAAGCTAAGGCCAAATGTAAGAAAAGAGGTCAATGCCACCAACAGGGACCACCCGATAAAGGACAAGTCAAAAATAAATAATTGGCCCTTTTCGCCGTCACTGAGCATGCGGCTGATTTGCCGGGCGCGGGTGCCGGACAAATCAGGATTGTCTGAAAGAAGAAAATCAACATAATAATACTGATATTTTTTTACAATGCCCGGAATGACAAACAAAAGTCCCCATAACACACAAAATAGTTTTGTCAGGAAAGTCACAATAATTGTGTTTCCCCATTTTTCTTGGAAACCGCTAAACAAACTGTTGAAATTTGTGTTACCAAAACGTTTACGAACATAATAGCGGCAGGAACCAACACGCATAGCGGCACCGACAAAAATCCCCAGAAGGATGGTGAGGAGCGAGAAAATTGCTATATACGGGAAATCATGATAAATGGCCATTGCCGTGAAAAAATCGGGTTGACTGAAACTGCCGAATCCGTCGATTTCACCGTAATAGGTTTCATATTCTATTAATTGCCGAAAGTGGCGAATCATATTTTCCCAAGCAGGATAAGAATAGACAGTCCAAATCATGTTACAGATGCCACCAGCCAGCATGAAAGCAACAATGGAGACTGCATAGCTGAACCAATAGCGGTTTTTCAGGGAGACCTTTGCGTTTTCCTTGATGATAGAACGTTTCCAGTTCATAAGATTTCTCCTTTCAAAGCGCTCCATTTATTTTACACGAAAAGGGAAAAAGATGCAAGAGAGGTATTGCATCTGTCATTTTGCGTCATACACAGAAAAAGACCTGCCGTATTGCTGCGGCAGGCCTAAATGGAATTTAATTAGTCAGCATATTTTGAATCGTTCCAAGAGTACATCTTACGCAGTTCTGCGCCGACTTTTTCAAGCTGATGCTCGGAATGAAGCTGACGGCATGCGTTGAAGTGGCAGCGGCCGTTTTTATTTTCTGCAATCCACTTGGAAGCAAAAGTACCATCCTGGATTTCTTCAAGCACTTTCTTCATTTCTGCTTTCACAGCAGGGGAAATGATGCGCTTCCCCGTCTCGTAATCGCCGTATTCAGCGGTATCGGAGATGGAATAACGCATAAAGCTAAAGCCGCCGGTATAGATAAGGTCAACAATCAGCTTCATTTCATGAATGCACTCGAAATATGCATTCTCCGGCGGATAACCGGCTTCTACCAAGGTCTCGAAGCCAGCCTGCATTAAAGCGGTTACACCGCCGCACAGTACAGCCTGCTCACCGAACAAATCGGTTTCTGTTTCAATGCGGAAGGTGGTTTCCATCAATGCTGCACGTGCTGCACCAAGAGCTGCGCCATAAGCCAGCGCAATATCCTGGCAATGTCCGGAAGCATCCTGATAAACGGCAACCAGAGCCGGGGTACCTTTGCCCTCAACAAATTCGCTGCGGACGGTGTGGCCCGGAGCCTTTGGCGCAATCATGAAAATATCAATGTCTTTCGGCGGCTTGATCTGGCCGAAATGAATATTGAAGCCATGTGCAAATGCGAGTGCTTTGCCGGCGGTAAGGTTGGGTTCAATGTCATTTTTATAAATATCGGCCTGCTTTTCATCAGGGGCCAGCACCATAATAATATCAGCTGCTTTTGTTGCCTCTGCAGTTGTCATAACTTTGAAGCCCATGTCTTTTTCTGCATGCTCCCAGCGCTTGCTGCCTTTATAAAGGCCGACGATGACATCGACACCACTGTCGCGAAGGTTTAAGGCATGTGCATGGCCCTGACTGCCGAAGCCAATGACAGCCACAGTCTTTCCTTTCAGTACGTTGATGTCACAATCTGCATCATAATAGATCTTTGGCATTGTTCTGTTCCTCCTTATCTTACTTTGTGTAAGAGAATAATGTATAACGGAACTCTTGGAGCAATCCAACCAAGACTCGCCCCCGCCAGCGCCGGGCGCTCCTCTCGAAAAAGAAGCTCTGGAAAGAGTTAGGTTGACAAGTTACTAATGCTAATTATATGAGCTTTAAAAAGAATAAACTGTAAACTGTTTTACAGTTTAGCAGATTTAAATATTTTGTCGATTTCAATGTTTCTGGCTATGTCTGCCAGAGGAAGCGGTGTGATTGCCTTTTTCAATGGCAATGGCACCGGCCCGGACGATTTCTTTGAACCCAAACGGCCGGAGCAGGGTAATCAATGTTTCTGTGCGCTCTTCCGTATCACAGAATTCCAATGTCAGGCAGGTGGTAGTTACATCGACAATGCGGGCCTGCATCAATTCGGCAATTTTCATCACGTCACCGCGATTCTGCATGCGGCAGTTGACCTTGACTAGGGACAATTCCTGAGAAATAAAGTCGTTTGGTTGAAGCACGCGAACTTTGATGACCTGAATCAGTTTGTTCAGCTGTTTTTCGACCTGCTCCACCGTATGCTCATCCCCGTTGACCACAATGGTCATGCGGGAAACAGAGGTGTCCTCTGTAACGCCAACTGCTAAGGAATCAATATTAAAACCGCGGCGGGAAAAAAGACCAGCTACTTTTGATAGAATACCTGGCTGGTTTTCCACCAGAACGGATAAAGTGTGTTTCATATCAATGCCCCCTTATATGGAGGGGGTGGATGGGTCCACCCTGCATATTAAAATATAGGGTCCATTATGCTGCAGCATCTGTTCGGCCTTTTCTTTGGCTGCTGCGTTACTGGCAGCTACCGATGCACAAATACCGTAACTTGCGGCCAGCTTTGCAAAATCCGGCATACCGTTTTTCAGGGATGTGCCGATATATCGGCTTCCATACTGTTTGTCCTGAAACTCTTTGACCATGCCAAGTGTTCCGTTCTGCATAATGATGATCTTAATGTCGATATTGGTTTGAATTAAGGTACCCAGCTCACACATTGCCATTTGGAAAGAACCGTCTCCGCAGACGGCCACAACCTGCCGTTTAGGCTTGGCAATTTTGGCACCGATTGCGGCGGGAATGGAATATCCCATGGTGCCAAGTCCGCCGCTGGTCAGAAAGCGCCCTTCTTTGACATTAAAGTTGCGGGCAGCCCAAATCTGGTTCTGACCGACATCCGCGACAAGGATAGCATCTTCCTCCATCATTGCGGAAAGGTCACGGATAAAAACGCGAGGCTCCACAAAATCGTCACGCGGAGTCCCGCGTGGAGGGAACTGGTTTTTATAGCTTAGAACTTTCTGCTTCCATGTTTTGGGGACCGTGTCGGTTACCTGTTCTGTCAAACTCTTCAGCACCAGACGAACATCCCCAACAATCGGAATATCTACAGGCATGTTCTTGCCGATTTCTGCAGGGTCCACATCAATATGGATAATTTTTGCTTTGTCGGCGATTTGCTTCGGGGCAGAAACAGCGCGGTCGCCGACACGGGCGCCGCACAAAACAACCAAATCGGCCTGCTGCATCGTGAGGTTGGCGCTTGAGCGCCCATGCATGCCGATCATTCCAAGATAGTAATCACTGTCCATTGGCATGACACCGATTCCCATCATCGTAGCACAAATGGGAATGCCGCTCTTGTGAGCAAAAGCAATCATTTCCTTCCGTGCATTTGCCAGCACGACCCCGCCGCCGCAGCAGATGATGGGGCGTTCCGCCTCTTCAATCGCTTTCAGTGCTTTCTGAATTTGCAGGGCATGTCCCTGCGTGCGGGGCTTGTAGCCGCGGATTTCTGCTTTTTCGGGATAGTCCCATGTTTTGACTTCCTGCTGCTGGATGTCAGTTGGCACATCTATCAACACTGGCCCGGGCCGGCCGGTAGAAGCAATGTGGAATGCTTCTTTGAAAATCCGAGGCAGCTGTGCAGCGTCATTTACGAGGTAACTGTGTTTGGTGAAGCTTTCACATGCGCCGGTAATGTCAGCCTCCTGAAAGACATCACGTCCGAGCAGCCAGGAATTCACCTGACCGGTGATAATTACCAATGGGACAGAGTCCATGTAGGCAGTTGCAATTCCGGTGATCAGGTTTGTTGCACCGGGGCCGGAAGTCACGACACATACGCCTGCTTTTCCGCAGGACCGTGCGTAGCCGCTTGCCATATGTGCGGCATTCTGTTCGGCCCTCACTAAAATGTGATGGACGGAAGAAGATGTAAGACAATCATAAAACGGGCAGATGGCGGCACCTGGATAGCCGAAAATGAAATGTACATTTTCTTTTTCCAGACACTTGACCATAATTTCAGCACCGCTGGACAAATGAAATACCTCCTCTCTTTTCATCCTGTCTTTCAATATCGTAAAGAAAGGCACAGGCAGAAACGGTACCTTTCGGTAAATTGAATTATATTCTGAAAAACGCAGTACGTCAATATGCTTTCTGCATTTTCAACGTTAAATCGGACATTCCCTCCAAAACTCATGGCGAGATCCTACCAAATTGGGGAAAACTACTTTTCCTATATTGAAAGCAAAAAGCAAAAGATTAGTGAATGGGGTTTACCGGATAATGTCCATTTGATTCATGGCAAGGCCGGTAATGAGTTTTGGATAAAAGTAGGTTGATTTCTGCGGCATCTTTTCCCCTGCAGCGGCAACGTCGCGAATTTCCTGCACACGCGTTGGATTCATCAGAAATGCACATTGACTGTTCCCATTCTGTACACTGGCAATGGCTTCGTTAAAGTCGCGGGTGTAAGAAAGATTGACCTGCTGAGCCATATTTTCTTTATCAATCCCCAATACTTTTTCCAAAACTAAAGAATGCAGGACGGAAACATCCAATCCTTGGCTGGCAGGTGATTTTTCCGGCAGGACCTTTGTCATCAGAGAAAGGTCTTTCAGCACCAGCAAGTCCCAGGAATCCCCGCCGCAATAGCAGGCGAATGCCTTTTGTCCAGCAGCATAGCAGGTATCCAGCTTGGCTTGAATGGTGTTTGTGTCATTTTCGCGGGTTACCGTGAAAGCATTTTTGCAGCCGTCCAGCAGAGTCTGCCGGTTAAAGGCTTTTAGACCGTGGACCAGCCGATGTGTTGGAAAAACGACCAAACCGGGGTCTTCCATGTCCACCAGCATCATCATGCAGTAATCCGGCTCACTGGAAATCATACCCTGATCCCGGCAAAAATTACGGAAGTTGAGTGCCGTTTCATAGCGATGGTGTCCATCGGCAATGTACAGCTTTCGGTTAGCGAAGTCCTCACAGATTGCTTGGATGGAGACTGGGTCATTGACAATCCACATCCGGTGGGTAACTGCACCGTCAGAAAATTCATAGCGGGGCGTATCCTTGCTCAGGGCATCAATGCGCGCACGCGTGGTATGCTTTGCATCCATATAAAGGGAATAAATTTGACTGAAATTGCAGAAAGTCGATTGCATCAGCTGAAAACGGTCTTGTTTTGCCTTGCTCAGAGTTTCCTCATGTGGCAGAATGACACCATTTTCAAATGGTTCCAGCTTAACTCGGCAGATCAATCCCTTTACTTTTTTGGTTTGTCCATAAGCCGTGAATTCCTCTTCATAAATATAAATACCGGGCAGGGTGTCCTCCTGCAGGATGTTGTCCTGCTCCCAAGACTTCAGAGTGCGGCCGGCCTCTGCATAGGGGTCCTTTCCGCGGGGAAGTTCCAGCCGAATCACATTGTATGGATTTTCGGCAAGATATGCGGTACGCTCGTTTTCGCTTATGATATCATAAGGCGGACAGGTAAGTTTTGCGATGTCACCGGCTTTGTCGGTATAGCGCAGTGCACGGAACGGTTTAATAACAGCCATAAGAAGTCCCTCCCGATACGGCTCAGAGATAAAATAAGGCAGCAGGCAGCCAAGCCAATCAGCTGAAATGGTGAAAACAGCCTTGAAAATATGATAATTTGAAAATATAATGATATAATCACTATTCTATACAGAACTTATGGTTTCGTCAAGTAAAGTGTAAAAATTCAAAAGACAAAAACGCCTGAAAATCCAATGCTTTTGTAGGAATATTACCGGAACTTCACATAAAGTTCAGAAAGAAACGTTATACTTGACCGCAGACTGTCAAAAATTCCGTAAACCCATGCCCGCAGCAGGCGGGGATCAAGAGAAAGGAGCTGGAACAGATGATTGAAGTCAGTCATCTCACAAAGCGCTATGGGCCGAACACAGCCCTTGTGGATGTAAATTTTTCGGTGGAGGGCAGCGGCGTTGTAGGTTTTCTCGGACCAAACGGCGCAGGCAAATCCACGACTATGAATATCATCACAGGTTATCTTTCCGCGACCAGCGGAACGGTGAATGTGGAAGGTCATGACATTTTGGACGATGCAGACGAGGCAAAGAGAAACATCGGTTACCTGCCGGAGCTGCCTCCGCTTTACATGGACATGACGGTTGAGGAGTATCTTGGCTTTTTGTTTGACCTGAAAAAAGTGCAGAAATCCAAAAAAGAACATATTGGTCAAATCTGCCGCCGGACAGGCATTGACCAAGTCTACACGCGCTTGATCGGCAACCTCTCCAAAGGTTACCGGCAGCGTGTCGGTCTGGCGCAGGCACTGCTGGGTGACCCACCGGTGCTGATACTGGATGAACCGACTGTCGGGCTGGATCCGAAACAGATTATTGAAATTCGGAACTTGATCAAAACACTGGGTAAAACCCATACCGTCATTCTTTCTTCCCATATTTTGCAGGAAATTGAAGTCACCTGCGGGCGGATTATCATTATCAATAACGGCAAGGTTGTTGCAGACGGTACTCAGGAAGAACTGGCGGAAACAGTGGAACCACAGCGGCTTCTTGTGGAAATTGAAGCTCCGAAAGCGGAAGTGCAGGAATCTTTGAAAAACCTGCCGCATGTTGAGGACAGTGAACTGATGGGTGAAGCAGAGCCGGGTGTGTGGAAGTTCTCTCTGAAAGAGTGCGGCGATACACGCCGTGAAGTTTTTCAGATGTGCAAAAATGAAGACTGGACGCTGCTGTCTATGTCCGGACGGCACAATACACTGGAAGATATTTTCCTGCGCCTGACCAACGGCACAGTGGATAACCGAATCGGCGACCGCAGTGGGAAAAGCGGAAACTCAAAAAATGTCCGCAGTACAGTGGCCAATGCAGTTGGTTATACGGTGCCGGAAACAGATGAGGATCTTGCACGTGAACAGGATGGGAAAGCCGATAATGACGCCAGTGTGAAGGAGGACTCCTGAAATGGGTGCGGTTGCAAAAAAGGAACTGAAGCAATATTTTCATTCACCAGTGGCATACGTTTGTATCGGTGTGCTGATGGCACTGTTTGGATTTTTCTATACCCAAGTACTGATTTCCGGCAGTTCTTCAAATATTTCTTACGTTTACAGCAATATGTTTGTGTGGTGTATGCTGGTGATTCCGATACTGACCATGCGCACCCTGAGTGAGGAACGTCGGAACAAGACCGACCAGGCACTGCTGACGGCGCCAGTGAGCACAATGGGAATTGCCGGAGGAAAATTTGTCGGAGCGTTCAGCATTTATGGACTTGCCATGACGATGTCGCTTATTCCTGCAGTCGTGCTTTCTTTTGTTGGCAAACCAAATTGGGGCATGATTTTTGGCGAATATCTGGGTGCATTGTTTTTCGGTATGGCAATGACTGCAATTGGAATCTTCGTATCTTCTTTAACAGAAAATCCGGTTATTGCGGCAATCGGGAGTCTCGGCATTGCGATTTTCTTAATGGTAATTGATTCTGTTTCCAGTGCGGTGAACAATCCTGTGCTTTCCAAGGTCGTATCATGGATTTCGTTTTCCACCCGCTACCAGCAGTTTACTTCCGGTACATTTGATATTTCTTCAGTTGTGTTCTTTTTGTCTGTCACGGTGGCAATGCTGTTTCTAACCAGCCGGCGGTTGGAAAGCCGCCGCTGGAACTGAGGAGGTGCGTGCAGGATGGAGGATAAGAAAATGAACAGCAAACAACCCGGAAAAGCAGCAGAACTGAAAAAATCCGAGTATGTAAAAGATAAAGAAAAACAGGCGGCGGAAAAAGCCGAGACAGACCGTATACATACCCAGATGGAAGAACGGAAGAAGAACAAAAAACCGCTTAAGGAAAAGCTCCGTTCCCAAAAATTCCGTCACAGTGCCGCCGCCAGTGCGATTACCGTGCTGGGGCTGGTGGTTTTGATACTGATTAATGTAGTCATTTCTGCTTTGGGTGCAAAATTCCCAAGTATGAATTTAGACTTGACCACCGGCGGCATGAACTCCCTGAGCGACACCGTCAAAAAAGTCATAGACGGTGTTAATAACCAAACCAATATCATTATTATGGGAACAGAGGAACAGGTCCGAAACAACGAAATCCTTTCTTCCTACAATGTTAAATATAGTCAGGTCGGTATCATTGCAGGGAAAATGGCAGAACGCAACAGCAAAATCAGTGTTACCTATAAAGACTTGGACAAAGATCCAACATTTGCAACCAAATATTCCAGTGAAAACTTAGCTTCCGGTGATGTGGTCGTGGAGGGAAAGCGCTCTTATGTTGTGAAATCCACGGACTTGTTTAATGTGCAGAGTGACAGCCAGACCGGTTCCCAGCAGGTTTACACACAAGTGGGGGATGCTTTGGCTGCCGGTGTCAGCAATGCAAATTCCGACAATTTGCCGGTCGTTGCCTTTGATACGGGTCATGAGGAGCAGCTGTTCTCTTCACCGATTAATTCGCCGGTTAAAAAACTGTTTTCCAGCAATAATTTTGCAACCAAAGACTTCAATTTGCTGACGGATAAAATTCCGGATCATACACAGCTGATCTTTATTGGTGCGCCGAAAACAGACTACACCGACGATGAAATTAAAAAACTGGACGCCTTTCTTTCCTCTGCGTCCAATTCCAATGACCGCGGCCTTATTGTTTCCACTGCCGTACTTGATCCGACTCAAGTACCGAAACTGGCAGCTTTTCTAAAAGAGTGGGGCATTACACTGGAAAATAAAGTGGCCATGGAAACTGATACCAGCAAGTATATTATGGAGCAGCCAGCTTATCTGCTGGCACAGGCCGGAAATGATATAACCCTGAACAAGAATTCTTCTTATACAAATTTGTTAGTACCAATGGCACAGACAATGACGGTTTCCAGCTCTGTAAACGGCATTACGACCAGTGCGCTGATGAAATCCAGCAATACTTCCTATACGGTAAGTCCGGATGACAACAGCAATTCTTCTGCCAGCAGTAAGACAAAAGCAGAGTCTGTGCTGGCTGCCGTGGGCCGCAAAACAGTGAAAGCCGGAAATAAAACGGCCAATGCAAGTGTTGCGGTATGCGGCAGTGCGTTCTTCTTTGCAGATGGAATCGTTAATGCCAACACTTATAGTAATGGCACTTGGAGTGCAGACCTTGCCAAATATATGACAGGGACAACCGGCAGCAATGCAGTAACCATTACGCCGGTGCAGACCAATGCAACGGATATTTCTCTTTCCAGCGCAGGCAGTACCATGATAGGGCTTGGCATATTTACAATCCTTCTGCCGCTTGCCTGCTTTATTGTCGGTATTGTTGTCTACAGAAAGAGGAGGAAGCTCTGATGAAACACGCAAAACGGATATTTGTCGTTCTGCTGCTTTGTGTAGCTGGGCTGGCGGCCATTTTGCTTGCGCTTCACTCGACTTCTTCCAAGACAAGCAGTTCCTCCGGATCCAGTCTGCAGACGACTTCTCTTTATAATCATAAAGACAGTGATCTGGTTCGTATGACGGTAAAAAATACGGTAGATACTTACACGATTGTACCGGACAGAGAAGCTACTGCTAAGGCTGCTTCTGAAGCGGCTGCTTCCGCAAAGGCCGCGTCGTCATCTGCATCTGCTGGCAGCCGCTCTACATCTTCTGCTGCAGCGGCCAAAACAGTTTTTAAAGTTCAGGAGCTTTCCGGCGTTGCGGCTAATGCCGATGCTATCAGCACGGCGGCACAGGATGGTTATAATCTTTCTGCTCTGAAAAATATCGGTGCAGCGGAAACGCTTTCCGATTATGGACTGCAGAATCCGGAAGCAACCGTTACCAGTACATTCACAGATGGGACAAAAATTGTGCTGCAGATTGGGAAGCCTACTCCGCTTGATTCCTCTGCACGGTACATTAAACTTGCGGGAAATTCCAGTATTTATACAGCAACAATTGCAGATGCGCTGTTAAAAGGGAAGGATGCTTATGTTTCCACACAGGTACTCACCATTTCCGGCACTTCTTCCAACAGTTCTTCTGCGGCGGAGGTATTTCGGAAAATTAATATTCAGAATCAGACAGGGACAGCCGATTTGACATGTTCCGGCACGAACTGGTTCGTAAACGGCCGTCCGGCAGACAATGATGTCATCAACACATTGGCCAGCTCAATTTCCTCCGTCAGCGGGTCCAGTGTTGAGGCAATGAATCCGACAGCCGCGCAATTGAAACAATTTGGACTTGCCAGTCCCTCTGCGAAGCTGACCTATACGGCCACAACCGGAACGGGAACGCTGCTGGTCGGTTCCCAGAAAATCGTCAGTACGTCTTCGGAAAGCGACAATCAGGACAGCAGTGATAGTTCTGAGGATGAGGAAAGCAATCGTTCTGAAACGGAGTATTCTGTCATGCTGCAGGGCGGACGGGCCATTTATTTGGTTTCCAGCAGTAATCTGCCTTGGCTTACACAAAAGGCTTTTGATTTTCAGCGTAAGGAGCTGCTGGTGAATACACAAACGGACATTGCCAATGTGCTTCTGCAAGGGGATGGTTTGAATTGCAACATGGCAGTTACGCGCACAAAGAATGAAAATTCCTCAACAGAGGATGTGCCTTCTTACAATTACGCTACAGCACTTAACGGCAAAAAAATCACTAAGGAAGATACATTCTCACAGTTCTTCACGCAGGCAACGAATCTAAAAATATTGGAGAACAGCAGTGTGAAACCTTCCGGCACTCCGGAGGTAACGCTGACACTGACAGGGTTTGATGCGAAAGTGCATCATGTCTATCAGTTCTATAAATCCAGTGATCGGCGCTGTTTGGCAACAGCAGATGGTGTGACCTGCGGTTTGATTAACCGTTCGGATTTGCAAGCGCTGTTAACAGCAGCAAAAGCGGTGAAGTGAATGGTCAGAAAGTTTTCAACCGCTTTTCAAAAGACTGTTGAAAAAGAGTGAAGAAGCTGCCGGTACTCTGCTGAAGCAGAGGAATCGGCAGCTTCTTCTTTGGTACAATGCATTTGATTGCGAAAAGATGCCCGGACGATTGCAATTCCGTAAGAAATATGCTAAACTGAAAAGTATAAAAATACAAAAAGCTGTCGAAATTGATGTATACTCAAGCGGCAGTTGCAAGAATATTCATCAATATGCAGGAAAGTGGGGAAAACGATGGCACAGTTATGGGGTGGAAGATTTACCAAACAGACAGACAAGTTGGCATATGCCTTTAACGCATCCATCTCCTTTGATCAGAGACTGCTGCCGCAGGATATTGCCGGAAGCAGTGCACATGTAAAAATGCTGGCGAAGCAGGGGATTTTGACATCTGATGAACGGGATGCAATTTTGCGTGGTTTAAAAAGCATTTTGGAAGATACAGAAAGCGGCAAGTTGGAGATTACCGGCCAATATGAAGATGTGCACAGCTTTGTGGAGGCAAATTTGATTGAAAGGGTCGGGGATGCAGGGAAAAAACTGCATACCGGCCGAAGCCGCAACGATCAGGTTGCCTTGGACATGAAGCTTTATGTACGCGATGAAATTGGGGCAATCGATGAGGAACTGAAAGAACTGCTGCAGGTCCTGCTCAAACAGATGGAAATCAATATTGATACATTTATGCCGGGATTTACCCATCTGCAGAAAGCACAGCCGACTACGCTGGCTCATCATCTCGGAGCTTATTTTGAGATGTTTCGCCGCGACCGGAGCAGGCTTTCTGATATTCGCCGCCGGCTCAATTTATGTCCTCTGGGCAGCGGCGCCCTGGCTGGCACCACCTATCCATTGGACCGTACCTATACGGCAGAACTGCTCGGCTTTGACGGGCCGACACGCAATAGCATGGATTCTGTTTCGGACCGGGACTATGTGATTGAGCTGCTGTCTGCCTTGTCGGTTATTATGATGCATCTGAGCCGCTTTGCAGAGGAAGTCATTCTTTGGAATTCCAACGAGTATCGCTTTGTAGAGATTGATGATGGCTACAGCACCGGCAGCAGCATTATGCCGCAGAAAAAGAATCCGGATATTGCAGAACTGGTACGTGGTAAAACCGGTCGTGTCTATGGTGCGCTGGTGTCTATGCTGACCACCATGAAAGGGATTCCCTTGGCATATGATAAAGATATGCAGGAGGATAAGGAACTGCCGTTTGATGCGATTGATACGGTCAAAGGCTGCGTCCGGCTGTTCAGCGGTATGCTGAATACCATGCATTTTAACAAGCCGCGCATGGAGGAAAGTGCAAAACGCGGGTTTACCAATGCAACGGATGCAGCGGATTACCTTGTCAACCATGGGATTCCTTTCCGTGATGCTCATGGTATTGTCGGGAGGCTGGTTTTGTATGGGATTGAACAGGGAAAGGCACTGGATGACCTTACACTTGAGGAGTTTCAGCAGTTCAGCCCAGCCTTTCAAAAGGATATTTATGAGGCAATCAGCCTGACTACCTGCGTGGAAAAACGCAATACGATTGGTGCACCGGGGCATCAGGCAATGGAAAAGGAAATTGCGGAAGCGAAAGAATATCTGAAGAAAACGGTATCATAAAAAAACGTCAGGCTTTTACATTGCCTGACGTTTTTATCCATTTAAAGCGTTTTACGGCGCCGAGATCCCTTCCGGCGTTGTCTGCGGTGGACAATCTTCCTTGGGCATCCGGCGCATGGTATGAACATAAGCGATACACAGCGGTACAGCGCTTCCAATCCATGCAAGCGGGTTAGAGGCGGAGGCGCCGGCAAAACCAAACGGCGCAACCAGAACTAGTGCTGCCACAGTGCGCATTACCAGTTCCATAATGCCGGCAAAAGTTGGTACAAAACTTTTGCCTAGTCCCTGCAGCGTATAGCGGATGACAAACAGAACAGCCAGAATAAAATAGCAGCTGCTATTGATGATCAGATAGACCTGTGCAAGGTTGATGACATTTTCGGTGTTTCCCACAAACAGGCGCACTAAATATTTGCCAAAGACAATATTGACAAAGGTCATCACAACACTGAGAATAATAGAAATCAGCAGGCACTGTTTTACGCCCTTGCGGATGCGGCTGATTTTTCCAGCACCATAATTCTGAGCAGTGAAGGTTGCCATAGTCATGCCGAAGGACATCAGCCCCATGACAGCCAGCTGATCGACTTTGCTGGCAGCAGTATAAGAAGCTACAGCAGTTGCCCCAAGCCCATTGAGTGCAGTCTGTAAAATAAGCGTACCCATGGCAATGATACTGCTCTGAAAGCCCATAGGGAAAGCAATCCGCATGTGGGAGGTCAAATCCTGTCTGGTGATTTTCCAGTCCTGCCGGTGTAAATGCAGGATGGGGAGCTTTTTTGCAATGAATGCAAAGCAGCAGACACAGGAAATGAGCTGTGCCAGCACAGTTGCGTAACCTGCACCGGCAACTCCCATGTGAAAACTCAGGATGCACAGAAAATCAAGCCCAATGTTGATGACACAGGCAATTATTAAAAAGTAAAGCGGGGTGCGGCTGTCGCCCAGCGCACGAATAATGTTGGATAGGAGATTGAACAGGATAGAGGCAAAAATACCAACCAGAATGACAACAATATATTGATAGGCCTGTTCCTCAATTTCTGCCGGGGTATCCAGCCAATGCAGGATGGTATGTGTGAGCGGCACGCTGACAGCGGTCAGGATGATTGTAATAAAAGCGGAAATTACAATGCTGGTGGTAAAACTGCGCCTGACACCGTCATTATCCTCTGCACCAAAGCGTTGAGCAGTAATAATAGAGAGGCCGGCCGTCACACCTTGTGCGAATCCGAGGATTAAAAAGCTGATTCCACCGGTGCATCCAACTGCGGCAAGGGAGTTAACACCTAATGTCCGTCCCACAATCAATGTGTCAGCCATACTGTAAAATTGTTGAAAGATGTTGCCAATCAAAAGTGGGATCGTAAAGAAAATGATAAGCTTTGCGGGGCTGCCGTGGGTCAGATCCTTGGTCAATGCGAAACCTCCATTTCAAATTGGACGCTAAACTGACGATATTTTTGCAATTCTAACTCAAAGGCTAAGCTGTCTACCTTTGGCTCAATCATTAGAAAATTTATCTTGTAATGTTTCATTTTGGTACGGAAGTAAGTGAGATGAAAATGAATTTTCTCTAAAAAAATCTGATGTATTGTTCCGTGCATTGGAGTACGATCCCTACAAAAGTTAATAGTACAGCATTAAAAAAGGGAAAGTCAAGATTCTGGAACAGCTTTTTGACAAAATTTTTTCATTTGCGGATCTCTTCTTCATTCCTTGATTTTTATTAAACTCCGGTGTAGACTGATGTCATATCTTTTGGAAATATTGATTGAATCAGGAAAGAATCTTGATAGTCAGCGAGGTACAAAATGCTATACAAAAATGCAGAACTCCTAGATGGTCAATTTCATCTGATACATGCTGATTTGCGGACAGAAGGAGCGTATATCGCAGAAATTGGACAGAATTTACAGGATGAACAAGTAACTGACTTGTCAGGATGCCTTTTACTGCCCGGCTTTGTGGATATTCACATTCATGGTTGCGCAGGTGCAGACACCTGTGATGCGGTCCCAGAGGCAATTTGGAAAATGTCGTCTTACCTGCCAAAGTGCGGGGTTACCTCGTTTTGTCCCACGACCATGACGGTCAGCGACGAAACCATCCGTGCAGCCCTGCGAGAAGTTCGGAATGTGATGAAGCATCCGGAAAAGGAAGCCGGTGCAGCTGTGCTGGGCGTGAATATGGAGGGTCCCTATATCAATCCGCACAGATGCGGTTCACAGAAAAAGGAATGTGTGCAGGAACTGAATTTTCAGCAGTTCCTTTCCTATTGGGAAGAAAGCGGCAAAACCATCAAGATGGTGGATATCGCGCCGGAACGGCCAAATGCCCATGCTTTTATCGAAGGCGCAAAGAAATTGTGTACCGTCAGTATTGCTCATACAGAAGCGGATTACCATAGCGCAATGTCTGCATTTCAGTGGGGAATTACACATGTAACACACCTGTTTAATGCAATGCCGGGGCTGCAGCAGCGAGCGCCGGGTGTAGTAGGTGCCGTTTTTGACAGCAAGCGGGTAACGGCAGAACTGATATGTGATGGTTTCCATGTCCATCCGGCGGTGCTCCGCACGGTTTTCCGCCAGCTTGGGCCGGAGCGAATCTGCATAATCAGTGACAGTATGCGTGCAGCCGGACAGCCTGACGGTGTTTCAGAGTTGGGCGGACAAACGGTTTATGTAAAAAATGGGCGGGCATGCCTTGCGGACGGGACCATTGCCGGTTCCACGACCAACCTGCTCAAAGAGGTGCAGAATCTGGTCTCTTTTGGTATTCCACTGCCGGATGCGGTGCGCGCAGCCAGCCTGACACCTGCACGGGAAGTTGGGGAAAATCACATGCGCGGGTCCTTGGCACCGGGGAAATATGCGGATATGCTGGTGCTGGACCGCAGAACACTGGCACGGCGGCAGACGATCGGTATGGGCAGAATTCTAGCTTGATTTTTTATTTTATAATTTTATCAGTAATTGAATACAAGTGGGTTTTCCACCTGCAGATTCTCTAAAAGAAAAAGTATAAAATGCTTCCGGAATGAAACAATAACGGTTATGGAAACAAAGTGAATCTGAGGTGACAGGGATTGGATCTTCTGCGCGCATTTATTGTGGGTGGTGCCCTGTGTGTGGTTGGGCAGCTGCTGATGGATTTGACGAAACTCACACCAGCCAGAATCCTAGTCACATTTGTGACTGCCGGAGTCATACTGGGTGCGTTGGGTATTTATAAGCCGCTGATTGACTGGGGCGGTGCGGGTGCTACCGTTCCCCTGACAGGGTTTGGTTATCTGCTGGCAGATGGGACAAAGAAAGCAATTGAGCAACAGGGTGCTGTAGGAATTTTCACCGGCGGTTTAACGGCATGTTCTGCTGGTGTAGCTGCCGCCGTGGCGTTCGGTTATCTGGCGGCGCTGATCTCAAAACCAGGGGATAAAGATTAAAAAATTTCCGACCTAATAAGAGTAAATGGGCGGGCCTCATGGTGAGACCCGCCCAAACTGATTTTACATTTATTTGGTGCAGTTACTGAATAGAGCAGTCCAGATAGTGCTCCAGTTCCTCTTCGTCCTTATGCTTTTTTTCGAAATATAGAGTAGCTGCTATGACAGCAGCCGCAACGGCGGCTAAGGCAGAGATTACAGACAGCAACACAGTAAATTTACTGCTATTTTTCAAATTTGAGCACCTCCATTCCGGAATCAGCTTTACACTCTTACTACTATACTCATCATACTCAACTTTTCAAAAAAAGTCAAGCCTGAAAGGTGCCGGCCGAAAAAACAATTATACAGAAAAAGCAGGGCATTGACGCCCTGCTTTACATTTTTCGCAAATAAAGAATCAGCCTGCGGCATTGAGTTTGCGGGCTAAAGTACTCTTTTTTCTGGCAGCAGAATTCTTTTTCAGGATACCCTTAGACACAGCCTGATCGATCGCTTTGACAGCAAAACGAACAGCCTCTGTTTTGTTGGCATCGCCGGACTCAACGGCAAGGTTAGCCTTTTTAATATCAGTTTTCAAATTGGAACTAATCGCTTTATTCCGTGCGGCTTTGGTAGCAATGACCTTCACGCGCTTTTTAGCGGATTTAATGTTCGGCATGGTCACACCTCCTTTTCAATAGTCGTCACGTATCTATAATACTACCATTTTGGAGCGGAAAATGCAAGGGTTTTCAAAAATAATTTTGGATATACTGTAGTAAAGGAGAAGTAATGTTTTATAAAACCGGTTCATTCCTCATCGGGGCAAGACCATGATGCTGTAAAAGGAAAAAGGAGAGATTAGAATTGGGATATCGGACTGACCTTGCGCTGGAGCGCGCAGGAGTAAGAGCAAAGAAGGAAACAATCAATGGACTGCAGGTTAGCCGCATGGAAGAAGACAACGTGCATTACATTACAGTGGAAGCACCGCAGATTACCGGAACCATTGACGGCGATGGGAAACTGCGTGCGCTGCTTTCTCAGGAGCTGCAGGCTCTGCTGCCGAAAGAAGGGGAAGTGCTTGTGGCAGGGCTCGGCAATCCGCAGGTGACACCGGATGCGCTTGGGCCGCAGTGCGCGGACCGGGTGCTGGCCACACGGCATGTCAGGGGAAAGGCTGCAATTGATGTCGGGCTTGGCGGCCTGCGCAGTGTTTCTGTCGCAAAGCCCGGCGTGTTGGGAACTACCGGCGTGGAAACAGCTGAGATGCTGCAGGCACTGATTCGCGAACTGCATCCGGCGGCTGTTGTGGCAGTGGATGCACTGGCTGCCGGACGGCTGCACCGCCTTGGCAAGACCGTGCAAATCAGCGATGGAGGAATTTCCCCCGGTGCCGGTGTGGGGAACAACCGGCCTTCCCTTTGCAAGAAAACATTGGGGGTGCCGGTTATTGGTTTGGGTGTACCGACTGTTGTTGATGCCGCAACTCTGTGCAGTGACTTGTGCTCACAAGAAGTGGAGGGAGCTTCCCACATGATGGTAACGCCGCGCGAGATTGATACGCTGGTGACCCGGGCAGCTCATCTGCTGGGTTTGGCACTAAACTGTGCGCTGAATCCCAGTTTGGAACCGGAAGTCTATGAACAGCTGGTTGCCTGCTGAATATTTTAGCCGGATGCAAGCGCTTTTAGCTGCTTTGCCATGACTTTACCGAACAGGGAACCGGAATACACGGCTTCGTCCAAAGTATTGACTTCTGTTCCAAATTCAGCAAGCAGGGAACCGGGTGTCATCTGTTCATTATAACGCGTCGGGCCAAAATCCAGCGGACGCATCAGATGCGGGAACATTTCAGCGGCGCCCTTTTGAAAGCGTACTGCCAGCCGGAGGTTCTGTTCCCAGTTTGGAAAGCCGAGGGAACCGTCGTCATCGCAGCCGGCAATCACCATAATTTGACAGGCACTTTTTCCGTTCACTAACACGGTGGGTTTATACCGTGTCCCGTTTTCAGCAGTCATGGTGTCACGATGTACGTCCAGTGTTACCTGTATAGAGGGATATTTTGCGAGATCGTTGGCAATAGTTTTTGCGCTGCGGGTATAGCTTCCATTAAACGCAGGGTAATCGTGGACGGTGGTGTCATGGACCGCGCCGATTCCGGCGTCTTTCAGGCTTTTGACAATCGCATCGCCAACGGCAACTACGCTTTTTGTGGGGTCGCGTGAGCGCGTGCAGTCTGCGAATGCCTCTGTTGTATGGGTATGATAGACGAGCACCATTGGGGAGCCGTCCGTTTTAATGTGCAGCGGAGGCTTCTCTTTTAGAACAGATGCAACATTCAGCGTATGGTTTTTATTTGTATTTTTAACATGAATACCGTCCTGCTCAGTACCGCTCCCGGAAAGATCAATTTGCATAATATGATTTCCTAATTCTTTTTCAGGAAGCGCCTGAGTAGATGCAGCTCCAGAGGACTGCGGGAGTGTTGCAGAACTGGCAGGGGAGGAATTGCTTTTGGAAGATACAGAGGAAGCAGCCGGTGCTTTGGAAGAAGGGGAAACGGCAGTAGATGGACTTGGGAAAGTTTTCGGCTCCTGTTTTAATTCTTTAACGGCGCCGACCGGTAAAATAAAGCCAGCTGCTGCAAGGGCGCTTTTTTGTGCAGAAATAGCGGGAAAATGAGTAATCACACAGGCACAGGCTGCCACTGCGAGGAGGACTGTACCTGCTGCCTTTAGTTTCACATTCATAAACGGGTTCCTCCGATAATTTTAAAAATCCTCTTTTCCAAAAGTTCAGTATAATGAATACTATGGGAAAAGAATGCCAAATATGAGGAACAGACAAAATTTGTACGGAGATGGTATTGTGAAAAAAAAGCGCAGACGTACTTTCTTTTCGACTTTTTTGCTGACAGGAATGTTTTTACTAGCGTTTGCAGGGCTTGGCAGTACAGATGTCATTTGCAGGCATATGGCGTTTGCGGACGGGCAAACTTTTTACAAGACGCATCTGCGTCCGCTGGTTGTTTGGCAGAAACCCGTTTGTAAATTTACGGATTTATGGTATAATCAATTCGTAAATATTGTTTGCCCAGAGGCGCTGGAGGATTAACTTTGATCTGTCGAAAACAAAAGCGAAAGTCAATATCCCATTTGACGGCGGTCTTGCTGTGTGTGACATTAGCCTTTTGCTGTGCAGCAGCACCTGCGGCGGCTGCAAGGACTTCCTACCACAGGACCAGTGAAACCAGTTACGCTGAATCTTCTCAAAAGGCCGCTTCTAAGCGAGCACAGTCCCAAACAGCTTCTTCTGTCCGTTCTGTCTCGCAAAAGTCAGCCAGTACGGTAGCGGGCGGGATTGTCCTGCCAAGTGTGGGAAGCGTTTCAGAAAAGAATATGTTTTCCAATCCAGTCAATATGACGCAGCACAACAAAATGATAAACGGGATCGGCATTGCTTTATGGACAGTGGTGGCAGCTGCAGTAGTGTTTATTTTTTTGCTGACTTATCGCAATCGAAAGCATGCGCGCAAAGATACGGTTGGGCACAAGCGATACAGTGCGGTGAGGCGAGACAAAAAGAAGCGCCTTCTCGGAGACAAGTATTATAATGACAGTAAATACCGAGATGAATGGAAATAAAAAGAGGCTGCTGCAAGGTCTTTGCAGCAGCCTCTTAGTTGTTTACGGATAGAGAAGTCAGTCATCATCAAGTTTGAGGACAGCCATAAAAGCATCCTGCGGCAGCTCGACCGAGCCAATCTGACGCATACGCTTTTTGCCCTCTTTTTGTTTTTCCAACAGTTTCTTTTTGCGCGTAATGTCACCGCCGTAGCATTTGGCTAGTACATCTTTACGCAGCGCTTTTACGGTTTCACGGGCAATAATCCGCCCGCCGATGCAGGCCTGAATGGGAATTTCAAATAGCTGGCGGGGAATTTTCTCCTTCAGCTTTTTTGCCATTTTGCGGGCGCGCTCATAAGCTTTGTCTGCATGAATGATAAAACTCAGTGCATCCACCACTTCGCCGTTAATCATGATATCCAGTTTAACGAGGTTGCTGCTTTCGTAACCGACCAGCTCATAGTCGAAGCTGGCATAGCCGCGTGTTCGACTTTTCAGTACATCAAAAAAGTCGTAAACAATTTCATTAAGCGGCAGCCGGTAATGGATATCCACGCGGTCTGTATCAATATACTGCATGTCTTTAAAAATGCCACGCCGGTCCTGACACAGCTCCATAATATTGCCAACGTATTCGCTGGGTGAATAAATATGGGCGTCGGCAATGGGCTCTTTCGCCTCTTCAATCGTGGAGGGGTCCGGATAATTCGTCGGATTGTCAATTTTGTGGACGCTGCCGTCTTTCAGGGTGATTTCGTAAACAACACTGGGCGCGGTAGTAACAAGATCAAGATGATATTCCCGCTCCAGCCGCTCCTGAACAATTTCCATGTGGAGAAGACCCAGAAAACCACAGCGGAAACCAAAACCCAGTGCAGCGCTGGTTTCCGGCTCATAAGAAAGCGCAGCATCATTAAGCTGCAGCTTTTCAAGTGCATCACGCAAGTCGGGATATTTGGCTCCGTCTGCCGGATACATACCGCAGAAGACCATCGGCTGGGCGGCGCGGTAACCGGGCAATGCTTCTTTTGTCGGGCGGTCCCGCAGCGTGATGGTGTCACCGACACGGGCTTCCCGCACAGCTTTGATGGAAGCGGTGATATAGCCGACTTCCCCGGCTTCCAGAATACCCGAGTTTTCAAATGAAGTGGCGTGCATATAGCCGCATTCCACCACTGTGAAGTCACAGCCGGTAGCCATCATGTGAATGATGTCACCGCTGTGTACAGTACCCTGCATCATACGGACATGGGCAACAACGCCCCGGTAGGCATCATAATAGGAATCAAAAATCAGGGCCTGAAGCGGCGCATGCACATCTCCCTGCGGCGGCGGGATGAGATGGACAATCTGTTCCATGACATCCTGCACGTTCAGCCCGGTTTTGGCACTGATGCAGGGGGCATCTTCCGCCGGAATGCCAATGACATCTTCGATTTCTTTTTTTACCCGGTCTGGATCGGCACTGGGCAAATCAATTTTGTTGATTACCGGCAAAATTTCCAGACCGGCATCAGCAGCAAGGTAGGCATTTGCGAGTGTTTGTGCTTCAATGCCCTGACTGGCGTCCACCACCAGAATGGCGCCTTCACAGGCAGCTAAAGAACGGCTGACTTCATAATTAAAGTCAACGTGTCCGGGAGTATCAATCAAATTAAAAACATAATCCAACCCGTCTTTAGCGGTATAAACCAAAGTTACGGCGTGCGCTTTAATGGTGATGCCATGCTCGCGTTCCAAATCCATGTCATCTAGAATCTGGTTTTCCATTTCCCGCAGAGGGACGGACTTGGTCTGCTCCAGAATGCGGTCGGCCAGCGTGGATTTGCCGTGGTCGATGTGTGCAATAATGCTGAAATTGCGGATGCGTTCTTGCGGAATATGCAAAGCAGAAATCCCCTTTCTTGATTCCTGAAATATAGATGAATTTTCCCAAAAGCGGAACAAGAGTTCCGCTTCCTTTCCTTTTCAAATATTCTATTTAGTATACCATAAAGACAGCCCGCCGCAAAGGCCCTGCAGAGTGTTTTAATTTACTTTTAGTTTATTATGCACAAAAATATACGATATGTAAATTCAAAAAGGGGAATGAGCATGACACCGATTGGTTTATACATTCACGTACCATTTTGTGACGGAAAATGTCCATACTGTGACTTCTTTTCTATGCGCGGAAATGCGGAAACAATGGATAAATATACGAATAGTATTATAAACAAAATTAAAAAATACAAATTGGAATACCCGAAAATGCAGGCGGACACGCTTTATTTTGGCGGCGGAACACCGAATCTGCTGGGGGCAGAACGGCTGTGCAGCATATTGACAGCCGCGAAAGAGGCTTTCGGGTTAAAAAATGCGGAAATTACCGTGGAGGCGAATCCGGACCGGAACCTGCGGGATTTTTTCCGGCAGGTCAAGCAAGAGGGAGTCAATCGTGTTTCGCTGGGGCTTCAGAGTACAAATGCGAAAGAGCTGTGTGCATTGGGGAGGCGGCATACCGCGAAGGATGCTGCCCGTGCAGTAGAAGATGCCCATGCGGCGGGAATCGAAAATGTTTCACTGGATTTAATGCTGGCAGTACCGGGGCAGACGCGGGACAGCTTGCGGGAAAGCATCCGGTTTTGTCTGAACGTTGGTGTTACCCATCTTTCCGCTTACTTGCTGCGGGTAGAGGAACACACGGCTTTTTGGCAAAAGCGGCGGCAGCTCAGTCTGCCGGATGAGGAGCAGGCAGCGGAGCTTTATGAAATGACCTGCTCTGAACTGGAAAGCGGCGGACTCTCCCAATATGAGATTAGTAACTTTGCGAAACCGGGGCGGGAAAGCCGGCACAATCTTAAATATTGGAATTTGCAGCCCTCTCTCGGACTTGGTCCGGCAGCGCATTCTTTTTTCAATGGAAAGCGGTTTTACTGGCCGCGTTCCCTGCAAGGGTTCCTAAATGGAGAGGAACCACTTTCGGAGGAAGACAGTGACATCCCGGCTGGCTCTTTTACGGAATATGCGATGCTGCGTCTGCGCTTAACAGCCGGGCTGACCGAAACCGAATGTCATGAGCACTTTGGCTGTGGGATTCCGGAACACCTGCGAAAAACTGCCAAACACTATGAACAAGCTGGATTGACGGCCGTGTCTCCAGAATGTGTACGGTTTACCCCAAAAGGATTTTTGGTGTCCAACGCGCTGTTGGCAGAGATGCTTTAACGGGGAAAGCGGTTCTATGCTGCCGAATTGGCTGGACACAAAAACCGGTAAATTTCTGCAAGTTCATAATGTATTTACAATTAACCTATTGACAGAGGGGCAAAGTAATGGTACATTAGTATTGTAGTTAGCACTCAGACACATAGAGTGCTAACGATAAAAGAAGGTGAGGATATGGAGCTGACACCGCGCAAGCAGAAAATTCTGAAAGCTGTGATTGAGCTTTATACAGTTTCCGGCGAACCGGTGGGAAGCAAGGTGCTGTGTGACAACCTTGATTTTTCCGTATCCAGTGCTACCGTGCGGAATGAGATGAGCGATCTGGCGGCGATGGGGCTGCTGGACCAGCCCCATACTTCTGCAGGCAGGGTGCCAAGCGAAAGAGGCTACCGCATCTATATTGATGAACTGATGCAGCCTGTGCCGGTTACACCGGAAGAGCGGCATTTCATTGATGCCCTTCTTCTGCCAAGCGCTTATGACCCGGAAAAGCTGTTGGACGGTGTGTCTAGGACGCTGGCGGGAATTACCCATATGGCGGCAATTTCCACTACGCCGAGCGGACACAACGCTTCTGTGGCAGGTATTCAGTTTGTCCAGACCAGCCGCCGGACGGCAATGGTGATTCTGATGACCAGTTCCGGCACGATGCACAGCCGTGTATTCCACTGCGACTTTGAACTGACACCGGAAATCCTGCGGGTTTTCTTCCGTGTCTTTAACGAAAGTCTGGCAGGGCGGACCGTTCGGAGCATCACACCGGCGTACATCCAAACGATGGGTGCATCAATGGGGGAAGCGGCACTGCTGATGAGCAGCGCGCTGACGGCTTTGCAGGATGTAGCGCGGGAGGCAATGGGCAGTGATGTGCGTATGGATGGAGAGACAAATCTCTTGTTTTTCCCGGAGTTCAATGCGGAGAACTTGCGGTGTGTCATGCGCTATCTTTCCAGACCGCAGGAGGTTTACCAGCTTCTGCAGAAAGCCGGTTCGCGGGTGTACATTGGAGAGGAAAGCGGAATTTCCGCTCTGAAGGATGTAAGCCTTGTGATTCAGCATTATGCGGTGCGCGGGCGAGATGCCGGTGCAATTGCGGTGCTGGGGCCGATTCGAATGAATTATCCAAAGCTGATTGGCAGTCTGGATTATCTTTCCCGCTCCGTAGGGAGGATGCTGACAGAGCTGATTGATCTGCAATAGATAGGCAGACAGAATTTACTTCATTGATTGAATTGTTTAAAAGCAATTTGCTTTTGATAAATTTCAGGAAAGAAAAGGGGGTCGTGTGATTTTGGAGAACGATGGAAAAAAAGAAACAGAAGGCACAGAAAAGACAGCAGAGGATCAGCCTCAGGCAAAGGTAACTGAGCCGGAAACAGAGCAGCCCCGGAAAGAAGGAAAAGGCAGGAAGGAAAAAACGAAGAAGGCTGACGAGGCAGAATCAAAGGCCGAAAACGAATCACAGGGAGAGCAGCTGAAACAAGAACTGGAAGCGGCAAAGGCTGAAGCGGCAAAGCAGAAAGACCTGCTGATGCGCACAGCAGCAGAGTATGACAACTTTCGTAAGCGCACAGAACGTGAGAAGGATGCCCTTTATACCAATGCGACTTCCGATGCTGTGCAGGAGTTCCTGCCGGTGGCCGATAATTTGGAACGCGCTTTGAGCCAGAAGGAATGCTCCGTTGAAGACCTGCGAAAAGGAATTGAAATGGTGCTCAAACAAATGAACAAAGCGCTCGAGAAACTTGGTGTGAAACCAATGGGTGAAAAGGGCGAACCGTTTGATTCCCAGTTTCATAATGCAGTGTCCCATGTTGAGGACGAAAAAGTTGGGGAAAATGTTATCATGGAGGTTTATCAGAAGGGCTACATGATCGGCGACAAAGTTGTGCGCCATGCCATGGTGCAGGTCGCCAACTGAACTGAAAGTGAAAGAAAAGCGCAACTGCGCTTTCAATATAATAAATTTTTCTTTGAATACTGTTTACTGCAAATAAAATGGAGGTAAGAACTATGAGTAAAACAATTGGTATAGATCTTGGTACCACAAACTCCTGCGTGGCTGTCATTGAAGGCGGCGAATCGGTCGTTATCCCTAATGCAGAAGGTGCGCGCACCACACCGTCTGTTGTTGCATTTAAAAAAGATGGTGAGCGAATCGTGGGGCAGGCTGCAAAACGCCAGGCCATTGCAAACCCGGACCGCACGGTTATTTCCATTAAACGTGAAATGGGTTCCGACTATAAAGTAAAGATTGATGACAAACAATATACACCGCAGGAAATCAGCGCGATGATTCTGCAGAAGCTCAAGAGTGATGCGGAAGCTTATCTGGGTGAGCCAGTAAGCAGCGCTGTCATCACCGTTCCGGCTTATTTTACAGACTCTCAGCGTCAGGCAACCAAGGATGCCGGCAAGATAGCAGGGCTGGATGTCAAGCGTATTATCAACGAACCGACTGCTGCGGCACTGTCCTATGGCATTGATAAGGGCGGAGAACAGAAAATCATGGTTTATGACCTTGGCGGCGGTACCTTTGATGTGTCCATCATTGAAATGGGCGACGGTGTACAGGAAGTTCTGGCTACCGCAGGGAATAACCGCCTGGGCGGCGATGATTTTGATAAGCGCGTCATGGACTGGATGATCAATGAGTTTAAAAAAGAGAACGGAATTGACCTTTCCGGTGACAAGATGGCCATGCAGCGCTTGAAAGAGGCTGCTGAAAAGGCGAAAATTGAGCTTTCCGGTATGACAAGCACGCAGATCAGTCTGCCGTTTATCACAGCAGATGCAACAGGACCGAAACATCTGGATATGACACTGACCCGTGCAAAGTTTGAAGAACTGACTTCAGATTTGGTTGAGAAAACCGTTGGCCCAATGAAGCAGGCAATGAAGGACGCGGGACTAGCCTACAGTGATATCAACAAAATCCTGATGGTAGGTGGTTCTTCCCGTATGCCGGCTGTGCAGGAAGCGGTCAAAAAGATTACCGGCAAAGAGCCTTTTAAGGGTATTAACCCGGATGAATGTGTGGCTATGGGTGCTGCGCTGCAGGCTGGTGTGCTTGGCGGTGAAGTGGAAGGACTGCTGTTACTGGATGTTACGCCGCTGTCCCTTGGTGTTGAAACAATGGGCGGTGTTATGACAAAGGTTATTGACCGTAACACTACCATTCCGACAAAAAAGAGCCAGACTTTTTCCACTGCAGCAGATGGTCAGACACAGGTGGAAATCAATGTGCTGCAGGGCGAGCGTGAATTTGCGCGCGACAATAAGCAGCTTGGCCTCTTTAAATTGGACGGCATTGCCCCGGCACCTCGCGGAGTGCCTCAGATTGAAGTCACTTTTGATATTGATGCAAACGGTATCGTCAATGTATCCGCAAAAGATTTAGGTACCGGCAAAGAGCAGCACATTACGATTTCTTCTTCTTCCAATATGAGCAAGGAAGACATCGACAAGGCTGTCAAAGATGCTGAAAAATATGCAGCGGAAGATAAGCAGCACCGCGAGGCTGTGGATGCAAAGAACAATGCGGAGCAGATGGTCTATACGGCTGAGAAACTCATCTCCGACAGCGGAAGCAAGATTGATGCAGCGGATAAGAGTGAGCTGGAAAGCAAGATCAATGCTGTGAAGGAAGCAAACAAGGGTGACAATACAGAGGACATCAAGGCAAAAGCAGATGAACTGCAGAAGACGATGTTCTCCATCAGTGAAAAACTTTACAAAAACAATCCGCAGGCGGCACAGGCAGCAGCTCAGGCTGCACAGCAGCAAGCAGCACAGCAGGGCAAATCCTCACAGGCGGGCCAGACGACCGATAACAACGGCAACACGGTTTATGATGCAGAATACAAAGATGTAGACGACAAGGATAAGAAATAATACGCCTGACTTTTCAACAGGATTGCAGCAGGGGCTTCGCAGCAGAGGCCCCTGTTGTCCTATCGGAAGTCCTTTTCAGCTTGACATTCCAGAGACAGGCTAGTATCCTTAACAACTGTGCAGAAAAAGAGCTTAGGATGAATTAAAAATTGATGGAATATACAAACATTTGGTCCTGTGAGGAGGAATTTTATGGCGAATAAAAGAGATTACTATGAAGTAATGGGCGTGCCGAAGAATGCCTCGGAGGACGAAATCAAGAAGGCATATCGGAAACTTGCAAAAAAATACCATCCGGATTTGCACCCGGGTGACAAAAATGCGGAAGAAAAATTCAAGGAACTCAATGAAGCATATGAAGTCCTTTCCAATAAGGACAAACGTGCGCGTTATGACCAGTTTGGCCATGCAGGTGTGGATCCAAACTTCGGCGGCGGAGCTGCCGGAGGAGCTGGAGGAGATCCGTTTGGCGGCATGGGCGGCTTTGATGATATTTTTGACTCCTTCTTTGGCGGAGCAAGCCCATTCGGCGGTTTTGGTGGGTTCGGAGGGCGTCGTTCCTCTCCGAATGCACCAAAGCGTGGTACAGATGTGGAAGCTAATCTTGTGATTGAGTTTGAAGAAGCCGCAAAAGGCTGCCGCAAAACGATAACCTATGATAAAGTGGAAGAATGTTCGGACTGCCACGGTTCCGGTGCAAAAGCGGGTACGAAGGCAACGACCTGCCCCGCGTGCGGAGGGACTGGTCAGGTTCGTGTTACACAAAATACTTTTATGGGTGTTGTGCAAACAACTCGTACCTGTGACCGCTGCCATGGGACCGGCAAAGTCATCAGTACGCCATGTCCGACCTGCCACGGAAAAGGATATGTCCGCACACGGAAGAGCGTGGAAATTAATGTGCCGGCGGGTATTGATAATCAGCAGGTTCTGAATGTACCTGGCCAAGGAAATGCAGGGACAAACGGCGGACCGGCAGGTGACCTGCATCTGATTGTAAGTGTGCGCCCACATTCGCTGTTTGAGCGTAAAGGGAGCGACATTTGGTGTGACATGCCCGTTACATTTGCAGAGGCTGCGTTGGGCGGTGAAGTGGTGGTACCTACTTTGGACGGTAAGGTAAGCTATCAGCTGCGAGAGGGGACACAACCCGGCGATATTTTTAAATTAAAAGGGAAAGGCATGGCAAAACTGAATGGCCGTGGATATGGGGATCAGTATGTACGTATGGTGCTGGAAGTTCCCAAAAATCTGACGATGAAGCAAAAAGAACTGCTGAAAAAATTTGAAGACAGTACCAGTGATAAAAATTACCAAAAAAGCAAGGGCTTTTTTGAAAAGCTAAGACAAAAATTTGGCGATTAAGACATAGAGTGCCAATAGACCAACTTGATAACTGGACTGTATTCTTAAAAATGAACCGTAAAAGAACAATAAAAAAGAGCTTCTGCTGCAGAACAAAACTACAGCAGAAGCTCTTTTTTACTGTTAAGATTATTTTTGTATTTAATATTATTGGTGCACAGGGAGCTAATTAGAGTAAGGCCACGTAATTCCGTACTCTTTGGCGACAAACTCTTATCTTTGCTTTCTTGAACTGGGAACACTCTCCAATATTTAGTGGATTTTCGCACAATTAGCTCACTTGCTGTGCAGGAAGCTTCTGCATGAGTTTATGAAACTGTTCGGATACACGGGAAATCAAAGTGCTGTCTTTCTCGGGATCCAGACACTGATACTCTTTTCCCTTAAACGAGCCATTGAAGGTTAATAGACTGCGGACGTCACCGGTTTGCAGATAAAGTTTCCGAAGGAACTGACTTTCTTCATCCTGTGGATTACAGTCGGAAACAGCATAGAGAAGACCGAGCGCAGCGCCACTTTCCAGTAAAGGAGTGGGGATATGATGAGTTTGTGCCATGTGGATAGTTCCAAATATACGTTCATCACCTTGCAGCTTACGCAATGGGTCACGTCCAACACGCGTGCAGGGGTCCTGAAATGATTTTTGACAGCGAGAGATAAAACCGCTTATAAAGTGGTCGATATACTCAGACAAATCTGAATATTCCTGTAACATGACAGGTTTGATCTCCTGCTGCATAACACGCTGTACTAACGACAGCACACGCTGGTCCCCCATGCCCTGCCCAATTGTGCTGTAACCAAGAAGGCTGGAGTACCATGCGATCATGGCATGTGTACCGTTAGAAAGCTTATTTTTTAGCTGCTGCATCTCTGCAATGGGGTCAATACAGGTGACTTGGCACAGCTGTTCGACCCATGGACTCCCTTTTCCAGCATAAAGAGGCATAAATGGCTCGCAGTCAAACAGCGTAATTTTCAGATTGGACAACTCCTGTGCAACGGAAGAAGCCGTTTTCAACAGCTTTGAGATGCTGATGACTGGCTCTGGTCTTGGACTGTTCAGGGGAGCCTTTTTTAATTGATCTGTAATCATACCGGATTCCAAATCCTGCAAACCAATATAAAGCTGCTTGATCTGCAGATCTTCAGATGTCTGGGCTGCCATGCGGTTTACCACGGTTTCACAAAAATCCGTTTTCTGAAGAATCTGATCTGCAGTATGGCGGTCTGCCAGTTTGACCAATGCATCATAAACGCAATCCCGAACAAACTGACCGCCGTTCACCTTATTCAGAATGACTAAAATAGTCAGCGGCCTTCCATTTTGGCGATTTCGTTCCAACAGACCTTTTGCAAGAATGGGAGCCTGCCCACGAATAGCAGCTTCGGGCAGGCTCAGTCCTACCATCACACATTCGGTATACATGTTTATCATTGCCTGTTCATCATTTCCGTCAATCACACGGACATGGTCAATTGTCTGATCCTGCCCGGAACTTCCATAATGGACGTTGTATTTTCCAAATGTGTTGACAATTTCACGGGTGGTGCTGTTGAGTGTCGAACAGATTATTTCAGATGGGCGGGTGTAACCATCCCAATAGGAAAAAATCTGTGCCAGATAGCCGCCGCCGATGGCGCCGAATCCATGGATGCCGACTTTCAGGTGATTGATTTTATTGGGAAAAGCGTCACTGATTTTCGGTACCGGAAACTTAGGGGTGAAGGGAATCAGATCCTTTGCTAGGTCAGACATACATTTATAGGTTAACCAAGCGAGTTTTTTAATTTCTGGTTTTGGTTCCTTGATATCTTTTACCCAGATGGGCAATGCACCGGCTCGGGAAGCAGCCAGAAGGCCGTTTTCGGAGTCCTCCACTACGATGCAGGTTTCCGGACTGCAGTTTAACTCTTTTGATGCCTTTAAAAAAATGTCAGGATTCGGTTTTCCCCTTTGCACATCGTCCCCACAAGTGATGCTGTCAAATAGTTCTAAAATATCTGCTTGAATCAAATAGGCTTCAGCAATTTGGCGGCGGCTGGAAGTAGCAACTGCAAGTAAAACACCTGCTTTTTTCAATCGCGTGAGGACTTCAAAGAGACCATCTTTGACGGGAACGCCATCTTTTCGTACCTGTTCCAATTCCAACTCATCGGCACGGCTGCGGATTGACTTATAGGGGTAGTCTTTGCCATAAGTCTTTTTTGCCAGTGCTTCTGATGCCACTGCACTTAAACCAAGGGAGCGCATTAACACTTCTTTGTCCATACTTTTTCCACAAATTTCATGAGAGGCTTTTTGCAGTGCCTGCATTCTAAGCCGCTCCGTATCAAACATGGTGCCATCCATATCGAAAATGGCTGCGCGAATTGTTCTGTTATGTAAATTCATGTGTGTATCCCCCTTCTATAGCAGTACAGATTTAACTGACAACTGACAACTTTATTATAGAGCATAAGTTGTAAGTTGTCAATTGACAAAAGTTTTCAGTAAAATTGGCTGAAAAACAATTGTTTTAGAATGACAATCTTACGTTTGTCATCCCGAATGACAGAATTGCTACAGAGAAAAAGAAATGCTATAATAAAAATGATAAAATATAAAAGAATTGCAGAATAGTTCATTTAAAAATAAATAAAATGGAAATATCATATGGGGAAAGCTGTTGATTGTGATGCAGAACGTGCCGCAGCATATCGTGCCGCGATATGTAAAAATTGCTGTGGACATTTCCACCCGCATTGTTGCCGGTGAGATACAGGAAGGAGAAAAGCTGAAAGGCCGTTCTATTCTTGCAACGGAATATAATGTGTCACCGGAAACAATACGACGGTCCATGTCGATTTTGTCTGACAAGAAAGTGGTAAAAATTCTGCTGGGAAGCGGTATTATAGTTCTGTCTAAAGAGATGGCCAGCCAATTCATCCTAAATTTTCAGGATGAAGAAAGTATTTCAGAAATCCGCTGGAAGCTGAATAATTTGTTTCAGAAGCGGGAATCTATGGACCAAGAAATTGTGACGCTGACAAACCAGATGATAGACATGTATAAATACCGGCGGCTGAATGTTGTTATTCCGGTAGAAGTGATGCTTCCGAACAACTCCAACGTGATTGGGAAAAGTATTGGGGAACTGGGCATCTGGCAAAACACTGGGGTAACAATCATTGGTATCATACAGAACGGTCAAGTCATCATTTCCCCCGGCCCCTATTACACGTTTTCAAAAGGCGACAAGATTTTAATCGTTGGGGATGAAACGGCCATTGACTGCTTTCGCACTTTTATCCATGAATTTCATAAAACTGCACCGGCAGTACACACAGACGACAAAGGTCATGATTGACAATATCTGTGGGTTCTATTATAATAATTAAGTATATCTAAATGGGGGAGTCTTACTCCCTGAAAAGGTGGTAAAACCATGCAGAAACAGACAGTTTTGACGAAAGCGGGCCTTGAAAAGCTCCAAAAAGAACTGCAGGAACTGAAGGGTGTCAAACGTAAAGAAGTTGCGGAAAAAATCAAAGTAGCACTTGGCTATGGTGACCTTTCCGAGAACAGTGAATATGATGAAGCAAAAAATGAACAGGCCATTTTGGAAGCACGCATTGCCGATGTGGAAGCAATGCTCAAAGATGTAAAAGTAATTGATGAATCAGAACTGAACAATGAACAAATTCATATTGGCTCAACTGTGCGTGTGCGTGTTTCCAACCCGGACAGCGATGACGGTAAAGAAATCAAGCTTAAAATCGTTGGCAGCAGTGAAGCAGATCCTGCTATGGGCTGTATCAGTGACGAAAGCGCTGTGGGCAACGCCCTGATCGGCCATTCAGAGGGCGAAAATGTGGAAATAGAAGTTCCGGCAGGGACTAAAAATTACAAAGTTCTGGAAATTATGAAATAACCGATGGAATAGCAGAATGTGCGGAAGCTGAAAAAGTTTCCGGCGCATTTATTCTGTGCAACAGCGCAGATGACTGGGTGTCCGGACCGCTTCCTTGCCCTAGTGTTGGTTGAAAGGCGGGGCGCGGCCGGGCATTTTTTTCGTTTATAGGATTATTAGGAGGAATCGTTTACATGAGTGGGAATAAGGGAAATCAGCCAAAGACGGAGCAGGATCTGAATGAACAACAGCAGATTCGCAGGGAAAAACTTGCTGCGCTGCGAAAAGCCGGAAAAGATCCCTTTGTGATTACGACTTGGCCGCGGGATCACTATGCAAAAGCCATCAAGGAAAACTTTGAAACCCTGGAAGATAAAGAGGTATGCATTGCAGGACGTATGATGAGCCGCCGCGTGATGGGAAAAGCCAGCTTCCTGGATGTGGAAGATACCAGTGGGCGCATTCAGGTTTATTTCCGCATTGATGAAGTTGGTGAGGAAACTTACAAGGAGTTTAAAGCTTACTGGGACGTTGGCGATATTATCGGCTTAAAAGGAAAAGTGTTCCGCACAAAACGCGGCGAGATCAGCGTGCGAGCAACAGAAGCAAAGCTGCTGAGCAAGAGCTTGCTGCCGCTTCCAGAAAAGTTTCACGGATTGACGAATACAGACACGCGTTACCGACAGCGCTATCTTGACCTGATTGTCAACCCGGAAGTAAAGGATACTTTTGTCAAGCGCAGCCATATTATTACGGAAATCCGCAGATTTTTGGACGGGCAGGCATTCTTGGAAGTGGAAACACCGGTGCTGCACACGATCGCCGGCGGTGCGGCAGCCAGACCGTTTGTCACACACCACAACACGCTGGACATGGATTTGTATCTGCGTATTGCACTGGAGCTTTATTTGAAACGTCTGATTGTCGGCGGGTTTGACAAAGTGTACGAAATTGGCCGTGTTTTCCGCAATGAAGGCATGGATACCAAGCACAATCCGGAATTTACAGAGTTGGAACTGTATCAGGCATATACGGATATCAATGGTATGATTGACCTGACGGAGAACCTTATCCGTACGGTGGCAAAGAATGTGCTGGGTACCACAAAGGTAACTGTGCGTGGCGTGGATATCGACTTTGCACAGCCTTTCGCGAGAATTACGATGAAAGATGCTGTAAAAACTTATGCTGGTGTTGACTTTGATGAAATAAAATCTCTGGATGAGGCGCGTGCGCTTGCACAAGAGCATCATTTGGAAGTAAAGGATCGTTATAAAATGGGCGATATTATGAGCCTGTTCTTTGATGAATATTGTGAGGACAAGCTGGTGCAGCCAACTTTCCTGCTGAATCATCCGACTGATATTTCCCCGCTGGCGAAGAAATGTCCGAATGATCCACGTTATACAGAACGTTTTGAACTCTTTATCTGTGGCACAGAACATGCCAATGCGTTTTCGGAACTGAATGACCCAATTGACCAGCGGGAGCGCTTTGAAGCACAAGCTGCTGCAAAAGCGGCCGGAGACGATGAAGCCTGCGATGTGGATGAAGATTTTCTGACGGCACTGGAATATGGAATGCCGCCGACCGGCGGGCTGGGAATCGGGGTTGACCGTTTGGTGATGACTCTGACAGGTGCAGACTCTATCCGCGATGTCCTTCTTTTCCCGACCATGAAACCAAAGGAGTAAACAGATGGCACGTGAAGGGTATCTGGTGCATCAAGGTGAAGAAACCATACACAGTGAAAGATTGAAACATGTGCCGAAAACGCCAAAAGAGAAGTGGCAGAATTTTTGGTATTATCATAAATGGCATGTTTTGATAGGAATTGCAGTGGCTTTATTCGCTGCCTATTTTATTCATAGTGCGGTGACCCAAGTGAATCCTGATTATCAGGTTGGCCTGATTACAGAGAAGCCAGTGTCGAATTCTGTGATACAGGATATGGAATATAAACTGCAGCTGGGTGCAAAAGACCGCAATGGAGATGGAAAAGTTGTGGTCCAGGTGAATTCATATACACTTGGTACAGGGAACAGTGATCCACAAGTGACAGAAGCAAATGTCACACGTCTGTTGGGTGACCTTAATCTTTACAGTGATATGCTTTTCTTCTGTGATGACAAGGGCTATGCGTATATTCAGAAACGGGATGGATGGGACGTGTCCAAAACAAAAATGGCCATGCCTAATGTCATGAAGTACAGTGGTGATGCCCTGACTGCCAACATGCGTGTCCTTTTCCCTGACCATGACAAGAAGTATCAGGAGCATAAAACGTACTGGGATGCCAGTTTGAAAGTTTATCAAAACGCGATGAGTGCAAAATAATCTTACCTTGATTTCTGAAACACAACAGCCCTCACAGCGGTAAAATCACAAAAAACAGCAAAACAAAAATGCGCTTTGAAAGCGGCTTTTCAGCCCGCTCAAGGCGCATCTTTCATGTGCTGTTTCGCAGCAGTCTGGCTTCCTATGTTTGTGTTTGTGCAAATTCAGCAAGAGCATCAGAATCGGTGATTCTAATGCAGCGGTATTGCAGGGAAATCCAGTGTTTTTGTGAAAAGAAGTGCAGTACGCGATTTACCGTGACGCGGGTAACACCGGCTAAATTACCGAGTTCCTCCTGTGAAGTGTGTACTGCATGCTGCGAATTGACAAGGGAAAGCAGGATCCCGGCAATGCGGCGGTCGGCAGGCAGGAAAGACATGGTGTCCAGTTGATTAGACAGCATGCGCACGGTTTTGGCAAGGAACCGCAGCATCTGCAGGGCAAGCGTGGGTTCCCGCCGAAAGAGGGCGGTGAGCTCTATTTGACCGATTCGGACTAGTTCACAATTTGTAAGGGCACGTGCGGAGGTGGTACGCGGTTCCCCATCCAGAAAAGCGGCTTCGCCTAAAATACAGCCGGATTCCCGTACTGTTACTGTCTTTTCAGAACCTTCATCTGAAATGAGGAAAATGCGTACCCGACCTTTTTTCAAATAGTAAAAACAGCGGCCGGGTTCCCCCTGCAGATATATAATTTGTCCGCGGGAAACTATGCGGGACGGTTGGCCTTCGCTGAGAATTGACCATCCGGATGCAGGTGCAGTGAAATGAAAACTTTCGTGTTCCATAAGATTTCCTCTTTCTGTCATCATATGGAGGCGTTTCCGCAATAAATGTATTGGGAAGCCTTCTTATTCGAATTGTAACATGGTTTACATTCTTTGTAAACAGATTGTGGGATAATAAAAATAAGAAAAGAAGAGGAGGCGTTCTGAATTGGGAATGACCATGACACAGAAGATCCTGGCGGCACATGCGGGGCTGCCCTCTGTGAAAGCCGGACAGCTGATTGAAGCGAAGCTGGATTTAGTGCTTGGGAATGACATTACCAGCCCTGTGGCGATTAATGCATTTGAAAAATGCGGTGCGGATAAAGTGTTTGATGATACCCGTATTGCGCTGGTGCTTGACCATTTTGTGCCGAATAAGGATATAAAGGCGGCGGAACAATGCCGCCAAACACGTGACTTTGCCAAGAGCTATCATATCCAAAACTTTTTTGATGTCGGACGGATGGGCATAGAACATGCGCTGCTGCCGGAACAGGGCCTTGTGGGGCCGGGCGACTGTGTTATCGGAGCAGACAGCCATACCTGCACTTACGGTGCGCTGGGTGCTTTTTCCACAGGTGTCGGCAGCACCGATATGGCTGCCGGAATGATTTCCGGCAAGGCATGGTTCAAAGTACCGGGTGCCATCCGAGTGGTATTAAAAGGAAAACCAACCGGATGGGTGAGCGGTAAAGACGTTATTTTGCACTTGATTGGCGAAATCGGTGTAGACGGAGCGCTTTATCAATCATTGGAATTTACCGGAGAAGGTGTGGCAGCCCTGTCTGTTGAAGACCGGCTCTGCATTGCCAATATGGCAATTGAAGCGGGTGCCAAGAACGGCATTTTCCCTGTGGATGACAAGACGCTGGCTTATGAAAAAGGGCGGTTCCAGCGAGAAGTGAAAATTTATGAGGCAGATGCAGATGCTGACTATGAGCGTACTGTGAAAATCGATCTTTCCAGTCTGCGGCCGACGGTCAGTTTTCCGCACCTGCCGGACAACACCAGAACCATTGACGAAGCGGCAGGGGTTAAAATCGATCAGGCAGTTATCGGCTCCTGCACAAACGGACGGATAGAAGACATGCGTGTGGCAGCAAAGATTCTGAAAGGGCGCAGAGTAGCAGACGGTGTGCGCTGTATTGTGATTCCGGCAACCCAGAAGGTTTACTTACAGTGTATCCGCGAGGGACTGACAGAAATCTTCGTTGAAGCGGGTGCTGTTGTGAGTACACCAACCTGTGGGCCGTGCCTTGGTGGATATATGGGAATACTTGGAAAAGGCGAGCGCGCTGTTTCCACAACCAACCGTAATTTTGTAGGCAGAATGGGACATGTGGAAAGCGAAGTTTATCTTGCGAGTCCGGCGGTGGCTGCAGCAAGTGCTGTGACGGGTAAACTGACAGATCCGGAAAAACTGTGAACGGGAGGAGAGAGAACTAATGCAGGCAAAAGGCAGAGTACATAAATATGGAAATAATGTTGATACAGATGTCATTATTCCGGCACGTTATCTAAATACCTCTTCCCGAGCGGAACTGGCGCAGCATTGCATGGAAGATCTGGACCGTAATTTTGTTAAAACGGTGAAGCCGGGGGATATCATTGTTGCAAACAAAAACTTTGGGTGTGGTTCTTCACGGGAACATGCACCGATTGCCATTCAGGCGAGCGGAATTTCCTGTGTGATTGCCAGCACATTTGCGCGTATCTTTTACCGTAATTCCATCAATATCGGGCTGCCGATTCTGGAATGTGAGGAAGCGGCTGAAAAAATCCAAGACGGCGATGACGTGCAGGTGGATTTTGGTACAGGTGTCATTACAGATCTGACAAGCGGAAAAACCTTTCAGGCGGAGCCATTTCCGCCGTTTATCCAGAACATCATCGATAAAGGCGGTTTGCTGAATAGTTTAAAAGGCTGACGGGAAAGGGCTGCTGCACAGTGCGAAAAGCACGGCAGCGGCCCTTTTTTCTTTTTTCCCTCCTTTTCATGAAGAAAAACGGGCAGAAAATTGTGGCTGCCGCAATTGAATTTTGCATAGCTGCCGAAAAGTATGTATAATGAAAGCAGCGGGGACTTCATAAAATATTCATCACTTGACACAAATGCTAATTTATAATAATAAAGTACGTTGTTATGCAAAAGGAGGGATTTGTATGTCACAAGGAAAAATTATGGTTGTGGATGACGACCAGAATATTTGTGAACTGTTGCGGCTTTATATTGAAAAAGAAGGTTTTGAGGTTGTTATTGCCAACGATGGCAAAAAGGCATTGGAACTGTTTGAAAAAGAAAATCCTGATCTGATTTTACTGGATATTATGCTTCCGGAGCTGGATGGCTGGCAGGTATGCCGTGAAATCCGGAAAAAGAGTCAATGCCCCATTATTATGTTAACAGCAAAAGGAGAAGTCTTTGACAAAGTGCTTGGGCTGGAGCTTGGAGCAGACGACTATGTGGTAAAGCCTTTTGAGGCAAAAGAAGTAGTTGCCCGAATCAAGGCCGTGCTGCGGCGAATTGGAAAAACAGGAAACGATTCTGTTAAGGAAGTACATTACGATAAACTTTCGATTAACCTGACCAATTATGAATTAAAAGTTGACGGGAAAGTGGTGGACACGCCTCCGAAAGAAATGGAACTGATTTATCACTTAGCCAGTAATCCCAACCGTGTCTTTACACGGGACCAGCTTTTGGATGAGGTATGGGGATTTGATTACTACGGGGACAGCCGTACCGTTGATGTGCATGTGAAACGTCTGCGCGAAAAGCTGGAAGGCGTTTCTGACCAATGGTCGCTCAAGACGGTTTGGGGCGTTGGATATAAATTTGAAGTGAAAGATAAAGAATGAGTGATAGCCTTTGAAACAAACCAAGCGAAAAACAATTTTTAAAAAATATCTGCAAATGACGCTTGTTACCATTCTGATTAGCTTCTGTATACTCGGTTTAGTGATGCTGCTGTGCTTTAACAGCAACTGGAAGCGAGAAAAGCGGGATGGACTCCAGAAAAACGCAATGAGCATTTCGGAAGTTGTATCGCACAGTGTATCATTTCGCCCAGACGGAGAACTGCTTATGGATATGGCGGAAATGGAGAAATTTCTGCCGGTACTGAGCCGAAACAATACGAGTGATATTTTTGTTGTCAACCGTGCAGGACAAATCATTGTCAATGCACAGGGGGTGAATGGTACCCTGCACACAGATAAGAATATCCCTGCAGACATCATGAAAAAAGCATTGGGCGGCCGGTATGACGATCAAACTATGCTGGGTGGAATTTATGAGGCGCCCTGCTATGTGGTCGGTGTGCCGGTAACGGTGCAGCTTTCTGGAAAAACACAAACGATAGGTGCTGTTTTTGCATCAGTAGCGGCGCACAGTCTGGTGGAATACCGGAAGGACATCCTGCGGATGTTTCTGTTTGCAGCGCTCGCTGCTTTTGCCGTTAGTTTCTGCATGGTGTGGGTCTTTTCCTATAATATGGTGCGTCCATTGCGCATTATGGCAGATGCTGCCCGCAATTTTGGTGATGGTAATTTCAATATCCGCGTGCCGGTAACGAGCCGGGATGAGGTTGGTGAACTGGCAGTGGCTTTCAATAATATGGCGGATTCTCTGGCGAGCAGCGAATATACGCGGCGCAATTTTATTGCAAATGTTTCCCATGAGCTGAAAACGCCAATGACAACAATTGCGGGGTTTATTGACGGAATCTTGGACGGAACCATTTCATCGGAAAAGCAGGGACATTATCTGCGCATTGTTTCCCAAGAGGTTAAGCGGCTTTCGCGGCTGGTAAAGACAATGTTGGATCTGTCACGGATTGACAACGGAGAACTGAAACTTTGCCTGACTCGTTTTGATATTACGGAGACCGTTCTGACAACCATGATTAGTTTCGAAAATGCAATTGAAAAAAAGAAGATTGCTGTGCACGGACTGGAAGATACACACCCCATTTTTGTGGATGGAGATTCTGATATGATCCATCAGGTGGTGTATAATCTGGTGGAAAATGCAGTCAAATTTACAAATGAAGGCGGATATATCAATGTAACGCTGAAAGACATGCCGTCGCGCATAGAAGTGATTATCCGCAACAGCGGAGACGGGATTGCACCGGATGAAATCATGCAGATTTTCGACCGCTTTTATAAAACGGATAAATCCCGCAGTAAGGATAGAACCGGCATGGGATTGGGATTATATATTGTGCGGACGATCATTCAGCAGCACGGCGGGGAAATCACCGCAAATTCTATTGTTGGTCAATATACAGAATTTTCTTTCTGGCTGCCAAAAGAAATTCCGAAATCACCGGATTCTCAAAGGCCGACGACAACTGTCTGTGCGGAAGTTGTGGAGACGCCCAAACAGAAGAGAAATCAGGTCTCTGAGGGGGAAACGCCTTCCTCGGGGAAAAAAGAACAGGGTGATACAGAGGCAAAATCCTAAGCGGACAAGTCTGATGACAGGAGGAAATAGATAGGATGGAGGAAAAAGGACCGCAGGTTCCCGAAGGGGGAAGAACAGGGCCAGAGGATCACACAAGCAGAGAGAGACAGGAAAATCAGCAGCATCAGTTTCGGCCGGCGGTGTGGTATCCGTTTGGCAATCCGAAAGGAGCGGAACATCCACAGCCCTCTGCGAACCAAGACGCAGGGCGGCAGCCACCGGCGATATATCAAAATCCTGCAGGTTTACCGAAAAAGCCTAAAAAACCGCTTACGAAGCAGGTTAAAATTTTAATTAGTATCTTACTTGTACTGTTCGTGATTTTTGTTGGAATGCTGATCGGTTTTGGAGTTCATGATGCGCGGCAGGGCAGAAACAGAATACCCAGCGAATCGCAGGAACCTTCCACCAGTTCAGAGACTACGGTTTCCCGCTCCAAACATGTGGTACCGAACCGAGGAGAAGGGACTAAAAGTTTAATTTCCATCCAACACAAAAGCGGAAAACCGATGAATCCGGAAAATGTTTTTACAACGGTAAGTCCAAGTGTCGTCGGTGTGCTGGCTTCTATCCCAACAGAAACCGGGCAGCCTGCGGAAAGTCAGGGAACAGGGATTGTTGCCAGCAGTGATGGGGTCATTTTGACGAATTCCCATGTTATTGGAAACTCACGTTCCGCAACCGTGACAGTTATCCTGTCGAATGGGAAACAATATGATGCGAGAATTTTGGGTTATGATAAAACGAGTGACCTTGCTGTGCTAAAAATCAGTGCGAGTGGGCTGACTGCTGCGAAATTCGGCAGCGAGGAAGATCTGAAAGTAGGCGAGCGGGTACTGGCGATTGGGGATCCGGACGGAATGAATTACAGTAATAGTTTGACTGGCGGTTATGTTTCAGCGTTGAACCGCCCAATTGCTGGACACAGCGATAATGGTATGACCTATATTCAGACAGACGCGGCCATTAATCCGGGAAATTCAGGCGGGCCGCTTTGTAATCTTTATGGGCAGGTAGTAGGAATCAATTCCTGTAAAATTATTACGACCGGATATGAAGGAATGGGATTTTCGATTCCAGTTAGTCATGCGGTTACGATTATCAACCAATTGATTCAGAACGGATACGTGAAAGGACGCACCCGGCTGGGAATTGTGTGCCGAGTGCTTTCTCCTCATGAGGCAGCCATGCTGAATTTGAAAGGCGGCCTGAAAATCCTTTCGATTGACTCCGGCAGTTCCTTAAACAGCAGTGATGTCAGAAGAGGTGATATCCTTTATCAGATCAATGGGAAACAAATTATGGGGTTGGACGATGTAACAGGAGTAATTTCTGAATTTAAGCCGGGAGACGAAGTTTCGGTGAAAGTCTATTCTGCAAAACAGCAGAGAACGCTGAATATAAAAATTAAATTATTGGAAGACAAAGGCGAGACACAGAAAACCGTATCAGAAGCACCATAAAAGAAGGACCTGCCGTATAATAATCTGCGGCAGGTCCTTCTTTTATCTTTCAGTACCAAGAAAAAACAATGCAACGGTTCCGGGACCGGCATGTGCGCCAATGACTGGACCGACAAAATTTATTAAAACCTTTTTGACACCCAGGTGTGTTTTGACTTGTTTTGCGACATATTTAGCATCTGTGTAAGCGTCGGCGTGGCTGATAAAGACGACTTGATCTTTTGGATCCACTGCAGTCTGTTCCATATGCTTTACCAATGCATCAAGTGATGCGCGGCGTCCGCGGACTTTACTGACTCCTGCAAGGTGGCCGCTCTCATCCATATGCATAACTGGTTTCATCCCCATCATGGTGCCCAAAAGAGCAGTGGCAGTATTGATGCGGCCGCCGCGTTTCAGATACTGCAGGTCATCTACGGTGAACCAATGGCACAGATGCAACTTGTTTTGTTCCAGCCAATTTGTAACAGAATCAAGGGATTCTCCTGCTTTGCGTTTTTGTGCAGCATAGTAAACCAGCAAGCCCTGCCCAAGGGAAGCAGACAGGGAATCAACCACCTCGATCGTGCGTTCAGGGTAATGGCTGGCAAGATCTGTGCATGCTATTTTTGCTGCGTTCCATGTTGCAGAAAGTCCAGAGGAAAAGCAGATGCACAAAACATCTTTCCCTTCCTGCAGAAAAGGTTCCACAGCGGCTTTATATTCTTCAATATTCACAGCATTTGTTACACAAGATTCCCCGTTGCGGATATGCAAATAAAACTCCCGAAAAGATAGATTACTGCCGTCCAGAAAATTTTTATAGTCTTTTCCATTCAGCCGAAAGGTCAGCGGCAAGATGACAATTTTCAAAGCTTGTACCAGATCTGCCGGAAGGTCACAGCTGGAATCCGTGAGAATCACATAATCGTTCATGATGCGCTCCTTTATTTGGTATTTCTTTTATAGTAGCATCTGAAATCTGAAAATTCAAGCAAAAAGTATCAAAAAATAACTGATGTAGTATTAAAAACCGCTTACCATAAAATTTACTTGTTATTTTTATAAAAAGTCAGCCGATTTTTCCGATAACCGGCTGACTTTTTGTATAAAATAGGCGTTTGCGGCTACTTTTAACCGGTATTTGTGGGAGGACTGCAGGAAGAAATCAAGAACCTGCAGAAATAGGAGGGATGAAATGGATACACGGAAAGAGGCACTGCGTGTCTGCCGCAGGCTGGCACGCGGAAAAATCAATGATGCGGTGGAGCTGCTGTATGAACCGCAGGAACCAGAGCATCTGCAGAAGCTGGACCTTTATTGCATTTCGGAGCTAAAGCACAGTGACAAAGGTGTAGAAATCAAATTTGCAGACCGGCTGAAAGCAGCACAAATGCTGGCACAGCTTGGCGAAGAGGAAGATATGCAGCCGCTTTACAGTGCGCTGAATCGGTCGGCACAAGCCGTGCAGGAATCGGCTGAAGGCAGAGGAAAAGATGCAGTTTAGCAGAAAACAACTCCGGGCCATGACGTGGTGGTGTCCGGGAAGTGAAGATGAAAAGTATGACGCATTGGTGTGTGATGGTGCTGTACGCAGCGGAAAAACCCTTTGTATGGGCCTTGGGTTTGTCTGCTGGGCCATGGCATCTTTTTCCGGAAAAAGTTTTGCCATCTGCGGAAAGACCGTACGTTCGCTGAAGCGGAATCTGATTACGACTTTGCTGCCGGCGCTGACGGCTGCCGGATTCCACTATGGATTGAAAAATGGGGAAGGGCTGCTGACTGTTACAGCAGGGCGGTGCAGGAACCGCTTTTATCTTTTCGGCGGACGGGATTCGAGCAGTGCAGCACTCATCCAAGGGATTACACTGGCGGGGGTGTTATTTGATGAAGCAGCATTGATGCCGCGCGAATTTGTGGAGCAGGCGTTGGCCCGCTGCAGTGTCGAGGGGAGCCGCTTTTGGTTTAACTGTAATCCGGAAAGCCCGGGGCACTGGTTTTATCGGGAATGGATTCGGAATGCGAAAGATAGGAACGCGCTGCACCTGCACTTTATGATGGAGGACAACCCGGGGCTTTCCCCGAAAATGCGGGAGCGGTACCGAAATTTGTATACCGGTACATTTTATGAGCGCTATGTGCAGGGCAAATGGGTGGCGGCGCAAGGTTTAATTTATCCTTTCATGGAAGAGGAAGCAGCGGTGGATGTGCCGGAACTTTGTGAAGAATATGTGGTGAGCTGTGACTATGGAACACAGAACCCAAGTTCCTTTGGCCTTTGGGGCCGTAAGAAAAATGTGTGGTACCGAATAGACGAATACTACTATGATGGTCGAAAAAACGGTCCGCGTACAGATGAGGAGCATTATGAAGGGCTGGAAAAACTGTGCGGGGAAAAACGGATTTCACGTGTGATTGTCGATCCTTCTGCGGCGAGTTTTATGGAGACTATCCGGAGACATGGAAAATTTTCCGTGATGCCGGCGCGCAATGACGTACTGCAGGGGATTCGGCGGACGGCAATGGCCCTGAAAGAGGGAAAAGTGCGCATTTGCCGGAACTGCCGGGACTGCTGGCGGGAATTTTCTCTTTACCGATGGCAGGAGGACAAGGAAGCTCCCGTTAAAGAAAATGACCATGCAATGGATGACCTGCGGTATTTTGTTTCTTCTGTGCTGCAGACTCACGGTGCAACTTTTGCGGCAGCTTCCGCTGAGCGGGGTTGATAAGTCCCTATTTATGGAAGAACAAAATATGCTGGCTCAATGAGGACGGGAGGATAGAATGCTGAGAAGGAAAAAGCGAATACCACGCAGTGGTGTGCTGGCGGTGCAGACCGGAGGGGAAGAACTGCCGTTTGAGGCAGTCAGAAAATATGTTCCGTTGAATTCCGGCGAGCTGCGCCTTTATCGGCAGCTGCGGGAATCAGTGCCGATGATTGATGCGGCATTGGACAAACTGGTGCGGCTGGTTGGGAAATTCCATGTAGAATGCAGTGAACGGAGAACACAGGATCAACTGAACATGTTTTTGCACACCATTCCGGTGGGAGCAGGAAATGCGGGAATTCATGCATTTTTGACAACATACTTAAGTCAGCTGCTGACTTATGGAAATGCGGTTGGGGAAGCAGTGGTGCAAAATGGGGAACTCAAAGCGCTGTATAACGCCTCTTTGGAAGATGTGGAACTTCGGGTTCAGTCACCGCTGGAAATTGAAGTCTGCCGTCGATGTATAGGAGGCAGCAAACCTGTTCAATACCCGGAACTGGTGTTTCACACAGCACTGAACCCGAAGCCGGGCAGCGCAAAGGGCACCAGCATCCTGCAGGGGCTTTCATTTGTCAGTGATATTCTGATTAAAATTTATCATGCAATCGGCGTTAACTGGGAGCGTGCCGGAAATGTGCGGTTTGCGGTAACCTGCCGTCCGGGTGCAGAGGACAGTGCTTTTGCAGCAGAACATGCACAGCAGATGGCGGAAGAGTGGAGCAAAGCAATGCGGCCGGGAAGCAAAAGCGATTTTGTTGCGGTTGGGGATGTACATATCCAAGCAATCGGTGCGGACAACCAGATTTTAGACAGCGAGGTACCGGTGCGGCAGATGCTGGAACAAATTGTCGCGAAACTGGGGGTACCGCCGTTCCTGCTGGGACTTTCGTGGTCCAGTACGGAGCGCATGAGCAGCCAGCAGGCAGATATTCTGACCAGTGAACTGGAGGCTTACCGGAGACTGCTGAACCCGGTTATTGACCGGATTTGCTCTTTATGGATGCGGTTGCTTGGCTGTTCCATGCCATTTGACATTGTGTGGAATGATGTGACACTGCAGGATCAGACAGAACTGGCAAAGGCAGCGCTGAACAATGCGCAGGCAGAACTGATTCAGGTACAGACAGAAAAACTGCGAAAAGAGATTTAGGGAAAGGAGACTTTTAGTTTGCAAAGTGGATATGTCCTGAAAAGTGCGTTGGAACCGGAAAAAGAAGATTTGGCAAAAATCAACCGCTATACGCGCAGACCGTTTACCGCGGAAGAAGTGTACACCTTTAAAGTGGTGCTGTGTGACAATGAAGTGGACCGTGATGGGGAACGCTTTGCTTCGCAGGCACTTCAAAAGCTGGCGGAACTGTTTCGGGGGAAAAGCGGAATTTTCAACCACAGTATGGACGCAGCAACGCAAAGTGCCCGTATCTATGATACAAAGGTGGAAACGGACAACAGCAGGAAAACTTCCTGTGGAGAACCCTATACTCGGCTGGTAGCCAAAGCTTATATGCCGCGGACACAGGGAAACCAAGACCTTATTTTGGAAATTGACAGCGGCATCAAAAAAGAGGTGAGCGTGGGCTGCAGCGTGGGAAGCGCAGTCTGCTCCATCTGCGGCGCAGACCGGCGCAGAAAAGACTGCGGGCATGTCAACGGGCAGGTTTACCATGGACAAACCTGCTGCACGGTTTTAAGTGACCCACAGGATGCTTATGAATGGAGTTTTGTAGCAGTTCCGGCACAGCGGGAAGCTGGCGTGACGAAAAGCTGGAGTAAGGCAGCCGGCAAGTTCGAATCAGAAGATGCAGTTTGGGGAAGAAAATGGAAAGAAAAACTGACACAGGAAACAGCTAAATATTTTACGATTGCTTACCCGGGTATCGCAATAGAAACAGCTCGCAAAATGGCACAAGGGCTTTCTCCAGAGGAACTGGAGCAGGTAGAAAAAGGCCTGCGGGCAGAAGCAAACCGGCATGTACCGCTGGAACCACAGCTTGCTGTCAAAAAAGACAGTGTGGATGCGGACGAAGGGTTTCGAATTTGAATGATACTATTTGTTATAATCTTTTAAAGTATACTAGGAGGAATATTTTATGGAAACAGCCATGAATGGATATGCGGAAAATGCTGCAACTTTCGCTTGTACCGCTGAAACGGAACCGGGTATGCCGGTGATGGTGACAGACAGCGGAGCGGTGACAAAAGCCGAGGGAACTTTCTGCGGAGTTGTACTTTCCTGGCGGGACGGATTTGCGGCCGTGCAGCTAAACGGATATGTTTCGCTGCCTTACAGCGGGACAAAGCCCAATGTCGGTTATCAGGTCCTGACTGCTGATGCGGACGGAAACATCAAAGCAGAAGCAGCAGGGACCGCCGGACTGCAGCGCTTAGTTGTGGACGCAGACAGCACACATGTTGGATTTATTCTGTAAGGAGGGTGTTATCTATGGCATTTTATGAAAATCTGCATTTGGAAAAGGGTATGTACGGAACGGGGAAAAGCTTTTCACAGGTACTGGAATCGCTGGACAATTCGGAAGCTTACCGCGGAACGCCGCTGGAAGGGCTGGATGCCTATCAGCGCCAGCTCAAACGTTTTGACATCCATGTGAACGGTCGGGGAAGCGACCGGGTAGAAAAATTTTTTCAGACGGGCGACAGCGCGGCATTGTTTCCAGAGTATATCTGCCGCGCAGTGCGGCAGGGCATTGAGCAGGAAAATCTGCTGCCCAATCTGGTGGCGACCACCACACAGATAGAAGGAATGGACTATCGAACCATTACCAGCGCACCGCTGCAAGAGGAGAAAAAGCTGAAAATGGTTGCGGAAGGTACGGCCATTCCGCAGACGGTAGTACGCACGCAAGACCATCTGGTGCAGCTGCATAAACGCGGCCGCATGCTGGTGGCCAGTTATGAAGCGCTTCGGTTCCAGCATCTGGATCTTTTCACAGTTACCCTGCGGCAAATTGGCGCGTACATTGCCCGTGCGCAGATGGGGGATGCTGTCCAAGTCCTGCTTAACGGAGACGATGGTACCGATAAAGCGGAAATTGTCACGGCATCAGGGGCAATTACCTATCAAGACCTGTTACAAATTTGGGGAAAGCTTTCTCCTTACCGTTTAAACTGCCTGTTGGGAGGAACTGCGGCCGTGCAGACCATTCTTGCCTTGCCGGAAATGCGGGATGCACAGGCCGGTTTGAACTTTCAGGGTACGGGAAAGCTGGTAGCCCCGCTGGGTGCACAGCTGCTGCATATTCCGGACGTACCGAATGGACAGCTCATCGGTATTGACCATACCTGCGCATTGGAAATGGTGCAGGCAGGTGATGTGCAGACTGAATATGACAAACTGATTGACCGTCAGTTGGAACGCGCGACCATCAGCACCATTGCAGGGTTCACGAAAATATTCAGCGGCGCTGTGAAAGTTTTGGAGTATACGGCCTGATTTGAAAATAAAGGTGCAGCGATTCGCTTGTGGGTCAGGGGCGGGGTTTGTTTGGAAGGAGATTTATGAATACACAAAATGTGTTGGAAAAGCTGCGGCTGCTGCGGGATATGACGGACGAGGACGCACAGACCTATCTGCCGCTGGTACAGGATGCCGTACAAAGGCTGGAAGGGAAACGGATTCGAGCAGGCGGGGACAGCCTGTTAGAAACAGCAGCTGCTGCTTTGGTAAACTGGCAAATTTCCCTTACAGAGCCGGACGGCGACTTTACGGCGGGAGAAGTCCGTTTCACCGGAGGAAATACAAATCGGAATGCCAAAAGAATCTGGCTGGATGCACGGAATGCGGCGGCACCCTATCTGCATGATGAAGCATTTGCTTTCAGGAGTATTCCGTGAACCGGCAAATCTTGATTGCAGACCTGCTGAAACGCTATGGCAGTTCTGCAGTCTGCGAAGGAAAAGAAGCACCGGTGCTGATTCGGCCGATGAATCAAAGCAGCACAGAGGACGACCGCTATCTTTGTACGGCTCCATTCGATTTCTGCCCGAAAACAGGCGACAGGCTGCAATGCATGGAGCATGTTTATACAGTACTTCGCTGCGATGGTGTCTTTGCGGAAGGGCATCGGCTGTATACATGGGCAGTTTTGGAGTTACAGGACGGTTGGGGGAGGTGAATACTGTGAATCAGAATCTGCAGACAGCACAGGAGGAACTGAGCGAGAAGCTGGAATTGGAAAGCCTGCGCTATCCGAGAACACTGGAGGAAGAAACATGACAGGGCTCTATATGGGATACCGGAATTTTACATGGCCGCGGCTGCCGGACACACTTCGTATGGAGAACCAAAAATACACGCAGGTTTTACAGCAGCCGGAAAACGGGGAGACACTGCAGGACCTTGGAAAACAAGGCAGGGCGGTTTCCGGAAGCGGAACTTTTTTGGGACAGACGGCATCAATGCAATGGAAAGAATTGTGCCTGTGTTATGAGCAGGCAGGTACTGGAATGCTGTATTTACCAGGAAGAAAACCAATGGAAGCAGCTTTTACAGAGTTGCAGCTTCAGGGAACGCCGCGTGCAGACCGGATTGCGTACTGCTTTACTTTTCGGGAAATCCAGTCTGCCAAGGAAGCGGACAACACCCTTTATCGGGCCGGAACCAATGAATGTCTGTGGAGTGCAGCGGCGGCGGCAGGAGTCTCACCGGACTGTCTGCTGGCAGCAAACCCCGGGGTGATTCGCTGGGCAAATGAGCTGCCGGAGGGAATGGAGCTGAAACTTTCATGAATTATTTCCTTTACGATGCAGCTGGTGGGAAATGGGAACTGCCAGCACCGTTGTGGGTTACCCTAAAAAAAGATGAGGATACGCCGGCAGACAGTCTGGCAGCAGAATTTCCACTCTCCGGTCTAGTTCCATCCGCAGCTTTCCTGCGCGCCGAAGAAGATGAGACAGTCTGGTTTGATGGCATACTGGATACGATGCGGAGCAGCTATGCTGCCAGCAATCTACTGGCAGTGTCGGCCCGAAGCCGTGCGGCGCTGCTGCTGGATAGTGAGGCTTTGCCGGCAATTTACGAAAATCCGAGCCTCGGATTTCTGTACCAGCAGCATGCAGCTCCGTATGGGTTCCATGGAATCAATGGAAATTCGGAACCATTTACAGGGGAATATGCAGTGGAAAAGGGCAGCAGCGAATGGCAGGCGCTGGATGGATTCTGCAGGGAGTTTTTGAAAGAACCGCTGCGAGAAGAAAATGGCCTTTTAACAGCGGAGCCGATTCCAGAGAGGGAACCGTTTTATTTAGGGGAAAATGGAATTCCCTGTCTGCAGGTTAGCCAAACGAAGAATTTGTGCAGGATGCTCTCTGAAACTTGGGCAATAGATGGAACTTGCTGGAAGCGAATGAACTGGGATGAGGGACTGGAAGAACACGGATTCCTTCGCAGAAAGCTGTGCAAAGTACCGGACGAAACCTTCAAAGTGGCCAGACGGCAGGCAGAAAGTATTTCTGTGCTGTGCGCTGGGTGGCCGCAGGTACAAATTTACCAGACCGCTTTTCTGCAGTTCCAAAAGAAATTGCAGAAAATGCAGATCAGCGGAATCCGGTATCAACTGTCCTCCCGAGGAAAAACAACACGTTTGATGCTGCGGCCCGAAATTACTTAAGAAAAGAAACGAGGGAAACGGAATGTGGATACTTAAGCAGCTCATGCAGGCAGGAAAGGCAAAAACCAATACGGAATTGAATGCTGTCAATAAAGACGGAACCATACAAGTGCCTGGGGAAGTTGTGCAGATGTGCAATCCATGGGGAATAGAATGGAAAGCTCCTCAGAATGCACAGGCGGTGCTGATGCAAACCAGCAGCGGGGGACTTTGCCTTGGCTGTACAGGAAAGCAGGCAGAGCTGCAGCCGGGAGAGCTGCGCCTTTTTTCACAAGGAGGAGCGGAAATCCGGCTGACAAATGCCGGAGAAGTGGTCATCAATGGAAAGGTGTTTGAAGCAGAAAGCGAGAAAGGCTGAAAATGGAGATTAAACTGAAAGACGGAGATTATGTGAAAGCTGTTGACGGAACGCTGGAAACAGTGTCAGGGGATGAGGAACTGCTGCAGGAAGCGAAAATGCGGTTATTTACCAAACGCGGCGCATTCTGCTATGCCCCTTCATTTGGCAGCAGACTTGCAGAACTTTCTCCGGATGCAGGGCAGCAGGCCTTTGTCTTTGCGCAGGAAGCATTGGCCCCGATGCTGCCCAATGTGCAAGTCTTATCTGCAGAAGCCGGAGAAAACGGGGTAACCGTACGGGTGCATGCGGGACAGACGGAACAAAAAATTTTGGTGCCGTATGCGGAAAACGGGGTGTGTAAATGATCGGATATGAAGAGTTGGTCCAGCGGATGAATAACGCCTATACGGAAAAAACGGGAATCGTGCCGGATGAAGCTTCTGACACAGGCATTCGTTTCCGTGTACTGGCGGGTGAAGTTTACAACTTGCTGGCGGATTTAGAATGGCTTCAGCAGTCGCTGACACCGCAGACGGCAGTCGGGGAGCAATTGGACAAGCTGGCTCAAAACGGCGGCTTGGAGCGGGTACAAGCCGCTCATGCAGCAGGCAGGATTAAATTTACAAATAACGGAAGCAGTATGTTCGGTACTGTTCTGCCAGCGGGAACACGTTGTACGACCGCAGGAACCCCTCCCGTACTTGTGGAGACATTAGAAGAAGCAGACTTGCCGACTTCTGCCGGAGGGAGCACAGAAGTGGCAGCACAAGCCGTGGAAACAGGACCGGGAGGAAATCTGCCGGCAGGTGCGGTAACCGCTTTGGTAAATCCCAATTCTTATATCCAATCCGTCACGAATACAGTGGCTTTTTCCGGCGGAAGATCTGTGGAAACAGATGATCAGCTGCGGGAACGCTTGCTGGAAAAGTATAAACAGCAAAGCAACGGCGCCAATCCGGCTTTTTATTGGCAGCTGGCGCTTCAGCAGGACGGTGTCGCTTCTGCCTCTGTGGAAGCGGCTGCACCGGCAAAAGGAGAAGTGACAGTTTGGCTGGCCGGGAAAGGCGCTGCTGCATCAGACAGCACAGTTCAGAATGTGCAGAAAGTTATGGAAGAAAAACGGGAACTGAATGTGAAGGTACATGTCTATCCAGCTAAAACAGCATCGGTTTCTGTTTCCGTAGCAGTTGCATCAAGAGATGGTACCAGCCCGGACACGGTAAAAACTGCTGTACAAGAAACAATCCGAAACGATTTCCAATCCTTGAAAGTGGGAGAAACCGTCACGGAAACACAACTGTGTGCGCAAATTTATGGTACAGGTCTTATCAATGAGGCAAAACTGGAGACAGGCATTTCGTTTCCAGATAAATCACCGGATACACTAGTGGTCTTAAATGGAGAACCGGAGGTGTCCTTTTTATGAGGCCTTTGGAGAGCATGCGTTTACGCATGCAGCCTTTAAAACTTTATAATTTGACGAAATCGGGCAGTCTGGTCGATGCGGAACTCAGCGCCTGCGCAGAGGTGTTGAATCTTGCATATGATAGACTGCTGGAAATGGAGAGAGAACTGTACTTTTCCAGTGCACAAAGTTGGGGATTGGAAGCAAAATGTGCGGCTATGGGGATTGCGGATGGAGGCAACCTGAAACGCGCAGCTGGGCTGGAACTGCTGCGGGAAGGGACCGGACAATGTACCAGAACGGATTTTATCCGGCTTGCGGACGCACTGGGAATCAGCGGACTGCTGTATGAATGCTTTGAACAAAAGCAGACCGTGTTTTGTCCCGACACACCGCCGGCAGACTGTGCGTTTATTCAAAAAATTCTGCGCAGGATGCTGCCGGCTCAGCTGGAAGCTGTTTTGGATTTGCGCGGTTCAGCTGCGGCATGGGAAATGCGGGATTCACAGAATGCCTCATGGTCGGCGCTGGATGCAAAGGATAAAACATGGGGAGAAATGGAGCAGAATGTCATCTCCTTTTAGTTTTCAACAAACTTTGAATAAGCAGATTTTTACAATGCAAATTCCAAATATTACTGGGATATCTGTGCAGATAGTTTGCATGGAAACAGGCAAAATACAGGAGGAAGAAAAATGCCGGCAAGCCAAAAAACGACCCACGGATTGAATCTGTGGACTGCGGAAGACCATCCTCTTCGGCAGGATTTCGTCAGTGATAATCAGACAATAGACGACGTTTTCAGTGCGCATGTTGCGGATACGTCCTTGCACAAAACACCGGAAGATCAAACACCTATGGTGACTGGCACCTATTGCGGAGACGGGCAGGCAGATCGAACAATTGCGCTGGGGTTTAACCCGCGGGCAGTTCAGGTTTTTGCCTGTGGGTCTCAGCTGCTGCAGGTTGATGGAAGTGGTAATTTAGCTTTGTATATGGGGATTACCGCAACAGGACTTTCGGGCAGCGCGCTGAAACTTCAAAACGATCAAGGGTTTCATGTAGGAAATGATACCGCAAACAGCTATGTATATTCTCTGTTAAACCAGTCCGGCAAAAATTATGGCTATATTGCTTTCCGTTAATTGCAAATACACTTGGATTGCAGTAGAATAAAGTTTGCCGAAAGAAGCAGAAAAATGATAGGTGGAGGGAACAAGAATGTATGAGAATACAGAACACCTGCCGCGGGCGCTGCTGGTGGAGTGCGATACTGGAGAATATGATGCGGAAGCTTCTCTGGCGGAACTCTATGAACTGGTGCGCAGTGCAGGTGCTGAACCGTTTGGTGCAGTAACCCAGAAACGGTCGGCACCGGATACGGCCTCCTGTGTGGGCACAGGCATGGTGAAACAGATTTCTGCTTTCTGTTCCGAATATGGGATTGAACTGCTGATTTTTGATCGAGAACTGACACCAACTCAAATAAGAAATTTGGAAGAGAGTACAGATGTCAGGGTAGTGGACCGGACCATGCTGATCCTTGACATTTTTGCTGCGAATGCCAGATCTAAAGAAGGCAAACTGCAGGTGGAGCTGGCGCAGCTGCGTTATCTGTTGCCGCGGCTGTCCGGACGCGGAAAGGTACTGTCCCGTTTGGGCGGCGGCATTGGTACCCGTGGCCCGGGCGAAACCAAATTGGAGACAGACCGGCGGCATATTCGGACGCGAATCCAATATTTACAGGCACAGTTGGAGGAAGTGGAAAAGCACCGTACACAGATTAACCGCCGCCGCAGAAAAAATGGTGTGGTGACGGTTGCGCTGGTGGGTTACACGAATGTGGGAAAAAGCACCTTAATGAATGCGCTGACAAATGCGGGTGTTTTGACGGAGAATCGATTATTTGCAACGCTGGACCCAACGGCACGCGCACTGAAGCTGCCGAATGGATTCACGGTGATGCTGATTGATACTGTCGGATTGGTGCGCAGACTGCCGCACCATCTGGTGCAGGCGTTCCACTCTACACTGGAGCAGGCGGCTGCCGCGGATATTCTGCTGAACATTTGTGATGCTTCCAGCTCGGAAGCACAGGTGCATCTGGATGTAACACGCAGACTGCTGGCGAAATTGGGCAGCAGGGGTACTGTAATTTCTGTCCTTAACAAGTGCGACCTTGTGCCGGGACTGGATGATGTTCCTCTTATTGGCGGAGGCATTCGGATTAGTGCAAAAACCGGTGAAGGTTTGCCGGAACTGCTGCAGGCCATTGAAAAAGCTCTTCCGGTTTCGGTTCGTCGGGTACATTTGCGTCTGCCATTTGCACAAACCGGTCTTGCGGCACGTATCCGGAAAGAGGGGACGCTTTTAAATGAAGAATATACAGCTAACGGACTTTCACTGGAAGCGTTTGTCGGGCCGTCCCTTTGGAACACCGTAAAACCGTATATAGAAAGCTGAAAACGATAAAATAGAAAAGGAGCTGCTGCAGAAAGCATCATGCTTTCTGCAGCAGCTCCTTTTGCTTTTTGAAAAATGACAGGTGACCTTATTATTTCTGTAAAGCTTTTACAACTTCTCCGACGAACAGGATATGATAGTCTTTATCTGCATACCATCTTTCGTCATCCGCTTTGTTTAAACCGGCAGGATCCATTGGCTGGCGGTAAAGTTTTCTGCACACCAGTGTCAGGGAAGCTTCCTTAAAAACCGGCACCGGTTCGTTGGGAACCAGCGTCAGACCAGCTTTGGCAATTTTTTCGTTTTCACCGCCGGAGTGACTCCCACAGTAGTTCAGCGCACTGCGGTATTTCTCTTCGAAAAAACTCAGGGTATATTCCTCGTTTTGCTCCAAAAAACGGAGTGTGTGACGCTGCGGACGAATCGTGATGGCAGAAACATTTTTTCCCCACATGACGCCGAAGCCGCCCCAAGAAGCAGTCATGGTACTGCATTTTGTGGGGGTGCCGGCACTGACCAGCATCCAGCCTTTCTTGATTTTTGTAAAAGGCATAAATGACAGGGACTCTGCTGCGATTTCTTGCATTTTTTCAGCCTCCATGTATTTAAAATTTACTTTTATTATATCATAAAAACGAATGAAGAAACAGGAATGGACGGTAGAATGCAGGCCTCAGTTTTTTAAAAAATATAAGGCCTATAAAGTAAATCAAATTAAATATAATTTTATGATAAATGCACAAATATGAATAAATATGCAAAAATGCTTGCTTTTCTATGCATAAGCGGTATAATAGAAGCAACGACAAAACAAAACGGAGGCTTAACAGATTATGGATAAAAAGAATATCAAAAAAGTTGTGTTGGCTTACTCTGGCGGGCTGGACACTTCCGTTATTATCCCGTGGCTGAAGGAAAATTATAACAATTGTGAAGTCATCGCTGTGGCGGCCGATGTTGGTCAGGGCAGCGGCGAACTGGACGGCTTGGAAGAAAAGGCAAAAAAAACCGGCGCCAGCAAGCTTTACATTGCAGACTTGAAGAAGCAGTTTGTTGAGGGCTACATCTGGGAGACACTCAAAGCGGACGCAGTTTATGAGAAAAAATATCTGCTGGGTACCAGTTTTGCGCGTCCGCTGATTGCAAAACGTTTGGTGGAAATCGCCAAAGCGGAGGGTGCCGATGCGATTTGCCATGGCTGCACCGGTAAGGGCAACGACCAGGTTCGCTTTGAATTGAGCATTGCAGCTTTTGCTCCGAATATGCCAATCATTGCTCCGTGGCGTGAATGGAATATCAAATCCCGTGATGAGGAAATTGATTATGCACAAGCTCACAATGTGCCGCTGAAAATTACCCGTGAGACCAATTACAGCAAGGATAAAAACCTGTGGCATCTGTCTCATGAGGGCCTTGACCTTGAAAATCCGGCAAATGAACCGCAGTACAACAAACCCGGATTTTTGGAGCTGGGGGTTTCACCGGAGCAGGCACCGGATAAGGCAGCTTATGTAACCATTCATTTTGAAAAAGGAATTCCGACTGCTCTGAATGGTCAGAAGCTGTGCGCAGTTGACTTGCTGAGCCAGTTGAACAAACTCGGCGGCGAAAATGGCATCGGAATCGCGGATATCGTGGAAAATCGTCTGGTCGGTATGAAGAGCCGTGGTGTGTATGAAACACCGGGCGGCACCATCCTGTATCATGCCCATAACAAGCTGGAAGAAATTTGTTTGGATAAAGATACCTATCATTACAAGCAGGGCGTGGGTGAAAAATTTGCAGAATTGGTCTATGACGGAAAATGGTTTACACCGCTGCGGGAAGCACTCTCTGCCTTTGTCGACAGCACTCAGGAAACGGTGACTGGCGATGTGAAACTGAAACTTTACAAAGGAAATATCATTGATGCAGGCGTAACCAGCCCGTATAGCCTTTATGAGGAAGATATTGCGACTTTCAGTGCAGACGAAGTTTACAATCAAAGCGATGCAACTGGATTTATTAATCTGTTTGGTCTGCCGATGAAGGTGCAGGCACTGAAGAAAAGAGAACTGAAGAAATAATCCTTTTTCATGTGAAAATTCATTTTGCAACCGGGCGGACGCTTGTCCGCCCATTTTGCGATACAAGCCATACAAAAGGAGAGAGTAAAAATGGCCGTCAAAACAGGCGTAATTGGTGCAACCGGCTATGCCGGAGCTGAGCTGGTACGCATTTTATCGGGGCACCCGCAGGCAGAACTTGCAGCAATCAGTTCCGTCAGTTTTCAGGGGCAGCCTTTGAGCGCGGTATATCCGGCTTACTATGGACTGTGCGATATGGTGTGCGGCACGGAGGACGAGGTGCTGCAGAAGAGTGATGTGGTGTTTGCTGCACTGCCTCACGGCCTTTCCCAGGAGATTGCCAAAAAATGCCATGATGCCGGAAAAGTTTTTATTGATTTGGGAGCCGATTTTCGCCTGAAACGTCTGCGTGAATACGAAGACTGGTATGGTGTCAAGGCAGTTTATCCCGAACTGCATGAAGAAGCAGTTTACGGTCTGCCGGAGTTGTTTCGTGACGACATTCGAGGGAAAAAATTGATTGCTAATCCGGGCTGCTATACCACAGCGGTTCCCTTGGCACTGGTACCTGCCCTGAAAGCAGGACTGATTGAAAAGGACGGCATTATTGCAGACTGTAAGTCCGGTGTGACCGGTTCGGGCCGCAAATGTACGCAGGATACGCATTATCCGGAACTCAATGAGGGAATGCATGCTTATAAGGTGGGCGGTCACCGGCATACGCCGGAAATTGAGCAGACTCTGCGGCAAGTTTGCGGTGAAGAAGTCAAGATCGTTTTCACACCGCATCTGCTGCCGGTAAACCGCGGCATCCTTGCTACCTGTTACGCACATTTAAAATCAGGTGTAACTCTGCAACAGCTGCAGGAAGCCTATGAAGAATTCTATCGCAAGGAATATTTTGTTCGTGTCCTGCCAATGGGTATGCGGGCAGATATTCACAATGTTCGGTACAGCAATTTCTGCGAAATCGAACTGCATACAGATGTGCGTACGCATATGCTGATTGCAGTTTCTGCGCTGGACAATATGGTAAAAGGCGCTGCCGGACAGGCAGTTCAGAATATGAATCTTGCCCTAGGCATTGAGGAGACAGCTGGCCTTACCATGTTTCCACCAGCATTTTAACGCGACATGAGGGAGAATCTTTCTGAATGGAGGAAACTATGGAATTTATTGATGGCGGAGTGACGGCCCCACAGGGGTTTCAGGCGGCTGCAATCTATGCGGGGATTAAAGCCTGTGCCAATATGACGAAAAAAGAAACTGCTGAATATACGAAAAAGCTCCGTTCCGGACAAATGAAACCAGAAAACAAGGATGATCTGGCTTTGATTTATGCAGATGTACCCTGCACGGCGGCAGGCGTTTTCACCAGTAATCTTGTGAAAGGTGCACCAATTACCGTTTGTCAAGAACACTTAAAAGATGGAAAAGCGCAGGCGATTCTTGCCAACAGCGGAAATGCCAACACCTGCAATGCGGATGGTGCAAAGAAGGCGGAAGCGATGGCGGATGCTGTCGCGGAGGCACTGCTGATTCGAGAAGAGGATGTGCTGGTTGCCAGTACCGGCGTGATTGGACAGCCGCTGCCGCTTGCCCCTATTCTTTCCGCAGTACCTGCCTTGGCAGCCAAACGGTCTACCAGTGGCAGCCTGCAGGCGGCAGAGGCAATTATGACGACGGATACTGTGCCCAAAAATATGGCTGTGGAACTGAAACTGGGCGGAAAGACTGTGCGAATCGGCGGCATTTCAAAGGGTTCTGGTATGATCCATCCCAATATGTGCACGATGCTTTGTTTCCTGACAACGGATGCGGCCATTACACCAAAAGCGCTGGACCGGGCACTCCGCCTTGCCGTTCAAGACAGTTTCAATATGCTGAGTGTTGACGAGGATATGAGTACAAATGACACCTGCGTGATTTTGGCGGATGGAAAAGCCGGTAATCCGGAAATTACCGAGACCAGCGAGGATTTTCAAAAATTTACAGAAGCACTGAAAGGCTTATGTATCCAACTTGCCCGTGCGATGGCAAAAGACGGCGAGGGTGCGGATAAACTGTTGGTTTGTTCGGTGAGTGGTGCAGCGGATGACCGGAATGCCCGGACCGTAGCAAAATCGGTGATTTGTTCTTCTTTGGTCAAAGCGGCTATGTTTGGTGCGGATGCAAACTGGGGACGTGTGTTGTGTGCAATCGGTTATTCCGGAGCAAAAGTAAACATCCATAAAGTAGATGTTGACTTTGTTTCTCCTGTGGGAAGCCTTGCTGTTTGTCGGGATGGAGCGGGGATTCCATTCGATGAAACTTTGGGAAAGAAAATTTTGGCAGAAGATGAAATTACCATTCAGGTAACTCTGCACGACGGCAGTTCTTCTGCAACTGCGTTCGGCTGTGATCTCACATATGATTATGTCAAGATCAATGGAGATTATCGGACATAATAACAAAAGCCGGAGAGAGAAAATCTACTTTATTTAAAGATGGGATAACAATGAAAATTTCAAATCAAGACAGGGCGCAGGTGCTTGTGCAGGCTTTGCCGTATATTCAAAAATATGCGGGAAAGACGATTGTTGTCAAATACGGCGGTAATGCCATGACAAATGATACCCTGAAGGACGCCGTTATACGGGATATTGTGTTGATGCAGCTGGTTGGTATTCACGTTGTGCTGGTGCATGGCGGTGGGCCGGAGATTTCTGCCATGCTGAAAAAAATCGGCAAGGAAAGCAAATTTATAAAAGGCATGCGTGTCACGGACCGTGAAACAATAGATGTGGTGCAAATGGTGCTGGCTGGAAAAGTCAATAAGGCACTTGTCCAGCTTTTGGAAGCAAACAATGGGCGCGCAGTCGGGCTTTGTGGGCTGGATGGCAATATGATTCGCGCCGAAAAAATGGTTTCCCAAGAAGATTTGGGCTTTGTCGGGCAAATTACGGAGGTGAATTCTTCTGTAATCCGTGATGCCGAGGAGAACGGATATGTGCCGGTGATTTCCACCATTGCGGGCGGCTGTCATGGAGAAGTTTACAACGTCAATGCAGATGTTGCGGCGGCGCAGATTGCAGCTTGTCTGCATGCGGAGAAACTGATTTTGATGACGGATGTTCGTGGTTTGCTGCGAGATAAAGATGATGCGAGTACAATTATTCCGGTTGTGCAGGTTTCGACTGTTCCAAAGCTGAAAAAAGAGGGAATCATTTCCGGCGGCATGATTCCAAAAATTGACTGCTGTGTGGAAGCTGTACGCCGCGGTGTGAAGCGTGCACATATTATTGATGGCCGAATTCCCCATTCGATTTTAATTGAGCTCTTTACAAACGAAGGAATTGGAACTATGTTTTATTAACGTGTTTTTCCTGTCCGCAGGGACAAAACAATTAATTTTCCAGTTTGTATAAAATACAGTTTGTATAATCCAGCGTTTCCCAAGAACGGCTAACATAAAGGAGGAAAATTTTATGCAGATCACTGCCATTCAGGAAAATGACAGCAAATATTTGATGCACGCATATGGAAGATTTCCGGCGGCATTGGTAAAGGGCGAAAATGCCACTGCATGGGACGCAGACGGGAAAAAGTATATTGACTTTACCGCCGGAATCGGCGTCAATTGTCTGGGGTACAGCGACCCCCAATGGGTGGCAGCTATTTCCGGACAAGCGGCACAGATTCAGCATCTTTCCAATTTGTATTACAGCCCCGTTACAATTCAGGCAGCTCAGCAGCTCTGTCAGGCTAGTGGGATGGCGCGCGTATTTTTTGGAAACAGCGGTGCAGAGGCAAATGAATGTGCAATTAAGATTGCCCGCAAATACAGTGAGGATAAGTATGGAAAAGACCGCTGCCAAATTGTGACTCTGCAGAATTCCTTTCACGGACGCACAATTACCACACTGGCTGCCACCGGACAGAATATGTTTCATAAAAAGTTTACCCCACTGACCGAAAGCTTTTTCTATGCGGAACCGAATATGAAGGGCGTGCGCGCCGTCGTTACGGAAAAAACTTGTGCAGTGCTGATTGAACTTGTGCAGGGTGAGGGCGGCGTTTGCCCGATGGAAAAAGAATTTGTACAGGAATTGGCGGAATTCTGCCAAAATCAAGATATTCTTTTGATGGTTGATGAAGTACAGACTGGTGTTGGCCGCACCGGCAGTTTCTTTTGCTATCAGCAATACGGAATTCAGCCGGATGTTGTGAGCGCTGCCAAAGGACTTGGCGGCGGACTGCCGGTAGGTGCCTGTCTTGTGAATCAAAAATGTGAAAATGTGTTTGCCCCCGGAGATCACGGCAGCACTTTCGGTGGAAATCCGGTCGTGTGTGCCGGTGTTTCCACTGTGATTTCCAGAGTCGCACAGCAGCAGTTTTTGCTGAATGTGCAGAAAAAGGGAGCTTATCTGTGGGAACGGTTAGAATCCATGCCGGAAATCCAAAGTGTACGCGGGCTTGGTATGATGTTGGGTGCCAAACCAGTCTCTGGTGAACCGGGCAAAATTGCAGCAGCCTGCGTAGATGCCGGTTTGTTAATATTGACTGCGAAGGATGTACTGCGGTTTTTGCCGCCGCTCACAATCAGCAGGGAAGAATTAGATGAGGGGCTGACTATCCTTAAAAAGGTGCTCAGCGGTGACTGTTGATTTTATCTTACAAAATTGCATACTTGAATTTCTTTGCTATAATAAACATAAATTATCCGATTTTTACAGACCCAAAATCATTCATGGAAGAGAGGCCTTTTTCTTATGAAACACTTACTGAAAATGCTTGACCTTTCCGGTCAGGAGATTACCGGAATTCTGGACCTTGCCGACCAGCTTAAATATGAGCTGAAACATGACATTCCGCATCCACGTCTGGCTGGAAAAACGCTGGGACTGATTTTTGAGAAAGCCAGTACCCGTACCCGTGTTTCCTTTGAAGTCGGGATGTACCAGCTTGGCGGTCTGCCCATTTTCCTGTCTGCCCGTGATATGCAGATTGGCCGCGGGGAGCCGGTGCAGGATACTGCACGTGTGCTGTCCCGTTACCTCAATGGCATTATGATTCGCACTTTTAAACAAAGTGAAGTGGAGGCACTTGCCAAAAGCGGTACGATTCCGATTATCAATGGTCTGACCGATTTTGCGCATCCGTGTCAGGTGCTGGCGGATTTAATGACAATCCGTGAAAAACGCGGTGATTTAGATGGGCTGAAGATGTGCTTTATTGGCGATGGCAATAATATGATGAATTCCCTTATCGTCGGCGGCCTGAAGATGAAAATGGAAGTGGCAGTGGCCTGTCCGTCAGCTTATCATCCAGCTGCAGAGGTGCTTGATTTTGCGCAGGCCTATCCGGCATTCAGTATGACAACTGATCCGCTAGAAGCAGCCGTAGGTGCAGATGTCGTTATTACAGATGTATGGGCTTCTATGGGTGAGGAAGGTGAGGCGGAAAAGCGCCGCGCTGCGTTTAAAGGTTACCAGATTAACGACAAAGTGATGGCGGCGGCCAAGCCTGACGCCATGGTTCTCCATTGTCTGCCGGCTCACCGCGGGGAAGAAATTACTGCAGAAGTATTTGAAAAACACTCCGATGAGATTTTTGAAGAGGCTGAAAACCGTCTGCATGCGCAAAAGGCAGTACTAGTAAAATTGCTTGGATAATAAGCAGACTGAGAATTTTTTGCGGCCCGGACATAAAAGGAACCGCTGTCGTGTGATTCTGCACGGCGGCGGTTCCTTTTATGTCGATAGCTTTGTTATGCATTAAAGCTGTTCATTCTTAATTATGATGTCGGAAATCATGGTGAACTTCTTTGAACATGGCAGAATGACTGGACTATACCACATAGAAGTCAAAATGCAGTAATTCCTGAGTATTCAGAGTGGAAAGAAATGTCTCACGTTTGGTTATTCCTACACCCAATTTGTACACAAGTATTGCCTATTGCAGATGTCAACGCATCTTTTTGGTAAAGGCATCTGTTTTCAATTATTTTGCTGTACGATTGATGAGACCTTCCTTTACAAGAAAGGAATGAGCCACATCAGATGGCTTTTTCTGCTGCTCGTCCACTTCATAATTTAGTTGTTGCATAATGCTGTTTGTTAAATGTGCTCCCAGTTCTTTCAGCAGTGGCGAAAGCTCTGGATACTTTTCCAATGTTTTTCCTCTAACGAGTGGAATAGCATAGTACGGTGGGAAGAAATGTTTGTCATCTTCTAAAGTTACCAGATTGAATTTTTTGAGCAGGCCGTCTGTAGAAAATGCATCTACTACGTCCGTTTCTCTATTTTCCAACGCTACATAGCGGGGAGATCCATCCAAACCGGTTGTTTTAGCAAATTGAAAATTATATTTTTTCATCAGACCGGGCAGGCCATCCTCACGGTTTAAAAATTCAAGTGTTGTCCCAATACGAAGCTGGCTGCCGACTTTAGCGAGATCACTCAAAGTTTTTAAATGATATTTTTGAGCCGTATCTTTCTTTACAGCCACTGTGTAGGTATTATTAAAATTCATTTGGTTCAATGTATCAATATCAAATTTCGACTTCAGTTCATTTTTGGTTGTGTTATAGACCTTAGAAACATCACTAATTGGTTTGTGCTTGAGAAGGTCGGCGTATGCAGTTCCGCTGTATTCAACATACAAATCAATGTCACCGGACTTGAGGGCGGAAAAACAAACTTGTGAGCCGCCAAGGTTTTCTTTGCAATGGACCGTAATATCCGTTTTATTTTGAATGTAATCCGAAACCATGTTGGATAAAATCATCTGTTCAGTAAAGTCTTTACTTCCGACTGTAATGGTCTTTGCGCTTTTCTGCTTTGTCGAAAATATATTAACTCCAAACACAAGGATTAATAAAATACAAAAAACACCCAATATGCCTTTCTGAAGTTTACGGGTACGCTGAATGCTGCGATGGGCACGCGGATTTGTTTTTTGCAGACTGATTGGAGTTACTAACTTTTCCACAAGACCGAGCAGGAAATCAATCAACAAAGCCAGTATACATGCCGGAATTGCGCCAGCAAGTATTTGATTAGTGTTTACAGTGCGAATGCCTGAAAATACCAGATATCCAAGACCACCTGCACCAATAAATGCTGCGATTGTCATTAAGCCTACAGCGGTAACTGCAGAAATCCGCACACCGGCCATAATAACAGGCAAAGCCAGCGGAATCTGCACCTTCGTGAGGACTTGAAATCTTGTCAATCCAATTCCGTGAGCTGCTTCTACCATTTGAGGATTAATGCTTTCAATGCCGGTTGCTGTGTTTTTAATAATCGGCAGTAAAGAATACAAAATTACGCAAATAATAGCCGGCAAAGTTCCAATTCCCAGAAAAGGAATTGCAAATCCTAACATAGCCATACTTGGAATTGCCTGAATAACACTTGCAACTCCAAGAACTGGTTTGGACAGCCGCTTAATATAGCAGATCAAGATTCCTAATGGAATGCCAATTAAAATGGCAATACCAACTGAAATAGCAGTCAAACGGATATGTTCCAGCGTAAGGGAAAAAATCTGCGCTTGGTTTTGTTGCATATAAGAGAGAAATCCTCCCATTAAATCGCCTCCGTTTCAAAAAATTGGCTGCTCATTGTAGCCACTAGACTGCTGCGGGTGATTAACCCCATTAAAGTATGGGATTTGTCCAGTACCGGTATGGTAGAAACATGGTTCTCGTTCATTAAGTGCAGAACATCCAGAATGGTGTCCTGCGGTGCAACATGCAGGACATTTTGTGTCATAATGCTGCGGGCTTTTACAGAACGGTCGGGTTCGGCTAGTGCCTGCTTTGCAGTTAAAATCCCTTGCAGAATACCATCCTTAACAACCATAAGACTGTCGACATTCCGGTTGCGCATTTGTTCAAGGCACCGGAACAGAGTCAGTTCCGGTGAACATCCTATCGGGTGCTCAATCATAATATCTTCCGCTTTGATAAAGTCAGGGGAACCCCAGATGCGCTTGTGACCCACAAATTGTGCAACAAATTCATTCGCTGGATTTTTCAGGATGTTTTCTGGTGTATCATACTGAACCAGCTGGCCGTGGTCCATAATGATAATACGGTCTGCCAATTTGATGGCTTCATCCATATCATGTGTAACAAAAACAATAGTTTTCTTGAGTTCTGCCTGTAGATCCAGAAGCTTATCTTGCAGTCCTTCGCGGGTAATTGGGTCCAAAGCAGAGAATGGTTCATCCATTAATATGATTTTTGGATCCGTGGCGAATGCACGGGCAACGCCAACTCTCTGCTGCTGTCCGCCTGAAAGTTCCTTGGGGTAGCGATCCAGAAAATTTTGCGGATCTAATCCTACCATTTTCATTAATGCCTGAGTATTTTTTTCAATTTCTGCCGGATCCTTTTTCTGGATGCGAGGAATCATTTCAATATTCTTTCGAACTGTCAGATGAGGAAAAAGACCTGTTTGCTGAATGGCATATCCCATATTGCGCCGCAACGCAATGACATCTTTATGTGCAATATTTTCTCCGTCAATTAAAATTTTTCCGGATGTAGGACTGATTAAGCGGTTAATCATTTTTAATGTGGTCGTTTTCCCACATCCGCTTGCTCCGATAATGGCAACAAAATCACCATCCTCGATTTTAAATGAAAGATCGGGAATTACGGTGTGCCCTTTGAACTTTTTACAAACGTGTTCAAATTCAATCAAGCTGTAACCTCCTTATTGGTAAAGTGACAATTCAATTATAGCATCAAGTTGTTACTTTAGTCAAATTAAAAGTCTCTACATCGTAAAAAATCCGGAATTTCATACCAAAAAAGGTAAGACAAATTCCGGATTTTTTTCAATTCCAATTAATTTTTTTGTTTGATGGGATACAAAAATCGATTTACACGTTCTGGACAATTACTGTCACCAATAAAATAGTAAATATCATGTTCCATCAGAACAGCATAAGGTCCGGGTGAAAGCAGGATTTTATCTTTTCGTCGGATTGCTACAATGGTTGCTGCTGTATAATGCCAAAAATTAATGTCACTGACAGAATAGTTTAGATAAGGAGTGCTGCTTTTAATTTCAACCTGATAAGGTGCAAAAGGATTTCCAGACCGAAGACGGTCTGTTTTGTCAATCAGATCAGAAAGGCATTTGTTAAAACGTTTATATTCATTTTGCTGGCGATATACACTTTGCAAAAGTTCTTCTTTAAGATCGTTGACAGTTCGGATATCACCGTACTGTTGCACAAACTTAACGGCTTTATCACACGATTTGATTGTTACTCCGCTGCCTTTTTCAACTTCCACAATTTGAAGGTCATTTAAAACGCAAATAGCCCGCCGTGCTGTTTCAGCTGAAACGCCGTATTGACTGGCCAATGCAGAACGGGCATAGATCTTTTCCCCCACATGATATTGACCCTGTGCAATCTTTGCTGCCAAATCGGCGGCGATCTGTTGGTATTTGGGGCTGGTGATTTTGAGTTTACTGTCCATAGCGATACGCTCCTACTAGGGATATTTTATTCAACACTTTATTATACTCTGTCCCATTAAAAACGCAATGGAGTTGTTTTCACTAAACAAAAGGCAGTGGCACATAGATATCATTAAGAATCCCAAAACCCTTATATTATAATGTTAAAGTTGAGAAAAATTCAGGCAATACCACACAAAAAACGAAGGTATTACCTGAATAGAATGCAATGAATCAACAAATGAGTTTGTTAAGATTGGGTTCAATAAGAATGGATAAAAATAAAATAAATTTTACGATTTGGTGTTCAGTTTTTGCATGGTATTGAAAAAACCGCCCAAAGCGTTAAGCTCAGGACGGTCTCTTTTTCTATTCAATTTTTAGCAGATGAATAATTTTTCGCTTATAGTTCAGAAAATCTTCCGAAAGCATAAATTCCCGTGTCCGCGGACGCGGGGCTGTTACCGGCAGCTCTGCAATAATGGTGCCCGGTTTTCCGGCCAAAATATAAATCCGGTCGGAAAGCAGGATTGCTTCATCAATGTCATGGGTAATAAACAAAGAGGAAAGCTTGATCTTTTGCATGACATCCAGATACCAAGAATGCATGGTGTCTTTTGTAATTGTGTCCAATGCAGAAAAAGGTTCATCAAGCAGGGCAACTCCTTCACTGCTCAGATAGGTGCGCAGCAGAGCTGCCCGCTGACGCATACCGCCGGAAAGCTGAGACGGCCATTTTTTCTGGGTCCCCTCCAAACCAAATTCTGCGAAGTGCAGACTGGCCTGCTGCCGCGCTTCTTTTTTGGGAACTCCGTGTAAGATTAACGGGAGCGCCGTATTGTCGACAATCGAACGATAAGGAAGCAGCAAATCTTTTTGCAGCATATAAGCAATATGACCGGCTTGTCCGGTGATTTCTTTTCCTTCCAGAAATACATGCCCGCGATCAGGCTGCATCAGTCCGGATATTATATTGAACAACGTCGTTTTTCCAGCGCCGCTGATTCCCAGCAGGCTCACAATTTCCTGATCATGAAGCTTAATATTGACATTTTCCAGCACCGGATTTTCATCATAACTTTTGGAAATCCCCTCTGCTGTCAGTTTTGTGTCCATTGCCGCTCCTTATTTTGCCAGATATGCATTAGAAAATCCGAAATTAGCCGGAATTTCTTTGCTGATAAGCTTATGCTCGTAGAGCCACTTATAAAAGGCATTCCAGCGGGAAGGATTGATGTATCCCCATTGGTTCACTTCAGCTTTATACTGGTTTTTCAGCCATTCCTGACTTTTTGTAATGAGCTTTTCACTGCTCTTTAGGTCCGGCACCTGCTGAATCAAGATTTTTGCCGCATCATCCGGCTTGGCAATTGCATATTCATAGCCTTTTTTGCAGGCCAAGAGGAATTTTTTTGCCGTTTCCGGTTCTTTCTTCAAAAAAGCATTATTGGCAATGATCACCGGCGTATAACAGTCAAATACCGGATCAATATCTTTGAATTTAAAGAAGTTAATGGGAACACCCTGTACTTTTGCGGCAATTCCATCCCATCCGTAATAGATCCAAGCTGTATCCGCATTTGTCTGAATCTGTACAACCGAGTTGTCTCCGGAAGGAACCATTTTCACTTTCGAATAATTGCCTCCGTCTTTATTGACAATATACTTTATCATACCCTTTTCCACTGGGGTGTCCCAAGTGGCATAGGAGTGATTTGTCATATCTTTTGGGCGGGTAATATTTTTACTCTTTACGGAAACAATGCCGGAAGTATTATGCTGGATAATGGCAGCTACGGCTGTAATAGGTAAAGGGGTGGAAGAAGTCAGCGCAGAAGCCATGTCGGTGTCCTGAAAACCGACACCAAACTGTGCATTGCCGGAACCGACCAGGGCGGCTGTACCAGAATCCGGTGGCTGTTCAATTTCCACATCCAGACCGGCATCCTTAAAATACCCCAGTGCCTGTGCAACATAAATACCCGTGTGATCCGTGTTGGGGGTGTAGTCCAGCACAAACTTGATTTTTTCCAGCTTTCCGGAAGAGACTTTACTGTTTCCAACGGAAGAGGCATTGGAAACAGCTGAAGTACCGCCGCAGGCTGTCATAGATACCGCCATGGCTGCTGCCAGCACTGCTCCTGTGATAGACTGGATAACTGTATTTTTTTTCATGAAAAATCTTTCTCCTTTTAGAATCTCCTCAATTTAAAATCCAAAGTAATCCTGTTAACAAACCGTTTTATGGGACCTTGGCAGTTTCGGCATCACTGGGATTCCTTTCCCAAGGCATACACAGATACTGAATCACGTCCACTAACTTCATTAACAGTAAGCTAATGACCGATACCAGAAGAATAACTGCAAACATACGGTCATATGCATAACTTTTCCGTACACGCGTCATGTAAACGCCGAGTCCGGAGTTTCCGCCCAGCCACTCGGCCACAACTGCTCCAATTACGGAGTAGGATACGCTGATACGCAGGCCGGAAAAAAAGTTATTGAGTGCACTCGGCATTTTTACATGGCAAAAAATCTGCCACTTGCTGCTGCCCATGGTGAGCATCAGGTTAATGACATCGGGGTCTGCGCTGCAGAATCCATTGAGCAGACCAACTGCAATGGGAAAATAGCAGGAAATAATCACCAGCACAATTTTCGGTGTCATATCATAACCAAGCCACAGTACCAGCAGCGGGGCTATTGCCACTGTTGGTACTGTCTGCGTAATAATCAGAATGGGATATAGGCTCTTTTTCACGAGACGGAATCGGTCCATCAAAAAAGCAGAGCCAAATGCCAAAAGGATGGCAATTAACATACCCCAGAAAGTTTCCTGCAGGGAAGTGGAAGCGTTTTCCATCAGAGACGGAAAATCCGAGATAAAGGCTTGTACCACTTGTACAGGGCTGGGCAGCATAAAGTTTGGGACTATACCCAGAGAAACGACTGCCTGCCAGACGACCAGAATCAGGATGATCAAAAAGGCGGGGGAGAGCTTATCGGTGATACTTGTCAACTTTTTGTGCAATCGTCAGCACCCCGCCTTCCGGCTTATAACTGATTTTTACATAAGAAGCGACCTGTGGGCAGCCAGCTTTGATGGCAATATACTGGCACTGCTTCACAATTTCCATAAGCTGCTCATAGTCACCTTCTAAGGTAGTCTCAAATGGACCGACATAATAGTTGACACCTGTACTTTTTATGTAGGCAATGACTTCATCCACAATACGGACGACTTCCTCGTCTGTGTCAACATGCGGCAGTACCTGAATGGCTACGCTTGCGGGAAATTCTTTCATTTTTTGTTCCTCCTAAAAATAAAATTGCTGAATGGATGTGGATACACATCCATGTGTTTCAGATGGTCCGATACAAAAAGCCGCCTGACATCCTGTGTCAGACGGCTGGTATGCAAATCGACTGCTCTGTTACCTCCGCCGGCATTGTCCGGATCAGGCAAAAGGGTCCAAAATTTCTCCTGTCTCAGCCAGACCCCGTAAGGTCAAGCGCCCCATTTGTAAATATGCCTACATTGTAACGCAGGCACCTCATTTTGTCAAACGTCTGTGAACGGTAAAAATGGTGATTGTTTTGACGGCTGCTGTTTATTGGGATATAATATATTCAAGTAAAGATAGCGATTCTTACTTTCCGATAACCAGACATTAAAACAGCATTTTGTTTGCTTAATATCATCCATATTCTACAGAAAGGCAGATATGAACTCAATTTATCAACCAATTATGGTTTCATTTCTAGAGTCAATTTTCATTCTGGGAGGTTTGATTCTATGTGGATTTTTACTGGGCTTTCTTGAAAAAGAAACCGACCGTAATCTGATGCAAAGCTTCGGACAAACAGGAGTCTTACTGACTTCGCTTCTGGGGACGCCGGTCCATGAAATTGGGCATGCGGCAATGGCTCTGTTGTTTGGCCATAAAATCACAAAAATCAAGCTGCTGCAGGTTAATCATCCGAACGGCGTTTTGGGCTATGTCGAGCATTCCTATAATCCTAAGAATTTTTATCAGAGAGTCGGTAACTTTTTTATCGCATTGGGGCCAATATTCAGCGGGACAGCCAGTTTATTTGCAGCCATGTACTTTCTCCTTCCCAAAACTTTCCGCCTTATGACCGGCAGTCTCTCAGGAGTACGACACCTTAAATTTTCCATACAAGACTTCGGCTTGTATCTTTGGAAGAATTTTAAAGCTCTATTTTCAAGTCTCTTTACCCTGACAAATTTTCACCATGTTTATTTTTGGATTTTTCTGGTTATTGCCGTCTCTATTTCCTCTCATATTGCACTCAGTTCAAAAGATCTGGAAGGCATGTGGGACGGTTTTCTGGTGGCATTTCTTGCGGTATTTGCAATTCATTTTTTAGTTTATGAATTTGGCAATCACGGCATTCCGGAAATTATGTTTTACTTGCAGTACGGTTCATTTTGGATCCTTTATTTGCTGTCTGTCAGTATCATGCTTTCTGTCATTGCCTGGCTCATCAGTTTCGTTCTCTCCATTTTTTGACAATCTCTGCACAAAATTACCGGATTTTACGTCGAAAAATCCGCAAATCCGGCTGCCGATGACTTTTCGACAGTTGATTTATCTGGCTCCTTTGTACGATATTGCCCTAACAAAATAAGCCATGAAGCATATTTAATATGCTTCATGGCTTATTTTTGTGATTCCTCATAATGACCTTTCAAGGATGACGTGCATAGTATGGAATGCAGTCGCAAAGAATCGAATCCTGCAAATAAATTTTCCGGTTATGTAAAAATTGAACTTGTGTAGGAAATGTTTTCTGTCGTATTATCCAAAAGCTTATGAATAAGGGAGGGAAATTTCTATATGAGACAGAGAAACTGTTGCCGGCGGTGTCCGTCGTCCCCATGCTCCAGATGGCAGCCCCCAATGCGGATTTACAGAGGAAGCCCCGAAAATTTCAGAGCCTCAATTGCCGTCATTAAGCAATGGCAGTGCGAATACTGGTACCGCTGTGGCTGCTGCGGTCGCTGCTGTTGTTGTTGCTGTCACCGGTAAGCAGAGAGGCTTCCGTACGATTGATGATTACAGAGCGGCTGCCCCGTTTTCTACTGTATGGGTGAACAATCGAAAATCTGGATAAACTTTAAATTTACAATTACACCTGTTCATATAAAACCTAAAAACGGGCTGCTGCAGTTAGACTACAGGAGTCCGTTTGTTATATTTGATTCCGAACAAAACAGATCTTTCCATCTGATTTTTCATTTCGGAGATGAAAAGTAGCCTCTCAGGCCTATTTTTGCGGTGTGTTTCCTTGCATATCGGGGAGGTGAGAAATTTGGAAGACTGCGCATACAGGGAAGCCGGAGTGCAGGCACTGCAGAGCGCAAAAGCGGCACACCACCGACTGGACCAGCTGGAAAAAGATGTCAACGATATTCATGCACTGGCGCAGGCGATGGCAGCCACGCGGATGGAAATGCAGGATGTGAAAGAAGATGTGAGAGATGTCAAAGAAGAAATTTCCCGATTGGCTGCTCAGCCGGGAAATCGATGGGACCGAATTGTGAATGCAGCGGTCAGTGCAGTTTCGACCGGACTGATCAGTGCATTACTGGTGTTGATTCTGAGATAGGAGGAGTTTTCATGAATATAATTGTAACGATTATTATGGCAGCTGCGGCAGTCAGTTTAGTGGCGGTTTGTTGGTTGGTGTATTACTGTTCGCACAATAGAATGAACATGCAAAAAAATTTTGAAAAAGCAGATGCAGTCACCAATACCGCAGGAAAGGTAACGGATGTGCTGACAAAAGCACTGCCCGGGAATCAGGTCATTTTGCTGATTGATAAAATTATCGCCTATGCGAAAATTGGAGTGCAGGCGGCGGAACAAATGGCAAAAAGCGGACAGATTTATCCAGATGCCCGTCGGGAAACTGCGCGAAATTATTTACTCTCCATTTTAAAAACTGCCGGGATAGCTGTTACTCCGGAAATTGAAACGGCAATCAACGGAGCAGTGGAATGTGCTGTGGCGTGCCTGCCAAAATCCAACCTTGTAAAGACGGAAAAGCCAAATAACTGACAGTTTCATTGTTAAAATTTCAGCGGAATTCTTCGGAGTACCCTGCCTGCTATTCAGCGGACAGGGTATTTTTTATATTTTTTGAAATACCAGCGGAAACGGCTTTATCCGGCCGTCCTTTCGCGGATAACCTTATAAAGCTGAATGACCAGAGTGGGGGCGAATGCCAGCAGGACGATCTGCAGCAAGTGCCTGCCGGAAAGCGATGTTACCAAAAAAAGCGGCTTCATGAACGGAACCAACAGTACCAGTGCAAGCAGTCCTGCCCCGGCAAAGAAAGCCAGAAGGGAATAAGGGTTTGAAAAAAGTTTCAGCTGAAAAACAGAACCTTTTCCGCGGCAGTTGAAACCGTGAAAAAGCCGCGCGAGTGTTAAGGTCGCGAAAGCCATCGTACAGGCAAGCGCAGACCCGCCTGCTCCATAACCGCTGTAATAGGCAGCCATTACACAAATGCCGATCAGTAAGCCCTGTCCAAAAATTTTCAGAAACATATTTTTATTGAGGATGGATTCCTTTGGGTTACGGGGCCGCTGGTCCAACAGGCCGCGGTGTGCCGGCTCCATGCCGATTGCAATAGCAGGCAGGCTGTCTGTCAGCAAATTGATAAACAGCAGCTGTACAGGAGCAAACGGCACCGGCAGCATCATTAAAGAGGTATACAGGACACACAGGATTGCCGACATATTTCCCGAAAGCAAAAACTGAATTGAATTGCGGATATTGGTAAAGACACTTCTGCCATTGACGACTGCCTTTACAATTGTGGCAAAGTTATCATCTGACAGAATCATGGAAGCGGCGTCCTTGCTCACTTCTGTACCTGTGATACCCATTGCCACACCAATATTGGCCTGCCGCAGTGCCGGAGCGTCATTCACGCCGTCCCCCGTCATGGAGACGATGCACCCGCGCCGCTGCCATGCAGAGACAATGCGGATTTTATGTTCCGGAGAGACGCGGGCATATACCGAAACTTTTGGCAGCTTCTCATCCAATTCCTGATCGGTCATAGAATCAAGTTCCATACCGTTCAGGGCCATATCGCCATCCTCGAAAATACCGATCCTTTTGGCGACGGCAGTTGCGGTGGCTTTGTGGTCTCCGGTGATCATAACGGTGCGGATTCCTGCACGTTTTGCATCCGCAACGGCCTGTACCGATTCTGCACGCGGTGGGTCAATCATGGAGATGAGACCAATAAAGATAAAATCTTTTTCATCGTCGCAGGTCAAATCACGCACTTCCGATAGTTCTCGGTAACCAAATGCCAACACACGAAGTCCCTCTGCCGAAAGCTGTTGATTGACGTTGAGAATCTCAGCACGGTCCTTGTCCCCCAATGGAAGAACTCCTCTGCTGGTAAACACTTTTGTGGAACGCTGCAAAAGGACATCTGGCGCACCTTTAGTCAGCAGTGTGGGCTTTCCGTCGATTTGATGCAGCGTGCTCATCAATTTGCGCTCTGAGTCAAAAGCAAGCTCGCGGAGACGGGGATGCTGACTGCGATATGTGGTTTCTTCTACACCGAAATGCCCACCCAAATTCACGAGTGCAATTTCTGTGGGATCGCCGATTTCTGCACCCGTTTTTTCATCAACGGTTGCGTCACTGGCAAGAATAGCGGTTTTGAGCAGCAGGTGCTGGGGATGATTGGCCAGATCCAAATCTTTCCCATCAAGGACTGTATGGTCGGCATAGATTTTCTGCACGGTCATGCGGTTCTGTGTTAGTGTGCCGGTTTTGTCGGAGCAGATAACCGACACCGAACCGAGCGTTTCCACGGCTTTAAGGTCTTTAATAATCGCATGCTGCTTTGCCATTTTTTGGGTACCAATCGCCTGCACGATGGTCACGATGGAACCGAGTGCTTCTGGAATTGCGGCCACGGCCAGAGCAACGGCGAACATCAGAGAAGATAAGATGGACATTCCCGTCCGCAGTACCGAAAGCAGGAACACGATGATGCAGATGGCAATGATAGCCGTGGAGAGTTTTTTGCTGAATTCATCCAGACTTTTCTGCAATGGTGTGCGGTGCTGCTGTGTTTGATCCATCAGAGCAGCAATCCGGCCCAGCTCTGTGTGCATACCTGTGCCGGTTACAATCACAGAAGCGCGCCCGTAAGTAACAAGTGAACCGGAAAACACCATGTTTTTCTGATCCCCGAGCGCAGCTTTTTTATCCGGCAGTACGTCAATGGTTTTTTCCACCTCTACACTTTCTCCGGTCAGTGAACTTTCATTGACCTTGAGAGAGAAATTTTCCAGCATACGGCCGTCTGCAGCGACCAGATCACCGGATTCCAGCAGAAGAATATCACCGGGGACAATCTGCTCTGCCGGAATTTCAATGCGGTTGTTGTGACGCAGAACTTTTGCAGTAGGGGAAGACATGGCTTTTAAGCTGGCAAGTGATTTTTCTGCCTTTACATATTGGACCGTTCCAAGCACAGCGTTCAGGAGCAGGACGGCGAAGATGACAAAGGCGCTTTCGGTTTGTCCTGAAAGCATGGAGATGATGGCCGCGACAATTAAGATAGCGACCAACAGGTCTTTGAACTGTTCCAGAAAGACAACGAATGTACTTTTGCGTTTTTTTTCTGTGAGTTTGTTTAGTCCGAACTTTGTAAGACGTTCCTGTGCCTGGGCATCGGTGAGCCCTGTAGGTCCGGTGTGCTCCTGCTCCATCGTTTCCTGCGCAGAAACTCTGTAAAAATTGTCTGCCATTTTCAAGCTCCTTTCAAGCTCCTTTGTTGTCATGATGACTGCAGACGGGCAGGCAATAAAAAAAGACTTATCGCCGGCCGTTCACATCAAGATGAACAGTCATCGAAAAGTCTCGTTACCGAAATCGGTACATACAGCCAGGCTGAAAGCCGTGATGTTGGCAGTATGTTTTAAACTACTCCCTTTTAGAGGACAAAAGTATTATACAGTTTATTATACAGTAAAGTGAGAATCCTGTCAAATCTTTTCCGGAAGGCCAGTCAACAAAACAGTTCCTTTGCAGGATGCCCAGTATCATTTTGTTTATGCACCATTTGACTCTGTTTTGGCAGGTACAGAAGTGGTTCCGGCATTGTTTTGTGGTGTACTTGTTTCCGGTTGGCTGGTCTGCTGTTCACTGGCTGCCGGAGACTGCGACTGTGGACTCTGAGAAGCAGGTGCAGACTCTGCACTTTTTTGTTGCGCGCTTGTGGTCCCCTGCTGATTGGTGGCCGGAGCGTTAGACTGCGGCGCAGTCGTTTGCGGATTTGTCCGGCTTTCGGCCGGAGCAGCATGATTGGTGTTTCCGGAAGTGTTTCCGGTGTGATTTGCACTGCTGCTTTTTCCGGTCCATTGCTGCCAGAAAGTTTTGGATTGCACACTTTCAGCAGAGGATGCAGACGATACGGAAGAAGAGGTGGTTCCTCCGCTTGTACTGCAGGAGCGCCCTACTGCAAGAATTAGCAGTACGGCGACCACAACAGCAGCGACGATTCCAATGATAAACATGGGTTTATTCCCTTTTGCGGGGTCTGCCGTATGTCCCGTATGCACATACTCTTTGGGTGCATCGTCAGTTTCATTTTCGTACGGGTAATGATAACTGCTGTCATCCGGCTGATTTGGGCTGCTCTGTGTAGGCGCATACGCGGTGTCATCATCATACTGGGCATCATCTGCTTGGTTCTGAGAGCCGTCTTCCTCATAATCCTGTACGTTTTCATTCATATAGTCCGCTTCATCCGGAAAGTGAGTACCGCGATTTTGCTCTTCCCGTGGAATATACTGTGTTTCATCTAATGAAGAATCTTTTTTGTTTCGTTTGCCCCTGCGCATGCAAGGTCACTCCTTTGCGTCTCAATGTTAAAAAGTTTTAAGGTTAAAAAAAGTATAGCATAAATTTGTGAAAAAGAAAAATCCTTTCTGTAAAAATTATCAGCAGACTTGACATCCTGCAGATAACTGTATATACTGTATATACACAGTCATGAACAGATAAGGAGGATAGAAATTGGAAATCCTGATTAGCCGTGTGGATAGCCAGCCTATTTATAATCAAATTTATTCCCAAATAAAGGGGCATATTCTTTCTGGCAGGCTGCAGGAGGGGGACGTTCTTCCTTCTATCCGTGCACTTGCCAAGGATCTGCGTATCAGTGTGATCACAACGAAGCGTGCGTATGATGAACTGGAGCAGGAGGGGTTTATTTATACTGTAGCCGGAAAGGGCTGCTTTGTGGCAAAAAAAGACACAAATCGTCTCCGTCAGGAAAACCTGAAAAAGCTAACAGAACTGATGAAAAAAGTTGCTGCACTTGCCCGCCTTTGCGGGCTGACAGAGCATGAAATTATGGAAATTTACCATAACTCGACAAAGGAGGAATGATGTATGAATTATGCACTGGAAATCAAAAATTTATCGAAACATTATAAGAAAGGCTTTTCGCTTGAAAATGTCAGATTTTGCCTGCCCTCCGGTTGCATTTTGGGATTAATTGGAGAAAACGGTGCCGGAAAAAGCACGACGATACGCCTGATTATGAATGCGATTCAACGGGATGAAGGCGAAATTTCAGTGCTCGGTACAGATAGCCATTCTCCGGAATTCACCCGAGTCAAGCAGGAAGTCGGTGTGGTGCTGGACGAGGCAAATTTTCCGGAAGTTTTGAATGTGCGCCAAGTGAACAAAGTGATGCAGAATATTTTCACGCAGTGGGATGAAGGAATGTACTTCGATTATATTCAAAAATTTTCTCTGCCGGAGAAGAAAATGTTTAAAAAATTTTCCCGCGGTATGAAAATGAAGCTTTCCATTGCGGTGGCGCTGTCTCATCATCCGAGACTGCTGTTGCTGGATGAAGCAACCGGAGGGTTGGACCCGATTGTGCGGGATGAGATTTTAGATATTTTTAATGAATTTACTCGTCAGGACGACCACTCTATCCTGATGTCTTCACACATTGTCAGTGACTTGGAAAAATCCTGTGATTATATTGCTTTTTTGCACAAAGGGAAACTTCTTTTTTGTGAAGAAAAAGATAAACTATTGGAGACTTACGGAATTCTTCATTGCACGCGTGATGAACTCGAAAAGCTGCCGCGGGGGGTCGTACAAGGTGGCATCCGTTCCTCCGACTACGGCGGTGTAGAGGCACTGGTCCTGCGCAAACAAGTACCGGTCGGGATAAAAGTAGATTATGCGGGTATTGAAGAGATTATGGTGCATTTTGTGAAAGGGGAGCATGCGGAATGAAAGGCATTTTACTGAAAGACTTTTATATCATCAGACGGCAAATCGTAATTGTTTCTTTGTTCCTGATACCGCTTGTTGTGCTTACGCTTTCTTCTCCTCAATCTTCGGTCACTTTTCTGGTAATTTTTATTTTGCTGGGGGCAATAATGCCAACGGCGGCACTTTCCTATGATGGACGTTCCAAATGGGACAAATTGCAGCGAATGCTGCCTGTTTCGGGGGAAAAAATTGTGATGGGAAAATATCTGCTAGGATGGATTTGTGCGGGAATCGGGTGGATACTTGCCGTTATGGGGATGGTAGTGGTGCGTGCATTTCGGCCTGAAAAGGATTCTGTACCAGCGTTTACAATCCTATTGATGATACTGCTTGCCAGTTCTATTTTGGAAGCTGTCATGATACCGGTTTTTCTGAAAATCGGCCCGGAAAAAGGCAGCATTCTGATGGTGCTGATCTTTGCGCTTATAGGTGGTATAGGTGGAGCCTTAGGAGATATCATACCAAACTGGCATTTCGACCTTCAACAGATCACGGCCATTTTACTGGCTGCAGCAGTTTTGGGCAATTTTCTCTCTATCCTTATCTCTATGCATATTTATCGAAATCAGGAAGTTTAAGAGAAAGTTATGGTTACGAGGTTAAGTTTATGAAAGGACTCCCGACTGTCTGCATGCTGTTCCCGCTTTTATATTTGGGATCCCAGTAGTTTTCAAAAGAAAAGTAAGAGATTAGGCCACTGTTGAAAAGCAGCGGCCTTTTGTGATAGAATGATAAAAAATAGTGAGAGGTGTAGCATGCAGAACTACTGGAGTTTTCCGTTCCCCATTGGAACCCTGTGGATTTTGGAGGAGAACGGAAGCATCGCTAAACTTTTATTGGGGAAAGTCTGCCCATTCACCCAAGCGCAAAAGAAGCAAACTCCGTTGCTTAAAAAAGCGGAACAGCAGTTAAAAGAATATTTTGTCGGAGAGCGGAAATATTTCGACCTGCCGCTTTCCCTGTATGGCACGCCTTTTCAGAGGGACGTTTGGCATGCGCTTTGTCAAATTCCCTATGGAGAGACACGCTCTTACCAACAGATTGCGAGAGAAGTTGGAAATCCAAAAGCGTATCGTGCAGTTGGAATGGCAAACAACCGCAACCCAGTAATGATTTTGGTACCCTGTCATCGGGTCATTGGAAAAGACGGAAGTCTTACGGGTTACCGTGCCGGTCTTTCAGTCAAGCGCTATCTGTTGAAATTGGAGCAAAAGTATAGGATGAGTCGTGCCAGCGGAGACTGATGTCAGAGGGAAGGCGGCAAATGACAGCAGAACAGATGGAAATAAAACTGAAGAGCCTTGCGGAGCCGCAGTACCGGCAGTTTTCGAGCAAGCTTCTTCCGCCGGAAGAAGCAAAAACAATGTTGGGTGTGCGTTTGCCGCAGCTGCGAAGCCTTGCGCGGAAAATGGCCAAGGAAGACTGGCGTACATTCCTTGCAGAGTGTCCGGACGATTTCTTTGAGGAGATTATGCTTCAGGGAATGATTATTGGCTGTGTAGACGTGGGACCGGAAGAAAGATTCTGCTATATTCGGAATTTTATCCCGAAAATTACAAACTGGTCCGTGTGTGACAGCTTTTGTGCCGGATTAAAATTTGCCAAACAGTTTCCGAAAGCAGTGTGGCAGTTCTTGCAGCCTTATCTGCAGGACAGCGGGGAGTATCCGGCACGTTTCGGACTTGTGATGCTGCTGGACTACTTTTCACAGGAACCATATACCGAAAAGGCGCTGCGGCGAATTGACGCAGTGCCATCCAAAGCCTATTATGCACGCATGGCAGCGGCATGGGCCATTTCTGTCTGTTATGTTCACAATCCTAAAGTAACGATGGCGTATTTACAACACAGCAGTCTTGACGTTCCTACCTTTAATAAGGCTCTGCAGAAAATCACGGAATCCAATCGGGCTTCGCCGGAGGGAAAAGCGGCTATTCGGCAGCTAAAGCGCTGATGCATTCGACAACGCGGTCAATGCCCATACGGCCCGTGTTCAGACACAGGTCATAATTGGAGAAATCATTCCATTTTTGGCCTGTGTAAAAATTGAAATAAGCGGAGCGCTGCCGATCCATTTTACTGACAATAGAACCGGCTTTTTTCGGGTCAAGTCCATAGGTTTCAATCGCATGCTGAATACGAATCTCTCGGTCGGCATAAAGAAACACGCGGAAGACATTTGCATTGTCACGCAGAATATAATTTCCACAGCGGCCGACAATGACACAGGGACCTTTTTTTGCCGCATCCTCAATAATTTGGCTTTGCAGAAGGAAAAGGCGGTCGTTCAGCAGCAAATTTGTAGAAGTTCCGGGTGTATCATAACTATAATTTCCGATAGAGAGAGAATAAAGCAGGCTGCTGGTGTGCCTTTCATCTGCCGTTTGAAAAAGTTTTTCGCTCATACCGCTTTTTTTGGCGGCAATTGCGACTAATTCTTTATCATAGAATGGAAGATTCATTTTCTGCGCAAGTTTTTGACCAATTTCGCGGCCGCCGCTGCCATATTGGCGGGCAATGGTGATTGTCTGATTTTTCATGCCGGCATCCCTCACAATTCCACCTGATTTATATCCTTTAATTTACATTATAAAGTATTCCCAGCAGAGTGTCAATTACTTGACAGGCTGGCTGAATCCAGATAGAATAAGCGCACGGGCTGGATGTTGCTGCCCTGAAAGGCGGAGTGTAAAATGAGCAGATTTTTAAAAGGTATTGTAGCCGTTCTTTTGGTAATTGCGGGTATTATGGTGCTGTGGGTGCTGTGCAATCTTCTCGCCTTCGTTTTCGCTGTGATTGTGCGGATTGCGATCGTTGCACTTGCCATCGGTTTTGTCGGCTGGATTATCAATTATTTTAAGACAGACCATGGAAATGGAAGTGCTAATTTTTGAATGCAGGCAAAATGATGGCTTATTTGGTGCCGATTGTGGCAATGGCTGTTTTGGCTTTTACAGCTTTGCTGTTGTTGAGTGGGCATGCCCCCAAAATAACTGCTGCCTTTGCCAACATGTTCAAAGACTCCCCGCATGCAGTCAATGGACAGATATTGGGCCGGTTTCTCGGGCGAGTGCTTCTTTTCCTGACAGGCTGTTTGCTCCTGCTCTTTTTAGGCGCATGGCTTGTGCAAATCTGGCTGATGATTGTTGGTGTATTGGCGTTTGTCGCAGTTGCCGGGGTGACGCTGCACGATGCTGATTCAGACAAGCCTTTCCAAAGGGGATAACCTCTTTTTTTAGTTTCTCTTGACAAATTGGAAATGCGGTCATATAATAGCAGAAAAGTGAATGAGTGAAACCCGTGAGAAAGAGGAGTATGTCGGCAGCGGACATTTCAGAGAACTTGCACAGAGGTGAGAGTGCAGGGTGTCTTAGCAGACGGAATGGACTTTTGAGGGCAAACTGAAAAGCCAAAAGGCTGATTAGGGGCGACGGAGTTTTCCCCGTTACAGGAAAATCGCATTAGAATTTATTATGTGCGGCTGAGTGGGCGTGTTACGCCAATCTGGGTGGTACCGCAGGAGTATAGAATTTTGTCTCCTGTCCCTGTTGTTTAGACAGCAGGGGCAGGAGGCTTTTTATTTTTTTGCAGTGAAATTTTAAAATACAATTAGGGGGAAGAATCATTATGAATAAAAAAGCAAAGCGTTTTACAGCGGCAGCTTTGGCAGGTATCTTGGCCCTTTCCTGTACGGCGTGCGGGGAAGGCGGCTCCGGTGCGGCAGCCGGAAGCAAAAAAATCGGTGTGATTCAGTATACGACGGTACCATCCCTTGACAACTGCTACAAAGGATTTGTGAAAGGCTTGAAAGATGAGGGATTTGAACAGGGAAAGAACCTGACGATTGATTTTCAGAATGCGCAGGCAGAAACGGCGACTGCTGACACAGAGGCACAGACAATGGCCTCGAAGAAATACGATATGCTCAGTGCCATCGCAACACCGGCGGCAATGAGTGCCTATGCGGCATCCAAAGCCAACAATATTCCGGTCGTTTTTACGGCAGTCAGTGATCCGGTTGCGGCAAAGTTGGTGCAGAGCCTTGATAAGCCGGGCACAAACTGCACGGGCAGCAGTGATCAGCTTCCGCTGGAAGCGCAGATTCAAATGATTCGTGCATTTTTGCCTAAAGCAAAAAAAATTGGTATTCTGTACACAACCAGTGAACCGAACTCCCTTTCCAATCTGGCTACTTTTAAAATGCTTGCGCCCAAATACAATTTTCAGGTAGTCGAGCAGGGCGTCACTAATGCAAGTGAAGTTGCATCCGGTGCGCAGGCGCTGGTTGCAAAAGGCGTTGATTGTTTCAATAATTTTACAGATAATAATGTAGTGAACAATATGAAAAGTGAGCTGCAGGCAGCTAATAAAGCAGGGATCCCCGTTTTTGGTTCGGAAGAAGAGCAGGTACGTGACGGCTGCCTTGCTTCTGTCAGCATCGACTTTGTGGCACTGGGAGAAGAGACAGGAAAAATGGCCGGCAAAATTTTGAAAGGGGAGGCAAAACCGGAAAGCACGAAAGTTTATGTTGTCCACAATGGCAAGCCGATTTATAATACGGATGTTCTTTCCCAACTGAAACTGAAAGTACCGGCTGCCTATCAAAATGCAACAAAAACCAAAACAGCAGGGTCAAAATAGAATTGGAAGCTTGATCAAATCCGAAAATTGATGGAATTGCTTTTCCCCGTTTTTCCAGTGAACGGCGGAAAGCAATTTTTATCTGGAAACGGCGATAGGCTGTTTTTTAGCACAGTATGCAGGTTTATCCTGCGGGAAAGTAGGGGAAAATGTTGGATATCTTTATTGGCCTTGTGCAGGTGGTGCTGCGCGAAGGGTTTATTTATGGAATTATGGCTGTTGGTGTTTATATTACCTACAAAGTAATGGACTTTCCGGACCTTACGGTGGATGGTTCTTTCCCGCTGGGCATGTGTGCGGCTGCCGCACTTATCAACGGGGGAATGAATCCATGGCTTGCCTGTTTGCTCAGCTTTGCAGTCGGGGCAGCGGCAGGTGCCGTGACGGGGCTGCTGCATGTAAAGCTGCATATTACCGACCTGCTGTCTGGAATTTTAGTGATGACGGCTCTTTATAGTGTTAACATGGTGATTACCATGAAACGTGCTGTCATGCCATTCTATAATCTGCCGACCATTTTCAGCAGCGGGCTGGGCGGCATGCTGTATGGGGCACTTGGTCAGTGGGGCTGGGTGCTGATGGCACTTATTGTGTGTATGGCAGTCAAATTTTTAGTCGATTTGTATTTGAAAACACGTTCCGGGCTGCTTTTGCGTGCCTCCGGAAATAATTCTCAGTTTGTAATTTCGCAGGGGAAAGATCCCGGAAATATGAAAATCCTTGGCCTGATGATTGGCAACGGGTTGACAGCGCTTTCCGGCTGTGTGCTGGCACAGCAGAAAGAGAGCGCGGATATCGCTTCTGGCACCGGTATGGTTGTCATGTCCTTAGCAGCAGTTATTATCGGAGAGGCACTGCTTGGCCGTATCCGCTGGATAAAGCCAACCCTTACTGCAATTATCGGCATGATTCTGTACCGTGCATGTTTGACAGCGGCCATGCAGATGGGTTTGGACACAAGCTATTTGAAGATGCTCATGTCGATCATCTTTATCATTGCATTGGTGGCCAGCCGGATTGCATCGGGAAGGGGGACGCACAATGGCACAGCAGTTAACCGCACCACAATCTGAACCAATGGTGCGCATGGAACATATCGATAAAACTTTTAATCCCAGTTCTGTTAACGAAGTTGTTCTGTTTCAAGATTTTAACCTGCAGATTCAGAAGGGGAGTTTTGTTGCCGTTGTGGGCAGCAACGGTTCCGGAAAAACGACGATTCTCAACCTGCTGTGCGGCAGTCTGCCAGCTGATTCCGGAAAGATTTTTCTCAAAAACCGTGAGATTACAAAAATGAAGGAACATAGGCGCAGCAAATTTATCGGCCGTGTTTTTCAAAATCCGGCTGCCGGTACATGCCCTGCCCTGACTATTCTGGAAAATATGGCATTGGCCGATAATAAAGGCGGCAGCTTTCTGCTGCAGCCCGGGGTGAACCGCAGAAGGACTGCACATTATCAGGAGCAGCTTGCTCAGCTGCATATGGGGCTGGAGGATAAGCTGGGGATTCAGGTTGGCAGCTTATCAGGCGGTCAGCGGCAGGCGCTGGCGCTTTTGATTGCGACCATGACACCAATCGATTTGCTGATTCTGGATGAACACACGGCTGCTTTAGACCCCCGTTCCAGTGAAAATGTCATGGAGCTTACCCGCCATATTGTAGAGGAAAAGAATATCACTACCCTAATGGTAACGCATAACTTGAAATTTGCCGTTCAATACGGTGACAGGCTTATCATGATGCACCGCGGGCAAATGGTTCTGGATATTACGGGAACGGAAAAATCCCAGTTAAATATTAAAGATCTAACGGAAAAATTTGATGAGATCAGTATTGAGGATGGAAATTAAATTAGCCCTTTCTGTTACAAAAAAGTTTCTGCTCTCCAGAAAAAATATTCTGGAAGGCAGAAACTTTTTTAGTTTGTTGTTTGGCCGGCGCTTTTATGCTATGATGTTAACATGCAGTTTTAAAGAGCTGTGACATTCGCTTTTCTTTTTTTATTGTGTAAGAAGCAGTTTTGCTTCTTCAGGCTTTTCAGACTGGAGGAATCATCATGAACGAAAATTATAGAAACAGTCAGAATGGTATGCCGGTTTACAATACAAAACCTCAGCGCCGCCGTCTCAGCACAGGCGGCATTGTGGGGATCCTTATTCTGGTAATCCTTGCTGTGATTGTTTTCGCATCAATTGGCACTTACAATAGTCTTGTCTCCAAACGTCAGAATGTGAAAACCCAGATGGCGCAGATTGATACAGAGCTGCAGCGGAGGAATGACCTGATTCCTAATCTTGTGAATACTGTAAAAGGCTCTGCCAATATTGAAAAAAGTATTTACGATGATATTGCCAATGCACGGGCAAAAATGGCCGGTGCCAGCACCGTAAAAGACAAAGATACAGCGAATACCCAACTGGACAGTGCGTTGAGCCGTCTGCTTGTGGTGGCAGAACAGTATCCACAGGTCCAGTCCAGCAGCCAGTTCCGTGATTTAGCAGTAGAACTGGAGGGTACGGAAAACCGAATTCGTCAAACTCGTGGAAAGTATAACACGGTAGCCGGAAACTACAATGCAGATCTTGAAAAATTCCCCACAAATATTGTGGCAGGTATTGCGGGGTTTCAGGGAGCAGAACTGTTTCAGGCAGACAGTTCGGCAAAGCAGGTGCCAAAGGTCGATTTCAGTTCCTCTTCATCTAAATGACATCTTTGACAGGAGAAATTATGAAAAAAATATGCAAGGCAGTTGTTTGTACGTTGCTGTGTGCGGCAGTGTTTGCTGTCGGGGCAGTTTCAGCGATGGCGGAAAATATCAAAGTTCCCAACGCCACTCATGAGTATGCCAACGATTTTGCCGGTATCCTTTCCGAGAACACAAAGCAGCAGATTAATGCGGAAAGCAAACAGCTGGAGTCGGAAAAGGGCATTCAGTTTGTTGTTGTCACGGTCGAAAATCTGAACGGCGAGAGTGTTGAAGATTACGCAAATGCGCTTTTTAACCAATGGGGTATTGGCGATAAAACAACAGATAAAGGAATCCTGTTTTTGATTTCTCAAAAGGACCGCAAGGATAAAATTGAAGTTGGAAATGGCCTCCAGGGGGAGATTACAGATATTGACAGCAAGGATTTGCTGGATACAGGTGTTCCCTATTTAAAACAGAATAATTTTGATGCTGGTGTGCGGCAAATTTATGTGAACACGCTTAAGAAATTGGGCATTCAACCTTCTGCTGTTTCAGCACCGGAAAGCCAGAGTGCTCAGGATAGAAACGGTCACAGTCGAAATGCCGTGCCGGGAATTATTATTGCTGTGATTTTGCTGCTCCTGTTTTCACGGAAATTCCACGGTGGTCCCCGCTCTTTCGGCGGTGGATTTCGCGGCTTTACCTGGCTTGGCCGCTTTGGCGGTTTCAATGATTTCGGCGGTGGAGATTCCTCCTTCGGTGGCGGAAGCGGTGGATTTGGCGGTTTCAACGGTGGAGGCGGCTCTTCCGACGGCGGCGGAGCTTCCGGCAGTTTTTAGCGTGCGGAATCGGCTGCCATGAAGAAAGGAACAGGTACAGAAAAATCCATTCTGGATTTTTCTGTACCTGTTCCTTTCTCTGGTTACGGTTTGTAAAAGCGATGAGAATCCTTTTTTCCTTTTTCCTTTAAATGTGTCTCATTATCTAGACGATTATCCCGCTTTGTGGCATACCGGTTATGAGAGTGACTGTTTGTCCGGCCGTTGTTTTTTAGCTTTGGGGAAGGACTGCGGGTATAGTCATTATCTTCTTCAAGTTGTTCTTTGGTGAGCGTTTTAAGTGCCTGCTTTGGGGCAGCTTCCTTCTTTTCTCCTGTTATCCATGTAGGCAGTTTTGCCAGTATACGCGTTGGCAGAACTTTGCGAACAGACTGCATCAAGGGGCGGAAGTTCATGACAATCATAAAAATGGTAAGCAGCGTACACCACAAATAACATTTGGGAACATTTCGAACCATTAGAAATGCTTCCAATGCCAATGTACCGGCATCCACTGCCAGGCGGATTGGGTTAAACTGGACGCGGATAAAACGGCGCGTATCAAAAACACGGATGATAAACATGACAAAATAGGCAACCAACGTGGCTGTGGCCGCACCCTGCGGACCAAAACGCGGGATCAGCATGAGGTTTAGCACAATATTGATGACAGCTGCGATGATTGTCGTAACCATATTGTTGATACTATGCTTTTCCACCATATACACCGTACCAAGGAAGCTGGCCAAGCAGGAAAAAGCAGTTGCCAGCACTAGCATAGGAATGTATATCCAACCCTTATGGAATCCGTGTGCGGTCAAAATATACATCAGAGGCCGACAGATTAGGATAACTAAGGAACTGCCGATGAAAATAACCGCGGACATGGCATAGAATACTTTGGTAAAAAAACGGGCGCGTCCTTTTTCCTCTGTGATGGAAGACATTTGCCAGGCATCCAAAAAGATATTGACCACGATAGTAATTAAGTTTGGCACTTTGTAAGCAGCGGCGAAGACACTGGAAAGGACTTTTCCGTTGATACTTTGAACCATGATTCGATCGGAGCTGTTGGTTATCCAAAAGGCAACTTTGTTCGGAATCAACGGTGCGGAATATTTCAGCATCTGTTGAGAAGTCAGGTGATTCAGCCCGCGGAACCGGACAAACTTTTTGAGATCTGCCAGCCAAAAGAGGACCAGTGAACCGATGAGGTCTGGAATAATGATGCCCAGCAGGAAACCGGTAACCCCCATTTTCAGCGGATAGAGGAAGAGCAGCGTGAAAATAACGGTTGTAAATGTTGTGAAAATACCCTCTGCTGTGTAAAGCTTTACCATGTTGCGCGCGCGTACAAACTGGCTGCACATGTTGCGTAGAGATGAGGTAAATACAAAGACGGCGACGAGAGTACTCCGCCCTTTCATAAATTCAAGCCCCGGTATTTTTCCCAGCAAAGGGGACAGGCAGAGAAGAACCAGCGACCCTGCACAGGTAACAATCAGACTGACCGTGAAAACATCTTTTTTATTATATCGTTTATCCAGTCCGAAACGGGTGACACCATCTACAATTTGCAGGGAAAACAGGGGGATCAGCACATTGCCCATATCCTGCAGCACGCTGGCTGTACCAAAGTCACTTCCCAGTGCAGCGGTGTTAAAACGTGTCATCAGAACTGTCAGAATTTTCGAACTGAATGTTCCAATCGCAAAAATCAGCGTATTGGAAATCAACGTTTTATATTTATTCAAATACAGCGCTCCTATAAGTACAAAATCAAAGCTTATTATAGCATACCGGAATGAGAGATTACAATGGCAGGGGCAATCAGAATGAAATATTTTGTTCATACATTTATTACGATTTTCGAAAGGTGCGTTTTGTGGATGTCCGTGGTATACTATAAAGGAATGTAAGTTGAACGAATCATGTGTTGCACAGAAAGGAAGCGCTTCAATATGGCAGAAAGTTTTGACGAACTGCGTAAATTGGCCGGACAGGCCGCCGACGAATTGCTTGCGGTGGCGAAAGTACGTCCGGGCGGGCTGATGGTAGTTGGCTGTTCTTCCAGCGAGATTGGCGGCCACCGAATCGGTACAGACAGCAATGTGGAAACTGCAGCAGCTGTTTTCGATGGGATTTATGAGCAGATACAGAAACGCGGGCTGTATCTGGCAGCACAATGCTGTGAACATTTGAATCGAGCGTTGATTGTTGAGCGGGAAGCGGCTGAAAAGTTTGGGTATGAACAGGTCAATGTGGTTCCGCAGCCAAAGGCCGGCGGTTCCTTTGGCACAACTGCCTATGCCCGTTTTCAAGACCCAGTAGCAGTGGAACATGTCCGCGCAGACTGTGGGCTTGATATTGGTGGTACATTGATTGGCATGCACCTTAAGGAGGTGGCCGTGCCTGTGCGTTTGTCTATTGACCATATCGGTGAGGCAGTACTTTTGTGTGCACGCACCCGCCCCAAATTTGTGGGTGGTGCCCGGGCACATTATGATGAAAATTTGATGTGAAGAATCTTTTTTGCTGTATGGCAATGCAATAGAAGGGCTTTGTGGAAAAATTACTTTGATGGTTGACAGCAGGTCGGATTTCTGCTATACTAAAACCGTTCGAAAGATGCTGTGAGAGAAACAGTCAAAAGCATGAACGACACTGGCGTCGCACTCTGCGGAGTGCGGCGCTTTTTAATTTATTTGATTACAAGATTATTTACATACAAGCCTCTCTTTTCTTACAATTGCGCAGATTGCGCAGCCGCCTTCGGCCCAGCCAGCCGGGGGCAATTTTTTATGCTTCAAAAAGAATGCGCATACTTTTTCTGATTTTGTTCAAAATAATCCGAGAGGTGAGCATATGGCAAAAGTCAGTGCGTATTTTACTATAGAAAATTTCTCCGACAAACAGGATCAGGCAGTCATCAAAAAAGGACTGGATACGTTTGCGGGTGTCAACTCTGTCAGTACCAATAAGGAACAGCACTGTGTTGTGGTGGACTATGACAGCAGCGGTGTTTCACAAAAAAAGCTTTCTGCCCGTCTGGAGGAACTTGGCTATCCGGTCAAAGCCGAAAGACAGGAGCTTCATGTAATGTAAGGAGGCAGGCACATGGCTAAAAAGGGAATGAAGCGGCCGAGTCCAAAAGAGTTTGGAATCCATGTTTCCCAAAATACAACTGCACCCGTGCCCGAAATTCATGGCAAAGCTAAAACGACAAAGCAGCGGGTAAAACCCAAAAGTCAATCTGAAAAATAAAAGGAGGAATGATTATGTCTTATGTTGCACCGGAGTTAAAGGATAAATTTGAGTCCCTCTCTATTGACCTGAAAAATGAAATTCTGCGTCGAAACGTAAAACTTTATACACTGAATGATTTGATTGCGTGTCTGGAAGAAATTGTTCAGGGAAAATGAAAGAAAGCATTAAGCATCTGCTGCGGCAGGTGCCTTTTTATTGCTGAATCATACTGCCAGCAGTCGAAAAACAACATTCCGGTCTTTTTATTTCTTTGGCATCTATGCTATAATAAGTTATTATTTCAGAGATAAAATCGAATAAACTTCACTTTATGAACTTGTAAGGAAGGATTTCATATCATGGGAAACTGGACTTGGGATGTTTGTGCATCCGTGATTTGTCTGATTGTATTGGTGGCTTTTGTCATTGCGCTTTTGGCATGTACTTTGATGAAAAAGTCAAAAAAAGTGCCGATAATCGGAATGGTCTGCTGTTTAATCTTTATGGTGGGGATAACGTTAACGGCACAGCTTCCAAACTTACTTGGCGGCGGACTTAATCCGAGCCATCCGGCAGAGCAGCAGGCATCTAATGCGGCTGATGCAAATGCTGCGCCCTATTCAGCGCCGCAGCAGATGGATACAGCATCTTCTCTGCCTCCTATGGCTTATGCGGAAAAACGATTTAAGCAGGAAAATTCCCGCGCAAATGAGAAAATGCAGACAGCCGAAAGCCGTTTTTCACAGGAGACAGGGGATTCTGCATCTCCGGATTCTTCAGAACAGACGGTTTCCTCAGCGGAGGAACAGCCTTAAAATTTGCCGAAATGCAAATAATGAATGACGGATGGTGTTCTGCAAATAGTCGGAAATTCAAGTCTTTCTGCTATTTGGATTTTTCCGTGGGAGGTGCTTCTGCGGACAGTTGAGATTCCGTTTCTTTTGTCTGTGGACACACTGCTTTTGGTTTCTTCCCTAAATACCTGCGGGAACCCCAAAATACCAGAATACCACCGAGCAGGATGTTGCTGTAATAGGTGAGCACCCGCCAGACCAGCAGTGCCGGCGTTGTTAAATCGCCGAAAAAAATATGGCAGAAAGTTCCGAAAGAGACTTCTGCACCACCGGAATTTCCGGGCAGCGGAATAAGAGTCACGGCCATTGTGGCGAAAACTTCAGCGGAAATGATCTGCCATGCAGATGCACCGTGCAAATGGAATGCCCGGTAGATGCAGTAAGGATTATAGCTGCCAAGAATCAATTGCGCCAGTGTGATCAAACAAACCAAAAGATAAAGTTTCCAGTCACGGCCCATCGTTTTAAAACCCTCCTGAAAGGATTGAAGGTGCTTTCCAATCGCCTGATAACTTTCTTCTGGGTTTTTAACAACATGAATCTTCTGCAGGAAATTCAAGGAAACACGTAAAATTGTCTGAACGAATCCAGCGTTTACGGAAACCAGAATGACCATACATATTAAGAGAATATTTGCTGAAAAACCGAGCAGCGTAAACAGGGCAAGATTCGAAACGTTTTTCACAAAAAAAGGAAACTGTGCAAAGAGCAGAATCACTGAAAATAGCATCATGGTACATTGATGCGTCAATGTTTTTGCAGAAATAATAGCAGCACTTGGTCCCGGTTCCATGCCCATCTTTGCCATATAATAGATTTGCATCGGCTGCCCGCCTGCGGAAAACGGGGTAATGCTGCAATAAAAAATACCGGTCATACCGATCATAAAAGAACGGCCGAAAGTCCAGTTGGGATAAAGATGACGGGAAAGCAGCCAATTGCATATGCCTTCCAGTACCCAGCTGCTTCCAAAGGTTGCCACTGCTATCAGCATCCAAAAAGGATCCAGTGAAGAAAAAATTCTGCCTAGCTCCGGCAGGCTCTTTTCTCGGAGCAGGAAAAGCAGCAGCATGGACATAGTTACCGTCAGCACAATAGCAGTGAACCAATATTCTTTTTTCTGAGATGGTTTTGAATTAGACATAATCTTCACCCGCCAGAAGATAATCTGGGACTCCTTTATGCGGCTTCCGACTTATCCGGCTTATCCGATATATTATAGTTTTCCGGTGGCGGGGTACCCACATATTTACGGGAGCCAATGGAAACGGAAATGCAGCCGACCAAGATGCATCCGTAATACGTTAGCAACCGCCAAACCAATAATGCAGGTGTCAGCAAATTGCCAAAAAAGATATGGCAAAAAGCGGAAAAAGAGACTTCCGCGCCGCCGGAACCGCCGGGGAGAGGGACAAATGCAGACACCATGTTAGAAAATACCTGCGCGGCAATAATAATCCAAAGCGTGGCGCCTTTCAGGTGAAAAGCGCGGTAAATGCAATAAGTGACCGAATTGTTGATAATGATTTGCAGAACCGTAATCAGGCATACTGAAATGTAGAGCTTCCAGTTATGTCCCATCGTCTTAAACCCTTCATTAAAAGAATCCAGTTGTGTAATAATTTTTTGATATTTCTTTTCCGGTTCTTTAACAATGTGAATTTTCGCTAGACCGTTTAAAACAGCATGCAGCATCCGGTTAATAAATTTTGCATTTAAAGAGACTAGGACAACGGCCAGAATAAACAGAATGTTGGAGACAACGCCAAAAATCGTAATGAACATCAAATGACTTACATTAGACATAAAAAACGAAAACTCATTACCCAGTAGAATGAGTGAAAAAGCCAGCATAGTGATTTGGTAAGTGATAGTTTTCACAGAAATCACAGCGGCACTGCGGCCGGCTGACATGCCCATTTTTGTCATATAATAGATCTGCATGGGTTGTCCTCCGGTTGAAAATGGCGTAATTGCGCTGTAAAAAATACCGGTCATGCCAACCATAAACGCACGTCCGTAAGTCCACTTAGGATAAAAATGCCGGCAGAGGAGCATGTTGGAAAAACCCTCCATCAGCCAAGTCAGTGCCAATGTGGCAACAGCAACCAGCATCCAGCCGACATTTAGGTTTTGAAAAATGTTGCTGAGCTGTTGAACACTGGTTCCATGAAATAGAAAAATCAGCAGAATGACCATACATATGGCAAGTGTAAGGATGGTAAAAAGATTTTTTTTGATAATTCGCTTTAGTCGTGACATGGTTCTCTCCAGTCTTTCACCGCATTTCGGTGATGATTGATAATGTATGAGCCGTGTGTTCATTATCTGCTGTTCAGGTTGCTCAGCAAAGGAAGATTGCGGTAAACAATCAATATCATATCGCATTTTGGCTGTATATACAAGAGCAGACACGGCGGAAACCACGGATCGGTCAAGAAAGTTCCTGCGGTTATGCTGTGCAAAAATCATGTTGTCATGCAGCAGAGAAAATAAAAACTGCCGCTTTCGTTTTTCATAAAGCAGCAGTTTTTTTAATTTTATGAATGGCAAGGAACAAATCCGACTTTCCGCATGACTTTCTGAAGAGTTCGGTTTGCAATGTGCGAAGCTTTTTCTGCACTGGTATTCCAGCACTGCTCAAGGAAAGCCTTATCGCTGCTGTAATCTGCGAAGCGTTTCTGGATGGGACGCAGATGCTCAATGACGGCTTCACCAACTGCTTCTTTAAAGTCTCCATAACCTTTTCCGGCGAAATCGTGTTCAATAGTGGCATAATCACTGCCGGTTACACAAGAATAGATATCCATTAAATTGTTGATGCCGTCTTTGCCTTTTCCATAATGGACGCTGGCTTCACTGTCTGTGATTGCACGTTTGAACTTGCGCATAATGTCGTCTGGTTTATCCAGAAGATAGACACAGCCGTTTACATTATCGTCACTCTTGCTCATTTTGTGCGTGGGGTCCTGCAGGCTCATAATACGTTTACCCTCTTTGCACACCAGCGCTTCCGGCAGCTTAAATGTGGGAGAGTAGGCATTATTAAAACGCTCTGCAATGTTTCGGGTGAGTTCCATGTGCTGCGTCTGGTCTTCTCCAATTGGCACATAATCTGCCTGATACAGCAAAATGTCGGCTGCCATCAAACTGGGGTAAGTAAACAGACCGGCATTGATGTTGTCAGCGTGCTTTTGAGATTTATCCTTAAATTGTGTCATGCGCTGCAGTTCCCCAAACTGTGTATAGCAATCCAAAATCCACGCCAACTGGGAGTGGGCCGGTACATGGCTCTGCAGAAAGAAAGGGCTGCGTTTCAGGTCAATGCCGCAGGCAAGCAGCAAAGCATAAGCTACCAGTGTATTGTGGCGCAGCTTTGCGGGTTCCTGCCGCACCGTAATCGTGTGCAGATCTGCCAGTGCGAAAATACAGTCGTACTTGTCTTGTAAGCTGACCCAATTTTTTAAGGCGCCAAGATAATTGCCCAGCGTAATGCTGCCGCTTGGCTGGATTGCACTGAAAATGCGCTTTTTTTGTTCTGGTGTCTGATTCTTCATCTTTCTATCGTCCTCCTGATGATTTTCCAATTTTATGGAATCGTATCAAAAAGGCTCCTGCCCCTTCCGCAAAAGGGACAGGAGCCTAAAACTCCTGCGGTACCACCCACATTGGCGTAAAACGCCCACTCGATTCCGGGATAACGGGCGGAAGCCCGGCTTTCCTATAAGGTATTACACCGTTTGGTCTGCCCTCAAAAGCCCATTCAGCGGGAACTTGCACACCGGTTTCCATCCTGCCGGTTCTCTGCCGAACAAATTAGCCGCTTACTCTTCTTTCTCACAGGTTTTCATAAGATATTCCACTTTTCCGTTATTATAGGGCAGCATGTTCAATTTGTCAAGGCAGGTTTTGCTCCTTTATCTCTGCTGGTCTGCTGGCCACTCTTTAGCCTGCCTGCCGAGAATGGAAATGCCGCGGGCAAGGTCTGCGTCTGCTGGAGAAGAATAGTTAATGCGGAAGCTCTGGCACGGTTTGCTGCTGTCTGTCAGAAAAGCGTTGCCGGGCACTACACAGACTTTGTTCTGAATCGCTTTTTTGCAGTATTCCATCATGGGAATGGAATCCGGCAGGGTGCACCAGATAAACAGGCCGCCCTGAATGGGCCGATATGTCAGGGACTGCGCGGTTTCGTTCAGCGCTTTTTCGGCAACTGCATATTTTTTTGCATAAATCTTCTGCAGATTTTTCAGATGCTCCTCAAAATTCCAGCCATGCAGGAAGCGGTGGATAACATGCTGACTCCAGATGTTCGTGTGGACATCGCTGCCTTGTTTGCAGACAACCATTTTCTGAATGAGTGCGTTTCCGCCCACTGCAAAGCCAACACGCATGCCGGGAGAGATCGTTTTGCTGAAAGTACCGGAGTAAATGACACGGCCATCAGTATCCAGTGTTTTAATTGATGGAATCCTTTCTCCCGCAAAACGCAGGTCGCCATACGGGTTGTCTTCCAAAATCAAGGTATCATATTTTTTTGCCAGTGCGTAGATCCCCTGCCTCTTTTCCCAGCTGGTGGTAATGCCGGTTGGGTTTTGAAAATTGGGAATGGTATAGATGAATTTTACTTTACTATCACTTTTTAAAATTCCCTCAAGCTTCTTTAGATCCATGCCGTCATCCTGCATCGGGACACCTTTCAGTACGGCATTGTAAGAACGGAAGGAATTAAGCGCACCGACAAAGCTTGGTTCCTCACAAACGACTGTGTCGCCTTCATTAATGACAGATTTACCAAGCAGGTCCATGATTTGCTGCGCACCGCTGGTAATCAGAATGCTGTCTCCCGGGGTTGCAATACCACAATGCTGTTTGAGAAAAGTACTTACATCGTCCCGTAAAGCAGGCAGACCTTCCGTTACACTATACTGCAGGGCATCAATCGGCTGTTCCCGCAGAAGCTCTTCGCTGCATTTGCGGATAGCATCTACTGGGAATGCATCCGGCGCCGGATTCCCTGCAGAGAGAGAAATAACGTCGGGGTCGGAGGCGTATTTAAAGATTTCACGGATTGCAGAAGGCTTTAGCTTTTTGACACGGTCAGAGAAACGATAATCCATTTTTATACCACCTTATTAAGAAACTTTCAGAACTTGACCGGATTTATTTTTAGCGGCTGTCTGTCAGAAACTGGCTGCAGGAAAAGAAGAACTCGAAATGGGAAAAAGCAGCCGGAAGACTTCAACAAAAATATTCTATCTCATTTTAACACGTTCCGGCAGGCTGCGCCATAAAAAAATCATTCTGTACGGCTGGTTATGATGCAATCCGACACATTACCATCTGTATAATTAGATTACAAGCCTGTAAGAAATTTCCAGAATAAGTGGACAGGCCCTGTACGATTGCATGCGGATACAGAGCTTCTCCGGAATTCCGGAGTCGGAGTCACAGATAAAGGAGAAACGGAGTGAACAGATATGACAAAAGAGCAGTTGCTTACACAGGTGAAACCGCAGTCTATCATGAAAAGCATTGCCCGGCAGGCCGTGTTTTTTGTGCTTGGGCTGCTTTCTGCACGGGCGGTAGTGTTTGGGCGATGTGCACCTTTCGGTGTGGCAATGGCGGCGGCCGGTCCGTGGGAGTGTACCGCCGCTATCACCCTTGGGGCTGCGCTGGGGTACATTCTTCCGGGTGAGATTGTTGTCCCTATGCACTGCCTGATGGCGCTGCTGGCCTGTGTGGGCATCCGCTGGGCACTGCAGGGCGCGGCGATGCGATGGGTGCGCTCGCGGGCAGGATTTGCAGCGCTTTTGGCAGGCATTCCCTTATTTTGTACGGGTATGATTGTCTTCTTTGTGAAAGAAGCGGGGGGCGCCGATGCGGCTTATGCAATCTCGGAGGCACTTTTGAGCGGGGCATGGGCTTATTTCTTCTCAAGGACTGTGAATCTCTTTTCCGATCAGCATCTTCCAGGGCGTTACCTTCCGCAGGAACTTGCTTGTGCTGCTTTTTCTGCAGGCGTTTTTTTGCTGGCACTGGCGGTTCTTCGGGTTGGACCTATTTCCGCAGGTGGTTTACTGGCAGTTCTGATCATTTTGTATGCCAGTGAGTACAGCGGAGTGGCAGGCGGCAGTATTGCCGGCATTGCAGTCGGTACATGTTTTGCGTTTACCGGAGAGGGACTTTCGGGGCTTGCCGGGGCCTATGGTGTGGGTGGACTGATGGCCGGACTTTTTGCACCGATTGGCCGCTTGCCCGCCGCATGTGCATTCATTCTCAGCAGTGCAGTTGTCAGCCTGTCCTCTGCCGCAACCACACAGCGGTTAGACACTTTGTGGGAAATTGCAGCGGCTTCCGTCATTTATATGCTCCTGCCGGAACGGCTGACGGGGGGGCTGTTCAGCCGCTTTACAGCAAAAACGGATGACCGCGAAGCTCCCCGTGCGCAGGACCTCCGCCGGACGGTAGTAGCACGGCTGGACCATGCTGCAGACGCACTGGGCGAAGTGGCCAGCACAGTTGCACAGGTCGGTGAAAAACTGGATAAGGCACAGCGCCAGCATCAGAGTTCTGCCCTGCAGGAACTGCGCCGGACGCAAACGGCTCAGGACCGTCAGCGTATGGTTCAGCAATTTACAGCAGTCAGTACGGTAATGGAAGAAATGGCAGCTGAATTTGAACTGTTTGAGCGCAGTGATGGGACAAGCGCGAATCTTGTATCAGAAGTTTTGTATGAATTTGCGCTTGAACCGCTGGACGTCAGCTGCCGTGTGGACCGTTTTGAGCGAATGACAGTAGAAATTTTGGCGATGCGCGGGGAAGGAGTTAAAGTGAATAAAGCAGAGTTGACAAATGAAATTTCCAAGGCGTGCGGGCGCACATTTTCGCAGCCGAGCATTAGTCGGACACAGACATCCTGGCGGTTGGTTTTCTGTGAAAAGCCGCGTTTCCGTGCTGTGATGGGCAGTGCCAGACATAACTGCTATAATAACCTGCTGTGCGGAGACAGCACTCGCTGCTTTGAAGACGGAACAGGCAGATACATTGCCATTTTAAGCGATGGTATGGGTACAGGCGGCCGGGCAGCAGTGGACGGCGTGATGGTTTCCGATTTACTGGCACAGCTGATACAGGCGGGCGTTGGTTTTGACAGTGCTCTGCAGATTGTAAACAATGCAATGGGCGTCAAATCAGGAGATGAATCTACGGCTACGGTAGACATTGCCTGTATTGACCTCTATACGGGTATTACAGAATTTATGAAAGCCGGTGCAGCCATGAGCTTTGTCCGGGAGGACGGGAAAGTCCATCCGGTGGATGCACCCGGAATCCCCGTTGGAATTTTGGAACAGGCATCCTTCCACTGCACACAGGAAGAACTCGGAAGTGATGATCTCGCTGTCCTTGTGAGTGACGGTGCCTTGTGTGAAGGAACGGCTTGGATTACTGCCCTGTTGGAAGGGGCAAGCGATTCCAAAACGCCGCAGGAACTGGCAGAAGCAATTGTGGCCGGGGCAGTTGCCCGCCGGAGTGATGAACATGACGATGATGTGACAGCAATCGTTATGAAACTGCATGCTTACAGCCAGCAGGCAGATTAGGCGGCTGATCCATCAATCTTAAACATTACATAAACAAAGCAACTGTCTGTATCTTTATACGGACGGCTGCTTTTTTTGCAGACAAGCTGCCATTGCGTTCTGTTGCCGGCCGTGCTAAAATTGGAGAAAAATGATCGAAAGCTGGGGGTAGCGGTGCAGCAACTTATTTTGGGGGCAGCCCTGTTAATTGCAGGAATCTTGCTGAATCTGATTTATAACCGAATGCAGCAAAGCGGAGGAACAACAGATATTCTTGATGTGCGGGAAGTTTCCGCCAGACTGAAGGAAGGGGAAACCGGCGAATTTACCGTGCGGGCGCCCCTGCAGGCGAAGCATCTGGCAGCTTCTCCGCTGGATGGTAAAAAAAATGCCTACTATGAAACCCGAATCCTTGCTCTGGAGGGCAAGAGACAACGGGAAATTTACAGCGCGGCAAGTGAGGAAAAACCTTTTCTGCAGGATGCACCCGGTGGAGAAAAGTTGTGGGTGGATATCCCGTCTTTTGGGGAGCGGGCGGAACTTTTTCCGGCACATATGGAGACGGTAGTACCTGACTCTCCGGAAGCGAAACGAGTGGAGCAGCTTACGAAGTATCAGCCCGGAAGTGATTTCCGCGGTTACCGTTTGCTGGAGGGTTGCTTGCAGCCGGGCAGGCAGGTATACTTTTGCGGCGAAATGTATCGAAAGGATGGGGATTTAATTGCTTCCGGCGGCTTCCACAAAAGCGATTTCTTTACCTATCGGCAGCCAGATAAGACAGCATCCCCCAAAAAATCTTCTGTGGCGGGCAAAGTTGCGCTGATCATTGGTGCCATTGCTGTGATTATTGGTTTGGCTGTGATCCTCAGTCATTTCTTGAAATAAGCGCTGAGAAAAAACGCTCTGCTGAAATTTCAGAAAAAGATTTTACCTAGCTTTTCTGTCAGAACGATTTTTATTAAATATTAGAATTACAGGTTTTTACAGACTACTCTACTATAGAAGATGAAAGAATTTTTCTGTCTGCAGCAAACGCACGAAGAGCAGGTATCATCCATGCCGATACTATAATGAAAAAGAGGCCGAAGAATGAAAAAATCCATACGCCTTATAGCCACACTTCTGATATTCGTGCTGTTTTCCGGCTGTACACTTCCATGGGATGATTCCCTGCCGGGTAGCAGTGCATTAGTAGTTTCGCCGGCGTCGTCGGGAACTTTACCTACCGGTAAAGATGCCTGTACCGCAGTGGAGCAGCGCGGCGATTATCAAAGTTTGCCAAACAGTCGTTGCCGACAGATGTATGATAAGTTATTGAGTTGTGCTCAGCAGATTACAGGCAAAAAAAATGAAAATGGGTATCTGATAAAAACCGCCAACCTGCTGACGGCAAAGTTGTCTGACGAGGAAACTAAGAGAACAGTTATGGCTTTTTTTAATGATAATCCACAGATCTTCTGGATATCCAATCAGTATACCTATACTTTCACGCTGACGGGAACCAGCGTGCAGCTCTATAGCCGGGTAACTGCACAAGAAAGGGAAAGTTTGCAAAAAAAGTTGGACAGCATCGTCAATCAGATTATGAAAGGTGTGACCAGACAGCAGTCGGAGCTGGAGCGGGAGGCGACCATTTTTAATGCATTGGCAGACCGCTGCACCTATGACAATGCTGTATCAGCAGACAGCAAACAACAGGATTGGCAGCCCTATACAGCTTATGGCGCACTTGTAAAAGGAAAAGCTGTCTGTGACGGATATTCCCGAGCAATGCAATTACTCTGCGGCAAAGCTGGTGTGCAGTGCCGATTGGTTAATGGCAGTGCCAAGGGAGCAGCTCATATTTGGAACTTGGTGCGCATAGATGGAAAGTGGTATCATTTTGACGCAACCTGGATGGATAACAATGTCCGTATATATGACTATTTTAATGTAACCGCTGCAATTATTCAGAAAGATCATAAAATCAGTCCGGTTGGCGGAGATTCATCTGACTGTAATTTTTCACTTCCTGCTGCGGATTCCATGGAAGCGAACTATTACCGAAAACTTGCAGTTCAGGTTTCTGCGCTGGATCGTGCAAATCGGCTTCGGATTGCACGGGCATTGGTAAAAGCAGCGCAGCAGAAGAGCACATCGATAGCGCTGCATATCGATGTGAATTTGCCATACAATTCGACTTTAAATCAGTTGTTCAATGGGCAGCCGTACTTTTTCCAGTCTTGTGTACAATATGCAAACAGTGCTTTGCCGGAAAAAGAACGTTTATCCTATGCTGCAATGCAGTATAGCACAGTGGCTGCACAGGGTGGAGTCAGTGTCCGGCTGGCTTATGTAAACTGAAGAAATGTGCAGAATTTAGAATTGGTTTGATTGTGAGAAAAAGCTTGTATATTTTTAAAGTTTAGCGTATAGTATCAGTCAATGGGGAGTGCAGACACGAAAGTGGAGATGAAGCTTAGAGGAGGGCTATTTATTTATGAACAGAGTCTTTCAGGCAGGTCACTATCAACTGCTACTTGGCAAAAAAAATTATGTAATGGGCATTCTGGATCTGGTTCCCAATAAGTTTGATACGGAGGAACTTGGCCTGTCTACAGATGCGGCTGTTGCGCAGGCATGGGATATGGCGGCAGTCGGAGCCGCTGGCATTAGTATCAATGGACAGCCAGAACAGCCGGAATGTCCTGCAATTTCAGCTCAGGCGGAATTGGATCGTTTGCTGCCGGTTTTGGATGCACTTATAAGTGACAAGTTTTCAATACCCATTGCAGTTGAAACACAATATCCTTCGGTGGCGTATGAGTGTATGAAACACGGAGTCGATATTATCAATGATAGGAATGGATTCTCCAGTCCGGACATGATTGAAGCGGTGGCTGCCAGCCATACTTGTGGCTGTATTGTCATCCATAAAGGCGGTGCGCAGGACGGAGACATTTTAAATACAATCCGGCAGTTCTTTGAGCGTCAGATTCAGGTTTTGAATGCTTCCGGTATACAAACAGAACGGATATGTCTTTCCCCGGGTGTGGGCCACGGAAAGACTTATGAGGAAAATCTGCAGATTTTGGCCAATGCAGATAAAATAAGCACAGGCGGATGCGGCATGCTCATGACGGCTTCACATAAGCGAGTCATCAGTGCTGCCAGTGGCAATGCGCCTTCTAATCAAGGGACAGCACCCGGTACCATTGCAGCAGACAGTATTGCACAATTCTGCGGAATTGATATTGTGTGCGCGCATGATGTGCCGGAGGCTGTACAGGCTGCACGTGTGACGCAGGAAATTCATCGCTGCAGGAAAATTGATGGAACAATGAAAATTTAACCATTTAGGCCATTAACCTCTAATTTTAGAGAGAAATATATGGAATGGCTTTTCAGGGCACTGAAGAAGATACCGCATAGGAACACTTTACGTTCCTATGCGGTATCTTCTTCAGAAGCGAGGAAACATGCGGAAGAGAAGAGGGGAGGAAAAGAAAAATAAAAAAAGTG
>ENA-UOOI01000097-UOOI01000097.1-fermentation-metagenome-genome-assembly--contig:-NODE-97-length-102646-cov-7.330019_pt1 | contig 102646 bp, 97 predicted proteins | sample MGYA00245779_ERZ724027 | MGnify/ENA primary metagenome ERZ724027 (study PRJEB28704, sample SAMN03018318) | fermentation metagenome | biome: anthropogenic terrestrial biome; feature: soil; material...
AAGGTATCCTGTTCGTTTAAGGCAATTGCTAAGGAACTTGGGAAACATTGTACCTCAGTGTCTAAAGAAGTCAAAAACCATATTATGGTTAAGCAGACTGGTTATTTGGGCAGAGCATTTAACAATTGTCAGTACCGATTTTCTTGTAAGAAGTCCTTTATTTGTCAATCAGAGTCATGTCACCATAAGAATTGCAAATTTTGCCCAATTTGCTCCAAAGTCTGTAAAGATTACGTAAAAGAAACTTGCAAACTTTGGGACAAGCCACCCTATGTATGCAATGGATGTGATAGCTTAAACAATTGACCATATATGAAAAAGGGACGAGACAGAGTTTTCTCTGCCTCGTCTACTTAAATATACGTAACCAATGCCGACCCTAGCCCAATTACTAGTGCTGCTATCGTCGTAAAAAAAACAATAGACCAATTTCGATATTGAATCCTCTCAGAAGGAGTAATGATTTTTAGTTTGCGTTTTTTTTGCTTGATAACATAAAGTAAATAAAAGTACTTAATGGAGATACCAACTGTAGCGACAACGCAAACTATTGTAAAAACCTTTAGCAAATTCCTGCCTCCTTAGCTAGTTTATCTAGTTCAAATTAATAGATAATTAATTTATCAATATTCGTCTTTATTTTGTTTCAAGTATATCACAAAACACAACATCTGATGGCAGGACTTTTATCACAAATGAATTTCCAATTTAAGCTAGCCGAGGTTAACCTCGGCTAGCTTCTTTTTTCTTTGAGTACTTTTTTATAGAATCCATCACTTGATTAAATATTCTAATTGCAACGTTTCGCAATGATGTATCTGGTTCTTGATCATTATATCTAGCTTCTTGATAAAGATCGGTAAGATTAGCAATTTCTTCCAGACGTTCTGGGAAATGTTCTTCTAATACCATTGAAAATTCTTTGGCTGTAGCATATGATTCTCTTTTAATTCCTTTTTCGTCAGCTGCTTGCAATAATTCTGCATAAAGACGACGGATTTCGTTAAAGCCTACTTGATTATAAGCTATCTTCCGTCGACTAAAGAACTCTTTAAGTTGTTCATTAACAAGCTTGTTACTCTTTCGCACCTGAGGTTTAATCTTACCCAAAATATTTTTTATCATATCAACGAAGAATTTTAAAGCTTGGATTATTTTCTTAACTAAGGTTGGTAGAGCATCAGCATTTTCTTGGGCAGTTTTTATAATATGATAAAGAGCTGTACCTACAATTAGTAAAAAAAGCAACACACGTAAAATTAATTGTCCCACAGCATAAAGCATGAAGTAATTTTGTCGCTCTAGCTCACCATCTTCAAGAGGCACAAGGTCAGGCTCATCCTCGCGAGGACTCAAGCCAAATTTTGGTCTATCACCATCTTTATGCATAAAAGGTAACAAAGATTTGATAGCATCTGGTACATAGAAGTAGACTGGTGAGAAATCATCTGGCAAAATTGTAGCAAAGATAGAAAAGAAGAAAACAAAAATCAAAGTCCAGGCAATCCACTTAGAACTTAAATTGCTATCAATCTGAGCATTTTCTCTCTCCCACTCTTTGGTCTTTTGAAAGTAAAACATAAAGGTAGCTACAGCAATTGTCGAAGCAGCTAATAAGCCACCTATAATATTAATGAGTAAACGTAAAGAGTGGGCCTCAGCCATTCTTACCTGGAAGCTTTGTTCAGCTACAATTACCCCAATCAGAAGTAACACTGTCGGTAAAAGAAGAAGTTTAATTAACTTTTTACCAGTAATATTCTCCTTCTCTGCTGCGCCAAAATTGGCTTCATCAAATTGGCGATTATAACTTAAATCGACAAAAGAATCGGTTAGTGTTTTACCTAACTTTCCTGCTTCTCTAGAAAGTCGCCAGGCAATATATAAAATTACTATAGCAAAAAAGAAATTAAACTCTAAAAATCTACTTATTTTTAAATGATGTAAAAATCGCTCCCAAGGAAGAGCAAAAAAGGTATATGCCTTAGCCAAAATGACAATGGCGAAAGCCTCTGGTAGTATAGAACGTGTTCTATCGGGTGCTGGAGGTTGTGAAGTAGAAAAATAACCCATAAAAGATATAATGGCTGCAGAAAAACCTAAATAGTAATGGAGGTTAAGATCGGGCCAGGCAAAGGTTAAGAGTTCAGCCATATTAGCAGCAAAGGCAAACGATACTGTTGCTAAAAGAGGTGGTAAGAGCCAAAACAGCATTTTTTGCTCATGCTTCTCTCTTTCGTTCAAGTGCACTGATCTCATCCTCCTCTCTAACTTGATGAATTAATAGAGATGAGGTAGAAGCTTTACCGAGATATTCACGATACCGTGTACCTTCAACAGTAATAATCGTTACGCGATAACCGCTCATCACCAAAGATTGACTAAAAGTCATTAAATCATCAGTATCCCTAGGCACAATAAATATTACAGTCGAACCCCACGGTAACCTAGATTTGACTCGACTAGCAAGATCTAAAAATGGTCCTGCTTTAGGAGTTGCTTCAATGCGAGCCAATGCCTCTAAAATCTGCTTACCCTGTCCTTTCCGTGGTGCCAGATTCTCTAAGTTAGAATTATCTAGCGTTTTAAAATCAGAATACGCGGAAGCTTCCGCTACAGCTACACCATTGGTAGCCAAGCCCACTGCTTGCCTTCTAGCATCCAAGTGTACTGCTAACGAAGCCGCTACTGTTATGGCCAATTCCTTTGTAGCTTCAAACCTACCAGGGTTATAGGCATTAGTATCTAGATCGAGAAGTACCATGGTATCTAAAGACATTGTAGCTTCGTATTCCTTAACTAGTAACCTTTCTTGTCTAGCTGTAGCTCGCCAAGAGATTCTTTTGGGTGGATCCCCTGGTTGATAATCCCTAAGTCCAGCTATTTTCATAGGATCTTCATAGATTTTTTGCGGATGTCTTAGATTACCCAAAGGTTGCAATGATGTTAATCCTAACTCCTCAATTGGCTTTACGCGTGGATAAACAGTTATAAAGTCAAAAAGCTGTACCTCTAATTTGGTTTTATAAAGGCCAAAAATATCGCCTAGTTCCATTTGGCAAGGACCAACTAAATAAGCTCCTCGGCGGCTACCACGAAGTGTATATTCTAATATGCGAGTCTCTCCAGGCTTAAGAGAGATAACCCAATTTATTTTAGACTGCCCTTTAGATCCTAGTTGTCTCGGACAAGCTTCTTTGATTTTCAGCCAAACCAAAGGAAAACGACTATTATTCTCTACTTTAATTTTAACTGTCATCTTTTCGCCAAAAAACATAGCATCGGAACCTGTATCTCTATAAATACGTAATGAGGACTGGGTTTTCCGTAGTAAATAAGGAGGTACCAACCAAATTAACAGTAGAAGATAAAAAATAAAATAAATAAATGGCCCTCGGAACAAAAAGGCAGCTATTCCAGCTAGCCAAAGAAGCATTTTCCAATCAGCCACCTTAGGTATGCGCAGCTTCCTATATAAGTTATGGCTTAGGCAAGCTGCTACTCCTTTCTGTTAGTTTGCCAAGCTAGATTGGTCTTCCTTAGTCAATTGCTTCTAACTCAACAGGCACACTTTCTAAAATGTCCTGTAACACTCTCTCTGTAGTTCTTCCTCTAAGGCTACTTTCTGGTTTCAAAATTATTCTATGCCTAAGGGTTAAAGGCGCTAGATACTTAACATCGTCAGGGATTACATATTCTCTACCCTGCAAAGCAGCATAAGCTTGCGCTGTCTTATAAAGAGCCAAAGAACCACGGGGAGATGCACCAAGAGCTACATCGTTATGAGTTCTTGTCGCTTGCACTAAACGAACAATATATTCTCTAACAGACTCTTCGACAAATACCCTTTTCACGAGTTCCTGCATCTCAATAAGCTCTTCTGCTTGCACAACACTTTGTAGACTTTCTACAGGGTGAGTATACTGAAGACGAACTAATATTTCGTTTTCTTCTGCTTCTTTCGGATAACCTATACTAATACGCATGAGGAACCGGTCTAGTTGAGCTTCTGGTAAAGGAAACGTACCTTCGTATTCAACTGGATTTTGCGTAGCCATAACTAAGAATGGTTTGGCTAATTTTCTGGTTTTACCATCAGTAGTAACCTGTTTCTCTTCCATACACTCCAAAAGAGCTGATTGGGTTCTTGGTGTTGCTCTATTAATTTCATCCGCCAAAACTATTTGAGCAAAAATAGGACCAGGTTTAAATTCAAACTCTCCTAACTTTTGGTTGAAAATAGAGACACCAGTAACATCAGAAGGTAGAAGATCGGGGGTAAATTGGATTCGATTAAATTCCAGACCTAAAGAAACCGATAGAGCTCTCGCCATCATTGTTTTGCCAACACCTGGTACGTCTTCAGCTAGGACATGACCAGCACAAAGTAACGCCACCATGACTTGATCAATAACAGCTGCTTTACCAATAATAACTTTCTCTACGTTCTCTCTCACTTGCTGGCAAAAACTCTGAATTTTACGTACTTCAGCCTGTGTTATCTTTTCCATTTTTCTCCCTCCCAAAGACGGACTGATTAAGACATGCGTCGGTAAAAACGAACTAATGGGTATTTATCTATCCAACGTAGGATATCAGGACCAGTAGCTCGCACTACAACGCCAAATACCTTGACACCATTTTTTTGGATATATTTAAGTCTTAATGGTAAAAAGGAGTCAACGCCCGTCAAATATTGTTGGTAATCTGTTAACATCTTCGTCCTATTGCGGATTTCATCCTGCACAGAAACTTCAAATTCTTTAATGTTATTTTGCAAATAGTGTACAGGTAAACCCCAAAGATCATTAAACGATTGCCAATTGGGTTCCTTTTGATAATCTCTTGTGGCAATTCCTAGCCATAAAAGTTCAACATCACTGTCTTCGAACAATAACTTAAGTTCTGCTAAGGATACAAACCTATTAAAACTTAATGAAAACTGCATAGGATCGTCTAATTCCATTAGTATGTCCCTGGGCATCATTTTAGGTTCAGGCGTTTTAACATCAGGGTAATATAGCTCAGCTGATGCATCAATTGAAGGGTAGAGTCGGTCTAAAATAATAGATTCATTTACCCAATTAGCTCGATATATATAAGTATATCTATCTTTTTCATATGGCGAAGAAAACTGCTCTAACATAAACTTTAATGCATTGTTCCCATCTCGATTTAATCCGGCTCTGAAAAAACCTGGGTGCAGCATTTCCTCTGCCGTAGCCGCTGTCGTTAATATTTCATAATGAACCATATTCGGTCTTGAAACCATGGTAACAATTATTGTGACACTAACTACAAGCACCAAGAAAACCCACACCGCTGGTTTAAGTAAATATCTTAACATGGACTTAAACCATATTCTCCTGCCTGAAACGGCATCGAAATTGTTCTCTTTAACAACCTCTCTAAATAGCTGCTCGCCTTCTACAGAATCAGCTAGAGATTGGCGACAGCTGGGACATTCTTTTAAATGATCATCGACAAATCTTTTCGTGCCCACACGTAGATCATCATCTAAATATAATGGTAGAAGATCTTGTACAACATCACATATATCTTTCATTTGATGTCCTCCTTTCCTGATACTTCCGCAGTATATAACTCCCTAAACCTCGCTCTTGCTCTAAACAAAGTTACTTTAACTGTAGTAATAGATTTACCAGTTGTGACTGCAATGTCTTCATATGAAAGTCCTAAATGGTCCCTTAATAACAATAACGCTCTATAGTTTTCTGGGAGTTTACGCAGAATCATTTGCACTTTTTTCTGTGTTTCCAATGAATCAAGGTATTTTTCTGGCATCTCGGCACCACTCGAAACTGGTAATGTCTCTAGTGGCTCATCACCTACTAAGCGTCTTCTTTGCCTATATTCGTCAATAAAGAGATTATGAGCAATGCGAAAAAGCCATGGTCCAATGGTTTCTCCCTTAAAAGATCGCAGATTCACAAGAGCCCTGTAAAAGGTCTCTTGGGTTAGCTCCTCCGCCAGTAAGGGATCGCCTGACATACGGAGCAAATAGTCATTAATCCTGCTAACATAGCGATCGTAGAGATCTTTAAAGTCATCAGGATGCTTCTCTATGAATTTATCTTTTTGCTCCATGTCTTTCCCCTCACTTTCCTCCTCCTATAATACTGCTTCTTTTAAGAGAGCGACCTCCTCTGCTGTTAATGGTCTATAGTCACCTCTTGGTAGACTAGGATCAAGCTTTAATGGCCCAAATTCAATCCTTTCCAAGTAAACTATGGTATAACCTATAGCTGCACACATTCTTTTTACTTGATGAAACTTACCTTCGTCGATTACTAATTGGCCTTTGTTTTTATCAATTATTTTAACATTTAGTGCTGTAGCATAAAAATCACCGAGATCGACTCCTTGACATAACTGGTCTAGGCTATCTTTTGCCATCTCTTCTAAAGTTTCAAAGTAGTAAACTTTAGGCACTTGATACTTAGGCGAGGTTAGCATATGGCCTAAATTGCCATCGTTAGTAAGGATAAGAAGACCTTCTGTGTCCTTATCCAGTCTTCCTACAGGAAAAAGATCCTTGCGCCAATCCCGGGGATTAATCAACTCTAGAACTGTCTTATGAAAATTATCGTCGGTAGCAGTAATATAGCCTTGCGGTTTATTGAGCATGTAATAAACAAAGCGATTGTAAGTTAAGATATCTCCGTCAATTTCAATAACATTCTTTTCTGGGTCGACTTTAAAACCCGGGTCGCAAACAACTTCTTCGTCTACTTTGACCAGGCCTTTCCTAATTATTTCCCTCACATCTTTGCGAGATCCTCTACCTACATGGGAGAGGATTTTATCCAACCTTTCCAACCTATATCAGCCTCCAGGCTTTAGGATAATGGTTTTTCAACACACCATTACTAACTTTGCCCCATCCAAGGGGAAAGCGATCCATGAAAACACCCACCCAGCCACTCTTTCCTTCTACAGGGAAAGTTTGTCCTCTGAGATAAATTGAAATCTCTCTATCACCACGTTCGAAGCTAATTGTATTTTGTATTTGTTCTTTAGTTAAAGCCATGATGAGGGCTTGGGAAGGCTCAAAACGTTTGGTTTTAAATTCGCCAAGAAACAAACCTGGTCGGGAAACCTTAAGCCCATCAAGTGATGGTAACTCTCTAGGCACTAAAAAGCAATGATCGCCATAGGCAGTGTAAGTGTAATTATCAGTTGGTAGTTTAATATTTTCTTGCCAAAACTCTTTTAGTATTTCTGGAAAAGATGCCGAACCAGAACCAATATTTTCTTTTGGCTCACTACTACCTTTTCTATGGAGTTTTGCCACAAAATGACCTTCCCCTTCTAACCTGTGAGGCCATAACCTTAGAGAGTAAGGTACTTCGCCGTTTACTAGGTTAGCAAAAGGTTCTAAAATTACGCCTTCATAGTCTTGGTTATTATTTAAAAACTCCTTAATTACTTCTTCGTTTTCCTGACGATTAAAGGTACAAGTTGAGTAGACGAGGTAACCTCCCGGTTTTAAAAGACGGCTAGCTTCTTCTAAAATACCAATCTGTCTTCTGTGGCAAAAAATAGGCGGATATTCCTCCCAACCTAAGACAGCTCGACCATCCTTACGAAACATGCCCTCACCAGAGCAGGGAGCATCAACTAGAATCTTATCAAAAAAGTCAGCAAAATTTTTAGCTAGCCTTTGTGGAGTTTCATTTAATATTGTGGCATTACCTACACCCGATTGCTCTATATTACGAGTTAAAGCTTTAAGCCTATCGGGATAGAGATCGTTAGTTACTAAAAATCCTTTTCCTTGCAGTCTAGCTGCTATCTGCAAAGATTTTCCCCCTGGTGCAGCACATAGATCAAGAACTCGATCGCCTGGCTTTGGATCTAAAATAGCTACAGGAGCCATAGCTGATGGCTCTTGAAGATAGTAAAGACCTGCATGATAATAATGGTGTTTAGCAGGACGAGCTTCTTGGGGATAATAAAATCCTTCTTGACACCAAGGAATTTGTTCTAAGGGCCAGGGGCTTATTTGCAAAAAATCAGCCACACTAATTTTTAGTGTGTTAACTCTAAGTCCCGGTCTAGCAGTACCATTTTCTAACGCTTCTATAAACACAGGAGTATTGTCACCTAATATCTCCTCTATTTCTTTGCTAAATCCATTTGGTAGTCGTATTTTGATCACCTTTTTCTTTACTTTAATAAAAATAAGGGGCTAATCCTCGGAGAAAAAACCTTGCAGGGTTCGCTTAACCGCTTGGCGAAATTTGGTGAACGGAGGTGTGCTTTTTGAATAGTGACCTTTTAGATCAACTTAACCCTGAACAAAAAAAAGCTGCTATGCACTACGAAGGACCTCTTTTAATTATTGCTGGTGCTGGTAGTGGCAAAACTCGTGTGATTACTCACCGTATTGGTTATCTTATTGAACATTATCGTGTTTCACCCCATAATATCTTGGCTGTTACTTTTACTAATAAAGCTGCTAGCGAAATGAAAGAGCGTGTAGAAAAGCTTGTTGGTCCTCTAGCCGAGTTCATTTCAGTTAGTACATTTCACTCTTTTTGTGCCAGACTTTTACGTATCGAAGGAGAACATATAGGCCTTAAAAAAGGTTTTACCATTTATGATGCTGATGATCAGCAAAAACTTGCTAAAAGAGTTTTAGAGGAACTTAACCTAGACCAAAAACGTTTTCCAGAAAAGATGATGCTAAGTTTAGTATCGGGAGCCAAGAATACTTTAGTACTTCCTGAAGAATACCCCTCTGAAAACTTTAGTGAAAGTAAAACCAAAGAGTTTTATTCTTTATATCAGAAAAAACTAGCTGAAAGCAATGCTGTTGATTTTGACGACTTAATTCTTAAAGTTGTCCTTTTATTGAGAAAAAACCCTGACATCCTCACTAAATATCAGAACCGATATAAGTTTATCATGGTTGATGAGTATCAAGATACTAATCATGCTCAATATATTTTAGTATCTCTCTTAGCTAAGGCCCATAGCAATATCTGTGTTGTCGGTGATGATGATCAATCCATATATAGCTGGCGTAATGCGGACATCAGAAATATTCTTGAGTTTGAAGAAGATTTTCCAAACGCTCAGGTAATCAAACTAGAACAGAATTATCGTTCTTCAAGCAATATTTTAGATGCTGCTAATACTATTATTGCAAATAATATCAACCGTAAAAAGAAAAAACTCTGGACTGCCAACCAAGAAGGCGAAAAAGTAAGAGTTTATAAAGCTGCAACCGAAAGAGATGAGGCTCAGTTTATTGTAGGTGAGATTAAAGAACTACAACAAGCTGGCTTCCCCCTCAAAGATATTGCTATACTCTATCGCATGAACTCACAATCACGTGTACTGGAAGAAGCATTCCTTGCTAATAGCCTACCCCATATAATCTATGGAGGTATGCGCTTCTATGAAAGAGCGGAAATTAAAGACACTTTAGCTTACTTGCGTCTTATTGCCAACCCTTACGATTCAGTGTGTTTAAACCGAGTTATCAATGTACCTAAGCGTGGTATTGGCCCTGTTACTATTGAAAGGATAGAAACTGCACATAGTGGTTGGGGTGGCTCTTACTTAGATACACTTCTTAAAGCTAAAGCAATCCCGGGGTTAGGGGTAAAATTAAAACCGATCACCGAATTTGCTGAACTTTGGCATTTTCTTACTGCAAGAGCGACAGAAGGTAAGATTACCGAACTAGTAGAGCTTATTTGGCGTAAGACCGGGTACCTAGAACAACTAGAGAAGGAAAATACTGATGAATCACTAGCTAGAGTAGCTAACCTCAAAGAGTTTCTTAGTGTGACGAAAAGTTACGAAGAGAGGGCTGGTATGGAAGCTACTCTCACTGGCTTTTTAGAAGAGATATCATTAATTGCTGATATCGACAGCTACTCTGATGTAACCGATGCACTTACTTTAATGACAATTCATTCAGCTAAAGGACTAGAGTTTCCTGTTGTTTTTATTACTGGCCTCGAAGAAGGAATCTTCCCAACCTCTCGTTCTGTCTTCGAAGAAAGCCTTCTCGAAGAAGAAAGAAGACTTTGCTACGTAGCGATCACCAGAGCAGAAAAGTTGTGTTATCTTACCTATGCCGAAACCCGATTCCTTTGGGGTCAAACTTCTTTCAACAGTGTTTCTCGCTTTGTTGAGGAGTTACCTGATAACACAGAAGATTGGAGTCCTTTGGCGAGAAGACAAGGCAATAATTTAAAACCAAATGTCTCCGCACCAAATGACAAGAACCTTAATAACTACACAGAACTAGCCTGTGGCGATAAAGTTACCCACGACAAATTTGGTCAAGGGATCGTTGTTGAAATTAAAGGAAATGGTAGCAATCAGGAAGTAGTTGTTGTCTTTAACTCAGCTGGTATTAAGAGATTACTTTTAGAATACGCTCATTTAAAAAAATTATCTTAAGAAAGATACGGCAAAGAGGTAAGCTACCTCTCTGCCGTATCTCTTTTTTCACTAAATGTAGACAGAGTAAATCTTCTAGCATTAATTTTGCCTATAATGATACCATCACCAGCCATAAAACCAGCCATTATTGTCCGTGGTCTTAAACCAGTTAAATCACTTGCGTACTCTTTAGCTAAATCTCTGGCTAACAAAACTGCATAAGTCATCCCTAGTACATATTCACTTAAAAACCTAGCTTGAAAAGATAATTTGTCTACTTTTTGAGCTAACTCTCGTAAAAATTTCGAATGTGCTAAGTGTGTTGCCGGTAGATATCTTGGTAGATCGGGGCCGCAAACACCAATAGCCATCCTTTCTTCGCTACTATCACCAGCGAAACATAGATCGATTATATAACCTTCTTGTTCTGTTATGCTACAAGCTAGGGCTAACCAGATAACGACAAGATCATTAGGTGGTGGAAAGTCGATTAATGTTTGCTTTAGCCACACTTTTATTTTTTCTGGTTCAGTGAGTAGTGCCTCTTCTGTCCATAGGCAATTATAGTCTTCTGTTGGGAATAGTTCTTGGCAATACAATGCTGCTTCGATCATTCCCTTAGCAAAGTCAATATCTGCATCTAGTAGCCCCAGGACAAAATTACAAGCAACCCTGTAGGCTTTGCAGGCCATTTTAATGTCCCCCTTGATTGTCTTAAATTCTTCTATGTATTAATTCCATTTGCTATATCTAAAGTCCTGCTAGAGAACAGTTTTAACTAATCTAGCAAAAAATAATTAAACTTTTTTCCAAAATAGGTGTAACTTTTTAAGGCTTTCACCGTTATATAGGTGAAAGCTAAAAGAAATAACCAACATTTATATACCCCAACACCCTTTTTTTAAGGATGCTGGTTTTTCCCAGCATCCTTATATCCCCCCATTTTACGGGTATATTAAAACGAATATCCTGATTAATTATATTCTCTCTGGATATTTACGGAGATTAAAAACACTTAAAAGTTACATTTAACTACCTATTACTTAATGAACTAGCTCCCAAAAAAATAAAATAATTTTTGAAATAGGTGTAACTTTTTATTAGGCTCACCGTTATATAGGTGAAAACCAAAAGCAAACTAACATTTATATAACCCAACACCCTTTTTAAGGATGCTGGCCACCCCCAGCATCCTTATCCCCCATTTTTTACGGGTATATAAACGATATTTTATCTATATATATTTTTTTATCTCATTTAGGGAATATGTTCCCCTAAAAAATTGAACTTATCTTATGTTTTCATACTAACCCCCAACACCCTCCACCCATTAAAGAAGGTACTGAGTAGATAGGTAGTGCCACCTACCTAGCGCCCACCATAAAACTCAGTTCCTACAATTTAAAAAACGCCCAGCGAATAGAGCTGAGCGTTTTTTTTCAAAACAGCTTTAAATAATTTTAAACCGCTGCAAAAAAAGTAAACTTATTTTTAAAACAGGTGTAACTTTTTATGAGTCCCACCGTTATATAAGTGAACGCTAAAAGAAATAACCAACATTTATATACCCCAACACCCTTTTTAATGTAGGATGCTGGCCACCCCCAGCATCCTAACCCCCCATTTAATTTGATAAAAAGTGCTTCATATATACTTTTTTCCCTCTTCTCCTTTTTTGTATTCCGGGGAGAGTTTATCTCTCCCCCAAGCCCGAACTTATCTTATGTTTTTATACTAACCCCCAACACCCTCCACCCATAATGAAGGTATCTGGGTAGATAGGTAGTGCCACCTACCTAGCGCCCGCCAAGTACCCAGTCCTTCCATAAATAAACGCTCGGTATACACCGAGCGTTTATTTATTTTTCTCGTTTCGATAATTCTAAAGCAATATCGTTCCACCCTAAACCTCTTTCTTCCAAAAGAACACTCAAATGATAAAGAAGGTCAGCTGTTTCGTAGACGATCTCCTCTTTTACCTTATTTTTGGCAGCAATAATTACCTCTGAACTCTCTTCGCCAACTTTTTTTAATATTTTATCTAGACCTTTCTCAAACAGATAATTAGTATAGGATCCACTAACAGGGTTTTCTCTTCTCTCATGAATAGTCTTTTGTAAATTGGTCAGTAAAGTACCCATATGCGGACTATTATTACCAAATACTGGTGTGTAAAAACAAGAGCGATTGTTAGTATGACAAGCAGCGCCAGTCTGCTCCACAATTAATAAGACACTGTCGCGATCACAATCGAGGCGTATCTCTTTGACCATTTGTCTATGGCCACTTTCTTCGCCTTTAACCCATATCTTCTGTCTACTACGACTAAAATAAGTTGCTCGACCAGTTTTAATCGTCAGGTCCCAAGCTTCTTTATTCATATATGCCTGCATCAAGACTGTTCCATCTTGCGCGTCCACTGCAATAGCAACAACTAACCCTTTTTCATCAAATTTCGGTTCTAGTTTAACTGGTGATACGGCAAAACCACTTAAAGCTAAGTATTCCTTGCATTCTTGGATTGAAACTTCGCCAAAATGGAAAATAGAAGCAGCAAGTAAACCATCTGCTCCAGCTTTAGCCCCTTCTTTGAGATGCTCTAAACAACCTGCACCTCCAGAAGCGATTAGAGGAATCTTGACTTTTACTTTAAGATGACGAATTAGTTCTAAATCATAACCCGCTTTGGCTCCATCTGCATCTTTACTAGTAACTAACAAAGAGCCAGCACCTCGTTTTTCTACTTCTTTAGCCCATTCGATTGCATCTAGTTTAGTTACTAAGTTCCCACCATGGGTTACTACTAGCCAGCTATTGTTAGCTTTAACTACATCTATAGCTACGACAATCTTATCGCTACCAAACTCTTTAGCAGCTTGGTCTATTAGTTCAGGATTTTTCACTGCAGCACTATTAATTGCCACTTTAGTGGCTCCCTTAGCTAAAACTGCTTCTATATCCCGAAGATCACGTATCCCTCCACCTACAGTTAATGGAATCGAACTAACTTTTGAAATCTCCTCGACATAACCTAATACAGTTCCTCTCGATTCATTAGTCGCAGATATATCAAGGAAAACCAGTTCATCTGCACCAGCTTCGGCATACTGTCTAGCTAACTTTACAGGATCTCCAGCATCTTTTAAATTAGTAAACTTTTCCCCTTTAACAACACGGCCATTTTTAAAATCCAAACAGGGAATGATCTTTTTTACCTTCATTTGAAAACCTCCAAAGCCTCTTCCAGTGAAAATGTCCCCTCATATAAGGCTTTGCCTACTATTACTCCATAGAGAGGTAATTTTCGCAGTTTCTCTAAATCTGCTAGTGAAGCTACTCCACCTGAGGCTATAATGTTCACAGGTAAATTAACCAATCTTTCTAAAGCCTCGTAATTAGGCCCAGTTAGAGTTCCATCTCTATCAATATCTGTATAAATGATCTCTTGTACACCGAAATCAACCATTTGCCTAATTAAAATATCTGCCTTAACTGGTGTGCTTTCTAACCAACCTTTAACCTTTACCAGGCCAGATAAAGCATCTACACCAACACTAATCTTGTCTCTATAACGCTTTACTGCGTCTTTGACCAGTTGAGGATTTTCAACCGCTATAGTACCAAGGACTACCTTTTGCACTCCGCCAGTTATTAACTCCTCAATGTCTAACATGGTCCGAATTCCGCCACCAGTATCAACTGTGGCGGTTAATTTACTAGCAATATTAATAATCGCTTGGCGATTAGAACCATCACCTTTAGCTCCATCTAAATCAACTATATGAATACGCTTAGCTCCGGTATCTTGGAATTGTTTCGCTAAATCAAGTGGCTCGTGACCATAATCTGTTTCCTTCTCATAATCCCCTTGTATTAGTCGTACCGTCTTTCCTTTTCTTAAATCTATAGCTGGAATTAATAGCACTTCGTCCCCTCCTTCAGTCTAGAAGGCCTTTACTAGAAGGTATATCTGTCCCTTCTTGTCTAAAAGCTTGTTGTAGGGCTCGCCCAAAAGCTTTAAATATAGCTTCAGCTATATGGTGATTATTTTCTCCATAGAAAACTTCTAGATGTAAAGTTAACCCAGCTTGATTCACTACAGCTTGGAAAAACTCTTTAATCATCTCAGTAGCTAGTTCACCAATCCGTTCATTGGTAAACTTAACTCGGTAGACAAGATTAGAGCGCCCAGAAATGTCCAAAACTGCTCTTGCTAGGACTTCATCCATTGGTAAGAGGAAAGAGCCATATCGAACTATCCCTTTACGGTCACCTAAAGCTTCTTTCAAAGCCTGACCAAAGACGATCCCAATATCTTCTACTGTGTGATGATCATCTACAAAAAGGTCACCTCTTGCCTCTACCTCTAGATCAAGCTTTGCGTGAAAAGCCAGTAAAGATAACATATGATCAAAAAAGCCTATACCTGTTTTAACTTTTGCTTTACCGTTACCATCTAGATCAATTAAAACTCTAACATCACTCTCTAAACTCTGCCTCTTTATCTCTGCCTTTCTCATAGTTCTTGCCTCCTTAAAACCGCTTCTTGGTGCGCTCTTAAGCCTTCTACTTCAGCAAGAATAGCAGCCGAAGGGCCTACTTTCTCATAACCTGTTTTGTTAACCTTTAGTAAGCTAGAAGCTTTTATAAATGTATTTACCGAAAGTGGAGAAGCAAACCTTGCTGTACCAGAAGTTGGTAACACATGATTAGGCCCCAAAATATAGTCTCCTAAAGGCTCGGAAGCAAAAGAACCTAAAAAGATCGCTCCTGCATTTTCTAAGTAGGGTAGTACTTCGTCTATATTAGCTACCTGTACCTCAAGATGTTCTGGAGCAATTTCATTAGCTATAACTGCGGCAGTTTGTAAGTTAGGAACAACAATAGCTGCGCCATGATTTTTCAGAGAAGCTAAGGCGTATTCTTTTCTGGGTAATTGTTCTAGTTGTCTTTCTAATTCCCCAACCACGTTTACAGCTATCTCTTTACTGGTTGTAATGAGAATAGCTGCTGCTTCTTTATCATGTTCCGCTTGTGAAAGGAGATCAGCTGCTAGCAATTTAGGGTCTGCTTTTTCGTCAGCGATAACTAAGATTTCACTAGGCCCTGCTAGCATATCGATCCCAACAGTACCATAAACTTCTTTTTTAGCTAAGGTTACAAAGAGATTGCCAGGTCCAGCAATCACATCAACCTTAGGCGTACTCTCTGTACCATAAGCAAGGGCAGCTATAGCTTGAGCTCCCCCAACAGGTAGAATATGGTTTATACCCAATTCTAACGCTGCTACTTCAATCTCTGGAGCTAAACCAGCTTCTTTTGTAGGTGTAGCTACAATTATTTCACTAACACCTGCTACTAGCGCTGGGATTGCTGTCATTAACAAGGAAGAAACTAAAGGTGCTGTTCCACCTGGTACATATAAACCAGCTCTTTTTACTGGTCTAATACGCCAACCTAAAGTTATACCTTCTTCCTCAGTAAAAAAACTCTGGGGTAACTGTTTCTGATGAAAACTTTTTATCCTGGCGATACTGGTTCTAAGAGCTGATATAAACTCGGAACTTACCTTCTTATAAGCTTTTTCCGAAGGTCTATAGATCAAACTCTCACCAGTAAAATTATCTAAAACTTTAGCAATCTCCTTAACGCCTTGGTCCTTTTCATCTTTCACTTTTTTTATAATAGCTCTAACCGTTTCTTCAGGTTTCATTGCTCGCCCAAAGAGCGGAATTGTCACTGAAGAAGAAGGTAGGGAATCTGCTAATTCCCCAAGATCAGGCCTTTTTAATCTGTTCAAGTAGTCTTCTTTATTTTCTACACTTAGTATAGGTATTAACATGAAACTACCTCCTCTAATGATTTGACAATTCTCCGTAATTCGGGGTAGTGGATCTTATAACTAGCTTGATTAGCGATGAGTCTAGCAGAGATGGGAAAAACTTCGCCGATAATTTTTAAACCATTTTCTTCTATAGTACGTCCTGTTTCCGTAATATCAACAATAGCATCAGCTAGATCTACTATTGGCGCTAATTCGATTGAACCGTTTAATTCGATTATCTCAGATTGAATTCCGTGTGATCTAAAAAACTCTTTGGTAACCCTAGGGTATTTACTAGCTACTTTTGCACTAAATCCTAGTTCCTGAACTTTTTCTAAACCAGAACCTTCTTTCACAGCTACAATCATCCTACACCGACCAATAGCTAAATCTAATAACTCATAGACGGCCCTAGCATTTTCTTTTAAAACATCTTTACCTACTACACCAATATCTGCAGCTCCGTATTCTACATATGTAGGTACATCAAAAGGTTTGGCTAAAATATAACGAAAACCAGCTTCTTTGTCTTCAATAATAAGTTTTCTCGATTCGGCAAAGTCAATATTTTGCACTAGACCCGATCTTTGAAAAAGTTCCAAGGCTTTATCCATTAATCTACCTTTAGGTAAGGCTATTGTCAGCATGAGAAGTTCTCCTTTGTTGCTTTACATTGTTAAAGCGTTAATGTTGTAAACATGTTACCATGCAATTAGGCTCCTGTCAATAATATTAATTAAGACCTAACCCCTATCTTCTCTCTTTTTAATCACTAATCAAATTATAGTTGATTTAACCTATGGGTAAAGTTTTTTAATCCTCGTTGCTTCGGGGGAAGTTTATCTTAACCAAACCAAATCTAGCTATAGAAAAGAGGAAGGCAATACCTTCCTCTTCTTAGTTAAGCTTCAAATACTTTTTAGCTAATGGCAAACTATTTGAGTCTGAAGTAATAAAAACGCTTTCTCCTTTTAAACGTTTTTCCGTTGCTATATTAATAGCCTTAGTATAATTTTCTTGGCTATAGACTACACAGAGATCAGGAATAGCTTCAGAACGCTTACTAGTTTTCATAGCTAGAACTTCCACGACCTCGTCAATACCAATAGCTAAACCTACAGCAGGTTCGTCCTTGCCAAAGTTACCCAATAATTTATCGTAACGTCCACCAGTACAGATCACTCCGGCTAAACCAGGTGCAAACCCTTCGAAAAACATCCCGGTATAATAAGCTAGATCTTTAACCATAGCTAAATCTATGTTAATGTTATTTATTTTATAGGGTGCAAGGGCTCCCAGAATCTTTTCAATCTCAGCTAGTGCTATTTTTGCGCTTGGTGAAGATAACTCTTTAGCTGCTTGATTAATAATCTTGGCATCTCCCCTGAGATCTGGTAGTAAAAGTAGATCATTGCAAGTTTTTTCTCGTTTAACGAAAGCTTTGAGCTCAGCAAAATCCTTATTTAAAAATAGATTCTCCACTTCTTGCTTGGCTTTAATAGAGAGGTTGGAATCGTTAAGAATCCCTCGTAAGATACCTCTATGACCAATATCCAAACCCCAACCAGGAATTCCTAGCTCTTCTAAAGACGACATTGCTAAAGCTAAAACTTCGGCATCGGCTTCTGGAGATCTATCACCAATCAATTCTGCTCCTGCTTGCCAAAACTCTCTTTTACGCTCTTTACGCTGTAAACGGAAGAGATTACCTAAATAATAAAGTCGTAAAGGTCTAGGTTCATCGGCTAAGGCTACATTAGCAAGTCTAGCTATAGGAGTAGTAAAATCATTCCTTAAAGCGATTGATTCCCCACTCTCGTTAATAAAACTAAAGTAATCTAAGCGACTTTCTTCCCCTTGGGCTAAAGTAGTTAAATACTCGTAAGATGGTGTAATGACTTGTCTATAACCCCAGGAACTTAATTGCTTGTGTAATTTTGCTTCTATCTCGTTTTTTAGTTTCACTTCTACAGGTAACAGATCCTTAGTACCCTCAGGGATCTCAAAACTCATTAAAATATGCCCTCCTCTTTCAAACGATTAAGAACTAGTCGGTAGCCATCTGCTCCATAAACTAAGCAACGCTTCACTCTACTAATCGTAGCTGTACTAGCTCCAGTTTGTTGACTAATCTCTGTATAGGTTTCACCTTTTTCTAGCATCCTTGCTACAGCTAAGCGCTGAGCCATAGCCTTAACCTCAGCAATGGTAAGGATATCTTCGAAAAACTTATAGCACTCATCTTTATTCTCTAAAGATAAAATCGCTTGGAACAATACATCAATCTGTTCGTCTTTAATCTTTTCCAAGGTGCTCATACTCTCAACTCCCCTTTGTATTTTTACTCTTTACTACTGTAAATCGTTGAACTGTATGTGTCTAGAATTGTCCCCGGTTAAACCGGGGACTTACTTAAATACTAACTATTTTGATGGGTAAACTAAATAAGCAAACATCTTCCTTACCACTAGCATCAGTATAAGACATTTTAGCAATTAACCATATCTCTTCTGCTCCCTTCTGAGGAGCACTGAGTTTAAAACGGATTAATTCGTTTGTCTTTGAATTCAACTGTTCATAATACCTCTGAGTTACATAACCCATAGTTGCTTCATGGGGATTATTGTTAAATATCTCTAAACATACATCGTTTAGCGGATCGCCTGGATTCTCTATTAGACAAGCTCCAACTGCATCCTGTCCAACTAAGACCTCTTCATTACGAGCTAATTTTAGGTAAAATTTAGACTGCAAATATTTGCGCCAGCTCTGCTCCAATGTGAATAGATTAGTAGAGAGCAGTGTTTCGACATCGCTAAGATGCTTAATTTCCTCCCAAGCAAGATTAGGGTATGTTTCTATTAGGTATCCCATAAAAGAAGCAATAGCATCCCAATCTTTATAATCTAGGGAAACAGTAGTTTTTGCATTAACAATACTAAGGGCTGGCAACTCTTGAAAGTTTAGCCAATATTGAGCTTGTTGATGAGGCCTACTATAATTGGGAAAGTAATATTTGGCCATTGCCATCAAGAGTTTTCTTTCTAAGTTAGGATAATTAGCAGCCATCACATACTCAAGCACTTTATATAGATCATTTGGTGTAACATGAACCTCGTTACCCATAACTACATAAAATCCATCATTATAAGCAGTAACTCTGTAAAGTTCCTTTTGATCTGGGTAAAGAAATATATTTGTTTCAGGAACCACAAGTCCTAATTTTGCAGCTGTCTTTTCAATAATATTATCTATTAGTATAACTAATTTATCAGGATCATTCTCAAGATAAAACAAATTATCACCGAGACTATTCAAATAAATTTTCTTCTCAAGAGAATTCGCCAAATCCCAATAAACTTGAGGTTTTTTAATATGATAATAAAGACTAACATCATCTACTTGCGCTTCTGCATACTCAGACAGACTTTCTAGCCAATTCTGAGAGATCGCTAATACATTAAAAGGTAGCAAAAGCAAACATAAAACAATCAAAAATCTGTGTTTCACTTAAAATCCTCCCACAGAATAATATAAAAGTCACAACTATAATTCCTCTATGTATCAATTACGTTCTCTAACTATGTTTCTCCTGCTAAAAAAGAAGGCCCCCTACGGGGCCTTTAACTTTTTAACTACTTAAGGAATGCATATTTGAGAATAAACAATACTGATAATAAATAAACAACCCAGTGTACATCTTTACCCTTACCGGAGAGAAGTTTGACAAAAGAATAAGCGATAAAGGCAAAGGCAATACCATTGGAGATGCTAAAGGTGAAAGGCATAGCAGCAACAGCAATAAAGGCTGGCAATGCTTCAGACATATCATCCCAATTAACATCTTTGATACTTTGCATCATTAAGACACCTACAATAATTAAAGCAGGAGCTGTTGCAAAGCCAGGAACAGACTTAGCAACTGGTGATAAGAACAAACCAAAAAGAAGGAAGGCTATTGCTACAGTAAAGGAAGTAAGTCCTGTTCTTCCACCTGCAGCAACACCTGATGCACTTTCAACATAGGTAGTTACTGTTGGTGTACCAGAGAAGGCACCAAAACAAGTACCAACAGCGTCAGCCATCATAGCCTTGTCCATGTTAGGTAAAGTACCATCTTTATCCATCATGTTAGATCTCTTTGCTACACCAACTAGTGTGCCAATTGTATCGAACATATCAACAAAGAAGAAGGCGAAAATGACTTCTACTACTCTAGTTAAGACATTCATATTGAAGCCATTACCAATTTGTAAAAGTCCTTTAAAATCCATTTGACCTACAATCTTAAACCATTCAGCAAAATTAGGTAGAGCAAAAAAGCCTTCGGGAGCTGGTGCTGTCTTAGTTACCCAACCTAAAATAGTAGTAACAAACATACCAATGAGGATGCTACCTTTAACATTAAGGGTCATTAAAACACCAGTAATGAATAGTCCAAGAATTGCTAAAAGTGTTGCATGATTAGTTAGGTCACCTAAAGCAAGCATAGTATTAGGATCGCCTTGAATTATACCTGCACTTTGTAGACCTAATAAAGCGATAAACAAACCAATACCAGCGCCAATACCAGATTTGATACTCTCAGGAATCGCTTTAACTATAGCGCGTCTTGCTCCGGTAGCTGTCATAATAATAAAGATGACACCAGAGATAAAAACTGCAGCTAAAGCCTCGCTGTAAGAGTAACCCATAGCCCCAACTACGCTATAAGCAAAGTAAGCGTTGAGGCCCATTCCAGGAGCTAAAGCGAAGGGGTGGTTTGCTAAAAATGACATTAAAAACGTAGCAAATGCTGATGAAATTGCTGTAGCAATTAGTGCTGCTTCAAAACTTACACCAGGGATACTACTAAGTATTGATGGGTTGACCACAAGAATATAAGCCATGGTCATAAAAGTTGTAATACCTGCAAAAACCTCTGTGCGTATATCAGTTCCGTGCTCTCTCAACTTAAACGTTTTTTCCCAGAAACTTCCATTGCCAGTGGAATTTTTCTTAGCTGTACTTGAATTTGCCATATTAGGTCAAATCCTCCTCTTATATATTGCAACAGATTCTTGCCTTGCCATTCCTACCCAAAGGCAAGGCTACTGTAGCCTTCTGCTGCCAATCAGAAGAGCACGCTATAATCCTAACAAAGTTGTTATCTCTAGTCAAGCTTGTCTAATATTAAATACCCCTAAAATATATGAAGGTAGCAATAACTCTTACAAAGTATCAATTACTTTTTCAATTAACCAACATGTTACTAGTAAAGGTTTTTCGATGTTATTGCTGAAGTTACTAATCACTAAGCTAACTAATCTAAGGAGGATTGGTTTTATTGCGGTATTGGGCTAAATTATTACTATCTTTTTTGCTTGCTTCGGTAATTGTTTTGGCAACCAATGTTCAGATCTTTCCTCAACCCCATTCTTTAGTTACAGGTAGTACATTTATACCAACTAAAGAGTTATCTTTTTTTTACGATGAATCTGTACCAGAAGAACTAAAGCTCTTGTCTACCTCTCCACAAGGTTCTGTTAAAGTTTCTGTTAGTATCGGGAAAGTAAAAGAAATTGATAACCTTGGCTTAGAGGCTTATTTTATCGATATTAAAGACAAAAATGGTCGGATAATTGCTGCCTCCGAACGTGGTTTATTCTATGCATATCAAAGTATTAATCAATTAATTACCAGCAATTCAGAAATTCCCGCAATAACTATTGTCGATGCACCAGCATTTGCTTATCGTGGTGTGATTGAAGGTTTTTATGATACACCATGGTCACATACCGCACGTAAAGATATAATTCAATTTCTTGGTACCTGGAAGATGAACACCTATGTTTATGCTCCTAAAGATGATCCTTACCACCGAGAAAAATGGCGGGAGCCTTACCCTCAAAAAAAGCTAACCGAATTAGCAGAGTTAGTGACTACTGCTGAAAATAGCCATGTGGATTTTGTTTTTGCTATCTCGCCTGGAAACACTGTGCAGTTTACTTCCGAAAGAGATTGGCAAGCTTTAATAAATAAAACAGAAGTAATGATAGGCATTGGCGTAGAGCACTTTGCTCTACTACTTGATGATATCGACCCCAATTTAAAAAGTGCTAGCGATAGAGCTAAGTATGGCAATAACTATGCTAAAGCTCAAGTAGACTTTTGTAATAAGTATAGTAGTTACTTAAAAACACGCCTAGCTAATCATCGACTTATTGTGGTACCTACTGAATACTACCAAAAAGGTACTTCTCCTTATCGAGAGACTTATGCTAACCAACTAGACCCTGACATTATTGTCTACTCCACAGGTTATGGTATTGTTGCTGAGACTATCACCTCGACAGAAGCTAAAGAAATTGGCGATATTTGGCAGCATGATATTCTTTATTGGGATAATTATCCTGTTAACGATTACAATCGTACTAGATTATATATGGCCCCTATTGCTAGTAGAGATGCTGAGTTACCAGCTACAGTAGGTTTTACGTTTAATCCTATGAACGAAGCTGAACTATCTAAATTACCACTAATGACTTGTGCTGATTATACTTGGAACGCTAAAGTTTATGATCCTGAGCTTTCTTGGCAAAAAGCCGTAGGTATCTTAGGAAATGAAAACCGAGAGTTATACCAAAGGTTCGCTGAACAGAATACAGTCTTTTTCCGCCATGGTCCAACTCACGAATATCCCACTATTGTAAACCTCTCTACAGAATTTTTTAAACACTTTTCTGAACTCTACGAATTAGCAGCTACCAAAGAAGTATCTTCACCTCAATATCAAACTGCATTAAAGGCATTAAAAAAGGCAGCTGAGCCCTTAGAAAAAGAATTTGTAGGCCTCGAGGAACTACGCTCTGATTTTCCCAAGTTCTTTCCTAATGCTTCTAAAGAAGCTGAACCCTACTTGAAACGCATGGCTAATCTAGGTAAAATTGGTTCCCTATATGTAAATGCAGCTACACTTGTTGCTGAAGCTGGTCCGCTTGATAGTCAAAATCCACCTAAAAGCCTAGCTAAATATAATGAAGCCTTAGAAATTTACCTTAGAGCTAATCTACTCACTAGCCTAGACTCTTTCCAAACAGCTCAGTTAGGTAGCTTATCTGTCCTTTCGCCTCTCTTTGACAGACTCTCTGTGGCTATCTCTTCTTTCTTTGGTCTCTCTAGTTACACAGTTATTACCAACATGCCCGTTTATAAAAATTATGTACCTTCATTAGCTGCAGACAATAACCCAGAGACTTTCTTTTGGAGTGCTAGAGGTCAAAGACCAGATGATTATCTAACAGTTGATTTAGGCCGAGTGGAAATACTTCAAGGGTTTAACTTGATAATGTCCAACAATAACCTCGATTACTTCCGTAAAGGTAAAGTCGAAATTTCTCAAGACGGAAACTCTTGGGAAGAAGTCCTTACCTTAAAAGGTAAAAAAGATTATAATGTTCCTTTTGAAGAGCCAAAAGAAGCTCGTTATCTCCGACTAAGAGGAGAAGCTGATTATGAGTACTGGATTATTATTAGAATGCTAGAACCAATCCTAGCCAAAAAAGCAATCACTATTACTTCCAATGCTAATACTCAAGATCTACTCAATCGCTTTGCAAACGAATCTTTCTTTGTTATCGAAGAAGACTTAACCTTTACCCTAGAAAGTCCTACTAAGATACATCTTGCTGCGTTAATGCAGGAACCAACTAACTATGGAGAGTGGGGATTAGCTTATTCATTAGACGGCGTAAACTTTTCCGAACCCATCTTCTCGGATAGCATGGTCCAAGTATTACCACTTCCTAATACACCAATAAAAGCAATCAGATTTATTCCTAAAGAAGCTGGGGTATCCTTAAGAGGTATCGTTATCGTTCCCGAATAATATTTTTTGAGGGGGTAATTAAACTACCTCCTCTTTTAGTAAACCCAAGACACTTACCTTAATCTTATTACGCTAAGAAATTCACAGGCAATAAGCAACTTATAGCCATCTAAATAAGAAAAAAAGAGGAAGGCTGCATCGTGCAGTTCTTCCTCTTTAAAGTTTACTTTTATTTATCTTCTTCGTAGCCTACTGTCTTTAATCTTGCTAGGGCACGTTCTAAAGCTAACTTTGCTCTCATCACATCGATATCTTGCTGGCTAACTAATCGTTCTTCGGCTCTCTGTCTTGCCTTTAGAGCACGTTCAACATCGATCTCATTAGCAAATTCGGACGCGTCCGCTAGTATTTGCACATCATTGTTAAGAACATGCAAAAAACCACCAGTACAAGAAAGCCGCTCGAATGTATTCGCAGTATCTTTACGTACTCTTAGAACGCCTGGTTTAAGTGAGGTAGCAAATGCTGTATGATAGGCTTGCACTGCCAGTTCACCTTCGGTACCAGGAGCAATCACCATTTCAACTTGCTCATCGAAGATCACTCGTTCTGGTGTAACGATTCTCAATCGAAAAGCTCTAGCCATTATACTGATGCCCCCATACTCTTGGCCTTCTCAATTGCTTCATCAATACTACCTACCATGTAGAAGGCTTGTTCCGGCAGTTGGTCATGGCGACCTTCTAAGATCTCTTTAAAGCTTCTTACTGTATCAGAGATAGTTACGAAGCGGCCAGTTTGACCTGTAAAGGCTTCAGCAACGAACATCGGTTGTGATAAGAACTTCTGGATTCTTCTTGCTCTACCGACAATAACCTTATCTTCGTCAGAGAGTTCATCCATACCCAGAATAGCAATGATATCTTGAAGTTCTTTATAACGTTGCAACACTTCTTGCACACCACGGGCAACTTCATAATGCTCTCTACCAACTACGCGTGGATCTAAAATACGCGAAGCGGAGCTTAATGGGTCTACGGCAGGGTAAATACCCAAAGAAGCAATACGACGCTCTAAGTTAGTAGTAGCATCAAGGTGAGCAAATGTTGTCGCTGGAGCTGGGTCTGTATAGTCATCAGCAGGGACATAAATAGCTTGAATAGAAGTAATAGAGCCTTTGTTTGTAGATGTGATTCGCTCTTGCAAAGCGCCTACTTCAGTAGCTAGAGTAGGTTGATAACCTACAGCAGAAGGCATACGTCCTAGAAGGGCAGATACCTCTGAACCAGCCTGAATAAAGCGGAAAATATTATCGATAAATAAGAGCACGTCTTGGCTCTTTTCATCACGGAAATACTCAGCCATAGCCAGAGCTGTTAGAGCTACTCTAAGTCTAGCTCCAGGTGGTTCATTCATCTGGCCAAAAACCAAAGCAGTCTTTTCTAAAACGCCAGACTCTTTCATTTCTAGAAAAAGTTCATTACCTTCTCTGGTTCTTTCACCGACACCGGCGAAAACTGAATATCCACCATGCTCAAAAGCTACGTTACGAATGAGTTCTTGAATCAAAATAGTTTTACCTACACCAGCACCACCAAAAAGACCAATCTTACCACCCTTTGGGTAGGGAGTTAGTAAGTCTACGACTTTAATACCGGTCTCTAGAATTTCTGTCGTAGTCTTCTGGTCTTTTAGAGGTGGAGCAGCTCGGTGAATAGGATATTTCTTTTCAGTACTAACAGCACTGCCCTCATCCACAGGAGCACCTAAAACGTTAAAAATCCTACCTAATACTTCTTCACCAACAGGTACTTGAATCGGTCCGCCTGTATCTACAGCCTCAATACCTCTTTTTAAGCCGTCTGTAGAAGATAGAGCAACACAACGAGCAGTGTAATTACCTAAGTGCTGAGCTACCTCAGCTGTAATAACACGCTCGCCACTAGCAATAGTAACTGCATTATAAAGATCAGGTAACTTACCTGGTTCAAATTCAATATCCACAACAGGTCCAATGACCTGAGTGACTTTGCCTTTGTTCATCAGCCAAACCTCCTTGCCGTCAGCGGAGAGCCTCAGCACCACCAACAACCTCAGCAATCTCCTGGGTGATGGCAGCCTGTCGGGCCCGGTTGTACTGCAGCGTTAAGCTCTCGATCATCTCTTCCGCGTTTTTGGTTGCATTATCCATTGCGGTCATTCTTGCTCCAAGCTCGCCTGCATGGTTCTCAACTAGTCCTCGATAAACCTGACTTATGAGATAACGTGGAATAAGAGCGTCTAGCAATTTATCTGGCGATGGTTCATACATATGCTCTGTATGTGTTGTCCCCTTGTTATCTTCTTCTGGTTCTACATCAACAGGTAGCAACTTAACTACTCTTGGTTCTTGAGTCAATGGACTCACATAACGACTGTAGACCAGATAGACCGTATCAAACTCTTCATTCTGGTATCGTTTGATTAGATCAAGAACAACATTTTGCACCAAATGTATATCAGGTTCATCACCAGCTAAATAACCTTGATTCATTAGCTGGTTGCCTCTAAAAGCTAGATAATCTCTTCCTTTACGGCCGATAGGTAAAAACACTTTTTCACTATTTGGGCTGTGTTCAATGGCTAGACGGGCAATGTTAGTATTGAATCCGCCACATAACCCACGATCGGCTGTAATTACCACATAACAGGCTTTATTCCCATTCCTCACTTTTAGGAGAGGGTGTTCTAAACTTTCGGCTCTCGCCATAATGTTTTGAAAAACTTCTCTCATAGTTCTAGAATAAGGACGAGATTCATTTACTAGTCTCTCAGCGCTTTTGAGCTTAGCAGCAGCAACCATTTTCATGGCTCGGGTGATCTGTTCGGTGCTTTTGACACTGCGAATTCGTCTTTTAATATCACGCATTCCTTGCACCTAAATACCCCCTATTTGCTTGTTGGGATAAACTCCTTGCCAAACTCTTGCAACGCTTTTTTCAATAGTTCTTCTGTTTCGGGACTTAAATCTTTGCTTTTATCAATAACCTCATAGACTTGAGGATAGAGATCTGCAATATATTTAAGCATCTCCGCTTCAAACCTAGCAATATCTTTAACTTCAATATTATCTAGGTAACCATAGTTAGCAGCGTACATAATCGCCACTTGTTTAGCTACAGGCATAGGTTCGTATTGGTCTTGCTTAAGAACTTCCATAATCTTTTCGCCGCGTGCTAATAACTCTTTAGTTGATTTATCCAACTCTGAGCCAAACTGAGCGAAGGCTTTTAGCTCCTCGTATTGGGACAAATCAAGCTTTAAGCGGCCAGCTACTTTCTTCATAGCTTTAATCTGTGCTTTACCACCAACACGAGATACTGAAATACCTACGTTAACTGCAGGACGGAAACCAGCAAAAAAGAGATCGCTCTCTAAAAATATCTGTCCGTCTGTAATAGAAATAACGTTAGTAGGAATATAAGCGGAAACGTCTCCAGCTTGAGTTTCAATAATCGGTAAAGCTGTAAGTGAACCTCCACCTAGCTCATCTGTCAGTTTAGCAGCACGCTCCAAAAGACGTGAGTGGAGATAAAAGACATCGCCTGGATAAGCTTCACGTCCAGGTGGACGCCTCAATAATAAAGACATTGCTCTGTAAGCTACAGCATGTTTAGAAAGATCATCATAGATTATAAGCACATGCTTACCTTGGTGCATGAAGTATTCACCCATAGCACAACCTGCATATGGAGCAATGTATTGTAATGGTGCACTTTCGCTAGCAGTAGCTGCTACAACAATCGAATAGTCGAGAGCGCCAAATTCTCTCAATTTAGCTACTACAGAGCTAACTGTAGATGCTTTTTGGCCAATTGCTACATAAATACAGATATCATCTTGACCCTTTTGATTAATGATTGTATCTACAGCTAAGGCTGTTTTACCAGTTTGTCTATCACCAATAATCAACTCGCGTTGCCCACGTCCAATAGGGAACATTGAGTCGATAGATTTAATACCAGTTTGCAGTGGCTCGGAAACTGGTTTTCTTTTAATAATACCAGGAGCATCACTTTCGATAGGACGATACTCTTTAGTATCGATAGGTCCTTTACCATCTATAGGTATTCCTAAAGGATTTACAACACGGCCAAGTAATTCATCACCGGTAGGGACCTCAACGATACGGTTCATTCTCTTGACAGTAGAACCTTCTCTAATACCTATATCTGAGCCGAGAAGCACCGCACCTACATTATCTTCTTCTAAGTTAAGAACCATTCCGTAAACAGGAGCATCATCTTCGGCTACAAATTCCAGAAGTTCGCCACTCATGGCGTCATTTAAACCCCAGACTCTAGCGATACCATCACCAACTTGAAGGACTGTGCCCTCATCAGCTAGACTGAGATCTCCACGAAAGTTTTTAATTCGTTCCTGGATTACTGCAGTAATCTCTTCTGGACGTAAACTCATTAATCATCACCTCTACTTTTTGCCAGTCTGTTCCATAACTTCCCTTTTGAGTTCTCTAAGCTGGTTGGCAATAGAGCCATCTATTACTTGATGACCAATTCTAACTTTAAGGCCACCAATTAATTCTGGGTTAGTTTTGGTAGCTAGCTCAATTGGTCTTTTAGTTACTTTCTCTAGCTTAGCTTGGAGTTGTCTTTCTAGGTTTTCTTCTAGTGGATATGCTGTTTCAACCACTACAGCTACTTTGCCACGATAAAGATTAGCTTCTCTTATAAATAAACGTCTAATCTCTTTAAGATGTTGCCAGCGTTTTTTCTCTACTAATAAGCAGAGAAAATTGAGCATTTCCGGAGAAAAAGAAGGAAAAACTTTAGCTAGCAATTCTTGTTTATCGCTGGGTCTTATCTTAGGATGTGACAGATAAGTTGCCATACTTTCTGTCTGATCTAAGGTAGCTTCTATTTCATTTAATTCCTGCTCAAAAGTATCTAGTAGATCATTTTTGGCTCCATAGTTGGCAAGAGCAAAGGCATAACGGAGTGCAATCTCATCAATGTACATTGACATCTCCCACCTTATCCAGGAACTTTTCTACTAGAGCACGATTGAGTTCTGAATCCATATTTTGACCAATAATTTGTGAAGCCGCTTGAACTGCAAGTTCAGCAACTTTTTTCTGCAGATCATCTTCCGCTTGCAGTTTATTTTGTTTGATCTCCCAATCAGCTTGACTTTTTATTTTCTTGGCTTCCTCTTTGGCTTGAGCAATTAGCTGTTCTTTCTTTTCTTGGCTCTGTCTTTCAGCTCGAGAAAGAATTGCTCTAGCTTCGGACTCATAGCCACTAATTTTTTCTTCATACTCTAAGAGCAGTCTTTCTGCTTCATTGCGATTTTTCTCTGCTTCGCTAATGGCATCTGCAATATACTTAGCACGTTTAGCCATATATTCAGAGGCTGGTCGCCAAAATAGTTTAGTTAAAATGAATACAAGTAGTAAAAAGTTGGCCATTTGCAGAAATCCAACTGACTTGATGAATTCCATTCTGCTGTCCCCCTTTATTAGTTATGGGGAGGCTTAACCTCCCCACGTTACCCCGCCTTAGAGACCTAAATAGCCAATTAGCGGGTTAAAGAACAAGAGGGCTAAAGCAATAAATAAACCATAAATACCTGTTGTTTCAGCAACAGCCTGACCAAGAAGCATTGTTCTAACAATAACGTCTTGGCTCTCTGGCTGTCTGGCAACTGCTTCTGCACCTTTACCAGCAGCGTATCCTTGACCAATTCCAGGGCCTACACCAGGAAATAGTGCCAAGCCGGCACCAATTGCAGAACCAGTAAGTACAAGTGCTTTTGCAAATAATGGACCAATCTCAAACATTTTTATTCCTCCCTTAATTTACTGTTTCGATCTTATATAGACCATAGTTAACGAAATAAAGATAAAAGTCTGTATTAAGCCTGAAAAAAGGTCAAAATACATATGGAAAGGCTGGGCAATAAAAAACAGATACCAGATTTTAACTAAAGCTCCATAGAAAATCCCCATAATCATGTAGCCTGAGAGAATATTACCAAACAGACGAAATGCTAATGAAAATGGTGTCGCAACTTCGCCTATCAAGTTAATTGGTAACAACGGCCACAAAGGTTGTGCAAATCCTTTTAGGTAATTCCAGAGTCCTCCCTTAAGAGCTGTGCCTTGAATAAGAATAAAGGTTAAAATGGCTAAAGCCCCGGTTGTGTGTAAATCACTAGTTGGTGGTTTAATACCAACAAGTCCTGATAGGTTGGTTACTGCTAAGAAAATCATAAGTGTCCCTATATAAGGAATATATTTTTTGTTTTCTTCGCCCATATTACTTACGACTAAACCTTCTGTCAGACTATAAATAGCTTCTGCCACGTTTTCAGCACCTGCTGGAGGTTGATTTACTGGTCGATTTTTAAACAATCGCCCACCAAAATAGGCTAATACCGTTATAAACCCCATGATCCACCAAGTATTAACTACTGTGTCGGTGACAACAATTGTGTTAAATAATGTAAATACAACCTTGCCACTTATATTAACGTCCATCCTTGTCACCTCTTTTCGTTGGCAAGAAATAGCTGATGCCCTCAAGGAGAATTGCTATTCGTAAAGTAAAGAAACCAAGCATGGCAGCCCATACATTAATAGCTGTCCAAAACTTTAACAAAAATATTGCTACAGCTATAGATAACATACGGCCAAAATAACTCCCAATAGCTGCGGATTGCGCCTTTTTAGGAGACATTTTAACAAACTGAATCATACCTATAGTCATCGCTATAAAGTTGAGAGCAGAGATGGCATAACCATACAAAAAGCCCCAACTCCAGGATATATTCCCCATAAAAAAAGCAATTACTGCAGCTATAACAGAAATAATAAGAGCAACTAGTAATACTCTTCTTTCGGGTTCGAGCTTCATCAGCTCACCTCCGATCCCGAAATTCTTTTTTTACTAAAAGAAAAACATCTTTCATTCCACCAATTAAACCTAGAGACATAAAAACCAGTGGAATCCATCTTGGCCAATTTAGCTTTTTAATTAAGATTATTCCCAAAAACATACCGCCAATTATTGGCATTAATAGCGTAAAGGCAATGTATGTTAAGAAAACTAAGCCATTTTGGCCTTTACCATTCATGGTTATATTCTCCCTTCTTAAACTAAGAGGGTCTTAAAGCTGATTTTAAAGCATTTTATCAGGAAAGGCCAGAGTCCTTCTTGATCTAATTTAATATATCAAAATCAGTTGTTTTGTGCAATTCCTACCAGAAACACTAATTAAATCGATCTAATCAATTTACCCCTTAGCATAAACCCAACAGTCTTAGCTCCCTAATTATGTTTGGGGTTAGATAAAGTAAAAACTCCTTCAGAAAAGTTCGCTACTTATCCCCGTACATCCTCTATTGTTAAATTCTGCTCAATAATATCCTAAGTTATAATCGTTAATAATAGTCCTTGTTTTTGGCTATTAAAAAGCACTCTTCCTAACTAATGGGTTGTAGGAAAATATCGATAATAATTAAAGCGTGAAGTAGACTGCTTCACGCTTCAAGCCAAATTATAACCAGGCCTTAACCAGGCTAGACAAAGAACCAATGATGCTTAGATAAGTAGCAACTTGAGACCAATCGATCTTATTGTTGCGATATACATAAATAACATCTCCAGGGTATACTTCGGGGTTTTCCTTTGCAGAACCTACAAAGATTAATTTGTCTTTACCAACAGATATCTTGGTTCCTTGGCTACCATCTCCACCTCGATATAAGTGAATGTTGCCAAGATCAGCAAACTTTGTTGGTCCACCGGCCATAGCTACTACATCAATTAATCTACCAGCTGCACCGATGCTATAAGTTCCTGGTCTAGTAACTTCACCTAGAATTGTAACTTGGGCTACTTCATGGACTATAATTACTTCATTACCACTTAAAGGATAATGACCGAGCATAACACTCTTTATTTCTGTGCCACTCTTAATTTCGATCTGCGTGATATTAGCTTTGTTCGTTACACCACCTGCTGCAGCAATAATTGAAGCAAGATCATCTCCAACTCTGAAAGCGTAGCTACCAGGCTTTTGAACTTCACCAATTACGACAATCTCGTCTTTACTTTCGGGAATAAATATTACTTCTCCACCCGATAAGGCTATATTACTCTTATGCTGAGGGTCCTTTACTGCTAAACCTATATCAATAATATTAAAGTCATCTTCTTTGCGTACAGTAGCTTTATAATCGGCTTTGGTACTAAATCCACCAGCGAGACCAATAATATCTAATAGTTTTTGACCTTTAGCCATTTTATAGGATCCTGGGCGCATAACCTCACCCATCACTAGAACCTCTTGCCATTCTGGGATAATCACAACATCGCCTTGCTCAATCTTTAAGGTACCTAGTTCTTTTAAAGAACCTTCGAATACTTCATCTTTTCGTTCTAAACGAATATTATTCTGATTACCATTAGCTAGTAGTCCACCAGAAAGTGCTATTACCTCTAAAATAGTTTGTCCTTCCTTGGGGCTATAACTACCGGGATTTTTTACCGCACCCAAAACCAGAGTAGGTCTAATTTGCGGAACATAGATAGTAGTACCGGCTTTTAATTGAATGTCTGCTTGGTTATCAGCCATAATGCTTTTTACGTCTATCGCTTCTTCTCCTACCATAACAGCACTAAGATTAGCAGCTTGGGTAGGGCCTCCTGCCTGAGTTAAAACACTTAAAAGAGTTAGGCCATCTTGATAGATATAGCTACCGGGATGAGCAATTTCTCCTAAAACTAGAACTGGCCTAGCTTCAGGTACATATATGGTTGTTCCAGGTAATAATTTTTTATCTAGTTGGGTGTTTTTAAGTACTTCGTTTACATCTAACTTCTCGTCGCCAAGCTGAACATTATAAAGATCAGCCGCAGTTAAAGGACCACCAGATATTGCTAAAGCGTCCAATACTGTACTACCTGGTTCCATGTTGTAGAACCCAGGCTTAGCAACCTCGCCCAATACCTGAACCCTAAATGTACGATATTTTAGTATCTGCACAGTCACTAAGGGATCGAGGATAAATTGTTTTAGTCTTTCACTAATTATGTTTTCTACTTCTTCTAAGGAATGATTTTCCACATCAATTTGTCCGGCTAGTGGTATAGCAATTCGGCCATCTGGTCCTACAGCCACTTCAGTTTTTAAATCAGGGCGTTCCCATACAGTTATAGAGAGAACGTCACCAGAACCTAACTTGTATAGATCAGCTGCCATAACAAAACATGATAGCGTTAACAATAAAAGCATAAAAACAGCATTCCGTCTAAAGCTAATATGCATGATCCTACCTCCACGTTTTCGGTCTTGCTTAGCACTTCTTTTTTGTTTCAACATTTTCCCAGCAAATCCTCCATTGTTACTATGTACAAGTTTTTTCTTCTGCTATGAAATAAAGCCGCTGACAGTAGCCAGCGGCTTTACCTGTAAAATAATTTAGTTAACTTAGCTTTTGTATTGGTTACTTAAATTGAATCGCACCAACTTTTGTTTCGTAACGAACCTCAACAAAAAATTCAGAACCTGCAGGAATTGTCATTGGTTTACCCTTAACAAAGAAGCCTGCTGCTAAACCAACTGGGCTTAACATTACAGCTCCAGCAATAGATGCCATTGCTGCTAATTCTTCACTGGAGTTAATTTTGCTAATTGTTTTCTCAGTCATGCCAACTTCAATTTTGGTACCATCAGCTGCAAATAAGCTTCCCCAAGAAACCTCAATCGAACCACCCTTACCCATATTTCCTGAAGCATTTACATTCAGAACTGTACCTCTACCTTGAGCACCTGCAGGAATTACTAGCTTATCTTTAATTTTAACGTCCTCAGCTACAGTATAAGAAACAACCGAGCCTGGCTGAGTTTTCTCGGAGTCTAAATCGGTTGTCAATCTAACTCTAACCATGGTCCCTGCTGGTATTGCCTCACTCGAAACAATAAAGCTACTAGCGGGGAATAGATCGTTGCTAATCTTATTAATTCGGCTAAACAAGCTGCCAGTTGTTATATCACCGTAAAACTGCTTTTCGATATCTGCAATACGAGTTACAACTGAACCTGTTGTTAACTTTTGGAATAAAGCCCATTCAATAATATTGAGTTTTAAAACTACAGAGCCTTCGGTAAGACTCTCACCACTAATATAATTATAAGATCTTGCTAATCTGTCGACAAAAGGTCCCGATTGAGTAGTACCAAACAAGTCGTTTTCTATACGAGCGAGTCTGGTAACTAATGGTCCATCTCCTGCTCCACCATAAAGCATTACTTCAATCTCTGCTAAAGCCTGATTAGTTGGTGGCATTTGGGCTGCTAATGCCATATTAGGCATCAACAATAACAACGAGACTAAAAGAAAGGCCAAAACTTTTTTCATCGATATTTCCTCCTATCAAAACTGAATACTAATTTCGGCGGTTGCCAGGTTTTCGTCTGCTGTCTTGCCTTGGTCTTTTTCAGATGATGTTACTAATCGATATGCTAAGTTAATATAGGTACGATTATTCCAACCATAACCAAATTTCACATTAGCAGTATTACTTGCTTTATTATCTTCGCGGCTATAAAACTGGTAATCTGCTTCTAGTTTAGCTTGCGAAAATAAGTCTATTTTGATCCCAGCTGTTGCACCTTTGGTTGTTGCTAATCCTTTAACATCATCCTTAACATCACCGTAAAGCAAGCCAGCTTTTAATGTTACCCACTGCCATATTGGAATCCCGACAACTAAAGAAGTTACCTGAGGAAGCTCAATTTGTTCTTTTACATCGTTAGGAATTTTAATGGAGGGATCAGGAACATATACTTTTTTACCATCTTCGCCGATATACGAATAGAATGGTTTATCCCAGAATGTTGCTAATTCAACTTCTCCTAATTTTACCGAGAAGCCAAGTTCAGGAATTTCGAAAGGTTTTTGTCCAACCCAATTGTTTGGAGTATTATAGCTAGCACCTAACTCTACAGGTCCAACTTTCCAAGCTGCGGCAAAACGATACTTTTGTGTCTCTTCGTCTAATACTACACCGCCTAAAGACACTTTCCCCAGTTCAACCTGGCCTACAAGTTCTTTTTTACCAGTTTTAGCTAATGTTACGTAATCAAGACGAAAGCGTGCCCAATCAGTTATTTCTTCGGTATAACTAGCTACAAAAGGTCTTATCATCTCTGCAAAGACCTCTCCTAGTTCCTCTTCCGTATGCCATAAGCTATATAAAGCCACTTGGTTTTTTTCTTGATAAATAGCATATTGACCTAAATAAAAACCATAACCAAGGTTATTCAACTCGGTACGGTATTTATAAGTCAGCTCCATCAAGGTTTCCATAGCTTCCTGTGTTAGATTGGGACACCTAGCTTTAACTTCAGGCATTTTACTTAAAAGTGCTGGTAAGTCAACTACTAATTGATCATAATTACTCTCCACTGTACTGCCAGTCACTCTTTTCCAAGCTCGTCCCACTAGGCTAGCAAGTTCATATGAACTAACATCGTTTCCTTTTAACACAGCATAGGCTTCTTTTGGTTGTAGAAGTCCAGAACCGACTAAGATATTTATGTTATTTGCTTCGCTAGCAGCTAGTATTTCTATTGTTGACAGAATGACAATGGCCAACACAAGGATATAAAATCCTTTGCGCATGGCTCTCCACCTCTTAGTTATAATTATTGCTTTTAAAAATTTCTCTTATGAACCAGGCTTTTCCTTCTTTCCCATATTTTTCTTAGTTTTTTTACTCATGGGAATAATTTCCATTAAATATCGATTTACTAATATCCTTGCTGCATAATCGTCCAGTGGACAATTCGGTGATCGTAAACCTTTAGGTAGAATGGCCTGCCAACCATAACCTTTTTCTTGGAAATAGAGTTCTCTGGCTTCTAGTGTAGAATAGCTTTCCTCTACTACCTCTACCTTATATTTCCGCTCTAGTAATATTTTTATGTACTTTTTTGAGGTAGTTCCATTACCTAAGATAATCGTGATATTATCTTTACCACTAGCAATATCTTCTATCTCCTTTTCTAGGGCATTTGGCGGAACAATCTTTTGAACAAGTACTGCCCCTTGATCATTGAGAAGGGCTAGGCCACATTTATCTTTGCCAGGGTCAACACCTAAATAATACATTCTTGAATCGCTCACCTTCACGGAATTGTCTTTTTACTAATCCCCTTATATTTCTATCCGGCACCCTATCAGTAATATGCAGCTTTTTAGCGAAAAAAAAGCGGTGGTCAAGCCACCGCCTCTTTTGTTATTTAATCACAAAAGCTAAGACAATCCCAGTTATGCCAGCAATTAAACCCATAATTGCAATTGTTCTGGTTGACTTTAATTGTTTTTCCATTTTAATTAGCTTGTCGTTTTGAGCATCTAGTTGTGATTTAATCTCATTAACTGTTTTAACACTAGCACCATTACTAACTTCATCGACTTTAGCTTTCATTTCGCTAACAGATTCGTCTAGCTTTTTGATTTGGCTAGCATTAGCAGCATTTTCATCTTGCAAGCTTTTTATTTTGTCATTGGTATATTGGAAGAGCTCTGCATCTTTTGCTTCTCTATCTTCGATACGCTTTTCAATAGCAGCCAATTTTTCGTTTACTTCTTCTAAACCAGCTAATTCATGAACGATGTGTTTTTCAATAATAGTTTGAACTGGCTTTTCAATATACTCTTTTTCAACTACCTTAGTGACTTCTACTGGCTCTTGAACAACTCTCTCTACAACTGTCTTCTCAGTAACTGCTGCTGGACTACCTGTGCCATCTCTATCTAGTAATCTTGAAACTAAAACAGCTACAGCATACCTATTCATAGGCTCATTGCCATGGAAGTTGCCATCTGGCATGCCATTGAGCAAGCCTTCATCTACAAGTCTAGTTACAGCATCATAAGCCCAATGATCAGCAGGTACATCGGGAAACTGGGCAGAAGCAACAAAGCTCAGACCCATAATAGCAATTACCACTACTGCCACCAATTTGGTTAAATGCTTTTTCATCTACGCTTACCCCCTCTGGTAATGGTTAATAATTTTTCCAGTGTCTGAGTCAGACAAGGACATGCTTTCATGTACATAGTTACAAGTATTATGTTACCTGTACATGGAAATTTGGTTTCTTTGGCCATTATTTTACTTTCCATTTATTTCAAAGAAAGGAACTTTAAGAAAACAGTAGTACTCAATAATGGCTGTCTTAAGTGTCTAATCCTTAATATTCTTCAATATAAAGGCTTTTCCTTCCTTTGAAAGCGATTTTATTAGTCTTCGGTTTGATATTGTTTGTCCACTACTTTCCTTAACAAACATCTTTTCCCAGCTAAATCGCCTTGCCTAGGAGAGATAAATCTCTCCTAGTAGAGTTTTAGAGGTTGTAACCCAGCTTAGATAGTTCCCAAGACATAGATTGAATTATGTCCTTAAGACTATATTTTAGATGGGGGTGATCCTCTATTAACCTTCCTAATACCACAGCAAATTCCATACGACTTAGATCAGAGTACTGCAATACTCTTGCGTATACAGGTAATTTAGGTAAGGATTTTGCTATACGCCATACTTGCAATCTAGAAGTTTCGCTTATAGTAGCGGCTTCTGACAAAACAGCACATAACACCATAATAATAAGGACAACAAACAACTTCTTTGTTCTCACAAGTTTCTCCCCCCTATAAGTTATTTAACTAATAAGGGCTAGAACCTGCTAGAGGTTTATGGAAGTGGTATCACCTCCAATATAACACTAAAGGGTATTTCGGTATTAATAATATCATTAGCAGCTAATACTCTGATTTTGACCGGTTTCTCGTTATTAGTTGCTTCGTCAATAGCTGTTTGCAGAACTTTTACAGGGACATCAACTATTTTTCCATTCTCGTTAACTAGCATGCCTCTTTTTTTCACTGATACACTTAGGTTCATCATCACATTAGCGATCTCTTCGAAGATATCTTGTGAAGATAACTTAGAATTAATTACCGTCTCAGCCAGTAGATCGCCTTTACTAAATAGCTTTTTCTCAGGATAGTATTCATAATAACAAGCTAGTGGTTCACCCAAAACTGTATTACCCCAAGCTACTATTCTAAAAACACCTTTTCCATATTCACTCGCAACTCGAGCTAATTCCTGATAACTATTTAGATCATTACCAATAATATTTAAAGCTTTGTAGGTTGAGTTGTTGCTACGAGCCCCTTTTTGATAGGCTAAATTATCTGCAATTTTTATAGCAGAACTAATCTGATTAACTATTTCTTCTGCGCTTCCTGTGATTACTTTATTATGAATTATTTCTTCAGCTTGAAAGAGTATATAGCCTCCATATAGACGACCCAATGTTTCTTCTGTAGACTCTTTTTCTTTAGTTGTCTCTTCAATACGTGCTGTAAGTCTCTTTTCTACTTCCTGTAACACATCTACTCTAGATTCTGCTACCTCGAGTTCGATGTTCTTTTGTTCTAAATGTTTTTCAGTATCGTCTAATTTTTTACGCACTTTATCGTAATCGAGATTAAGTTTTTTTAATTTGGCATCAGCTTGGCTTAGTTCGTCTACAGCAGCGATCCTTTGCAAATCAATCTCTGCTAATTCTTCTTTGGTTTGCATAATCGATGTTGTTAACTGTTCTAGGATCTTTTCTTTGTCTAATAGTTCGCTTTTTTGGTTAGCTAAGGTTGTCTTGAGTTTTTCTAGACCAAATAAAGCAGTGCGAACTTCTAAAGAGATCGCAGAAAGAAAAGTAACTGTTCCCAAAGTAATAACCATACCTGTTAAAATTGCCACTAAAATTGATGTATATCTCGGCCTTAGGCCAAAAAGAGAGAGTCGCTTTTTACCTACTTTGAAGCCTAATCTGTCACCTATAAATGCGATTGCACCACCTGTAACAGTCAAAACTAGAATTAGCAAAATACCGCTAACAGATAGCCCCATTTTATCGCCCCCTCTTAATGGCTAGCCATATTCCCCATGTCCCAACAATAATATTTTGCGTCCAGGCAGCTAGCAGTGGTGGGAGGCTTCCTCCTTCTCCTAGCACAGAAGATAATGTAAGAAGAACGTAATAGATAAAGACAATAGCTATACTAAGGCCAAATCCTCTAGCTGAACCACTACGCGGAGAAGATACAGCTAAAGCAGCACCTAATAAGGCAAAAATTAAACTAGCAAAAGGAATAGCTATCTTTTGATGCCAATCGATCTCCAGCTTTCTTAATTTCTCACCTTGTCCTTGATATAAATTTATATGGCGTTTCAGCTCCCTGATACCCATCTGTTCAGGCTTTTTATCTATAACAATGACATCGTTAGGCTTATAGCGAGTAGGTACTGGTTGGATGCTTCGGTTAAATGTAATCTCTGTGGTAGTTGTGGAATTATGGTTTATCGTTTGACCTTCTTCTAAATACCAAGCTTCGTCAGTCCAGATCATTCTTTCAGCTTGAGTTGTTATCTTGGGTTTGCCATTTTCATATTCAAAATAACTAACATTATAAAAAGTTTGCGAGTCAGGATCAAATTCTTCTGCATAGATAATGTTTTTTAATTTGCCACCTTCATAATCAGGTAATATGAGATTCCTTTTTATGCGTGGTAAAGGATTATTATTAACCATTTGGTAAAACAACTTTTCATAACGATAGCTAGCTGCTGGAGCCAACACATCGTTAACAAACAAACCAAATAACGTAACTATAAAACCAAAGATAATTGCTGGACGAATTGTCCGCCAAAAACCTTGTCCACAAGCTTGTATAGCAATAATTTCACTACTTTGTGACAGTTTCCCTAACGCTAAAAGCACACCCATTAATGTAGCCATTGGTAGCGTATAAGTTAACATTTGAGGAAACTTCATTAAAGATAGTTCAATTGCAAGTAAAAAAGGAGCCCCTACGCTAACTGCTACTCGAGCTAAATAGACTAAATCAGCAGCGATAAAGATACCAGCAAAAGCAGCTACTCCAAAAAGGAAGGGCGGGTAAAGTTCTTTTAAAACATATCTATCTAATATTGAATAGTGCTTCATAGGGAAAAGCGCTCCCCTAGATAAAGTCTCCTAGCATCTGGGTCATTAGCAATTTTAAGCGAGCTACCCGAAACTAGGATTTGCCCTTCATGCATTATATAGGCTCTGTCTGTAATCGAAAGAGTCTCTCTTACATTGTGATCTGTAATTAAGACACCTAATTGTTTTTCTTTTAACATGGCGATGATCTCTTGAATATCAGCTACTGCGATAGGATCGACACCTGCAAACGGTTCGTCGAGTAAAATAAAAGAAGGATCCGCTGCTAAGGCTCTCGCGATCTCTGTGCGTCTTCTTTCGCCTCCTGATAACCGAAAACCTTTGGTTTTTCGGACTATCCCGAGCTTAAACTCTTCAATTAGCTCATTAGTCCTCTTTATTTGCTGTTTACGACTATATCCTCGTGCTTCTAAAATCGCCATTATATTTTCTTCTACTGTAAGCTTGCGAAAAACCGAAGCCTCTTGAGGTAGATACCCAATTCCTTGCAGTGCTCTTTTATACATAGAGAGGTGAGTAACCTCTTCTCCACCTAAAAAGATCCTACCACTAGTAACACTTTCAAGACCTACAATCATATAAAACGTAGTAGTTTTTCCTGCTCCGTTAGGGCCTAATAAACCCACAACTTCTCCGCTTTCTACTTCAATGGAAACATCATTAACAACATTTCTCTGACCATAGGTTTTGACAAGATTATGCGCTACAATACTCAAGAAATCACCTCCTTGTTAATAATAGTGGTAATGAGATCTGCCATTCTCTTTTTAGCGCCGCTTACTCCCATTCGCTCTTTACCAATAGCTCCTCTTCTCTTACATTCATCTGGATTTAAGCTAAGTTTATCTAAGGTCTTGGCTACAGCTTCTTCGTTTCCCTCAACCAATACTATAGCGTCACCTAATAACTTATTCTGTTTACGAGCAAAATAGGCATTAAATTGCGTCCCAGGTCCTATAAACGTAACTACAGGTTTTCCTAATCCCGCTGCTTGTTCATTGCCTGTCCCACTAAGTCCTAAAACAATATCTGCTTCTTTGATTATATCACCAAACATCCCTTGACAAAGATAGACCTGCTTGGAACCTTTTTTTAAGAGGGCACTAGCAAATTCACAATTACCTTTATCCCAATCTGATTTAGCTATAAATTCTTCCACATTAAAGCTGTTGGCTACAGCTACTAAGTAATGATCTCTAACTGTGGTTTTTTCGATTATTTTCAAGATGCTTTGTAAGTTCTTATCAGCATCTTGCCTAGTTCCCGGCAAAACCCCAATAGGGTTTGGCACGGGAAAACTAAAAGCAGTAGGATAAATTGCATCCATCATGAGGTTACCTAGATATTTAGCATTAACCTTTTTTTCTCTAAGATCAGTAGCAGTTACTTCATCTCTAGGTAAAACAACTAAGGCTTTTCTCCGCATCAAAATGATCTCTAAGAAAAAATGAGGTTTAATATAATTTGATTTAGCTGTAGGTATAAAGACAATATCTTTATCTAAGTTCCTTGAGACTAAATAAAGATTGTAACTATCGCCAACGCAAACTGCTAAACTAATATCTTTTAAACTTCTTAAAACTTTTTTTTGTTCTTTGATCTGCTTGAGTAGTCCACTATTTAAATCAGCTTTCATATTGGTCCATCCCAAGTAAGCAAAACCGCCACTTGGCAAAAGCTCTTGGCGATGGATTACTTTTATACCTAAGTTTTCGTACGCTATGCCTTCGCCTACAAGAGGTAATGCAATAATCTCCTCCGTAGTTTGTTTAGCTAATTCTTGGGCTAATACTGCTGCTAAAGCATCTTCACCATGGCCATTACTAACAAAAAGTATTGCCACATTGCCCCCTCCTTGTTAGTTCTCTATTAGTGCTTTGATGCCCTTTGGCAAATCTTAGTAGGTTACTCTCTAGAAGCCTCTTCAGTTGCTAGGCCATGACAAAGTCGGTAATAAAAGCCTTCATGCGCTAAAAGCTCCTCATGAGTGCCAACTTCGGCAATTTTGCCATCTTTAAGGACAAGGATTCTATTAGCTTTACGGATAGTAGAAAGTCGGTGAGCAATGATTAAAGCTGTTCTACCTACTAATAACCTTTCAAAGGCCTCTTGAACTACACGCTCGCTTTCGGCATCTAGAGCTGATGTTGCTTCGTCAAGAATAAGGATCTCTGGTTGTCTAATGATCGCTCGAGCCAAGGCAATTCTTTGCCGTTGTCCACCAGATAGATTAGAACCTTCTTCACCAATTAGTGTTTGATAGCCTTGAGGCATTTTTTCAATAAATTCATGGGCATTGGCTTGTTTAGCAGCCCATACTACTTCATCAAGACTTACATCCTCTTTACCATAGGCAATACTTTCGTAAATTGTACCCGAGAAAAGAAATGTTTCTTGAGGTACCAAGCCAATTCGGTTTCTTAACGAATTTAAAGTTACATTAGCTATATTTTGATCATCAATAAAAACCGCCCCCGCCTGCGGCTCGTAAAATCTCATTAACAAGTTAACTAAGGTGGTTTTCCCTGACCCACTTGGTCCTACAACTGCTACTACCTCGCCTGGTTCTATGATAAAGGAGAAATTATCTAAAACCTTTTCCTTTTCATAAGAAAATGTAACCTGTTGAAACTCAATTTTACCCTTAGTTACTTGTAGTTTAGTTTGGTCACTAACATTATCAATCTCTTCATTCTCATCTAATAATTCAAAAATACGCTCAGCAGAGGCTAAAGCTTGTTGAAAAACACCAAAAAGACGCGATAAAGACGTAATTGGATTAACAGTCATACCTAGATAGCTAATAAAAGCTACCAGGGTACCAGAGGTTAACCTACCTGCCATTACCTCACGACTACCATACCATACTACGATTAACATGCCAGCTATCGTCAGTATTTCAATAAGTGGCAAAACTACTGCTGTGACTTTGGCAGAAGCCAAATTAACTTCAAAAGATCGTTGGTTATTATCTTTTAACTGCTCATATTCTCTTTTTTCTGCATTATAGGCTTTAACAACTCTAATACCTGCCAAGACCTCTTGCAGTCTAGCAGAAATATCAGCAAGTCTTGCTTGCATCTGTCTAGCTAAATGCCTTAGCTTCTTGCCTAATAAACCAGCAAAGATAATCACAACCGGTAATACTAAAATAGAAATCAAAGCTAGCTTCCAGTGCAAAACAAAAATAATAATTATTATACCTATACCTGTAACTAACTGTTGCACTAGTTCACCTAAGCCCTGGCCAATAGCGTTATGCACTGAATTAATATCATTCGTAGCCCGAGAAATGATCTCACCTCTACGAGCTTTTTGATGATAATCTAAAGGTAGATTTATTAATCTCTCAAAAACATCTTGCCGTAGATCTCTGACTACAGCATAACCTAAATAAGATAAACAAATATTCTGGGTATAACTTAATAAAGCTCTAACGATATAAATGATAATGATTAACATGGCTAAGTGGTTTAATTCTTGAAAACCAGCTTTACCTGCTAATACTTTGTCAATCAACCCTTGCCCTAATAAAAGTGGCATATATAAACCTGTGGCAGTGACTACTAATAAAGCAATTGTACCCATAAAAGCATAACCTAGGTAGGGAACTACATAACTTAATAGCCTGTAGGTTGTATTTTTTTTATTCTTTTCCACTTCCCCACCTCCTTAATAAAATATCAGCAATAAGTTGATGTGCATTATTTTCAGGGTAGAATTTTCTAAGATTATTAGTCATGGTTTGTAATCTAGCTTTGTCATGAAAATAGGCAAGAGCGATTTTTGCCAAAGTTGCTACTGAAAGAAACTGAATAATTTCAGGTACAATCTCCCTATTTGCTGTTCTATTAGGTAAAGCCGTAAAACCTATGGAGCTAGCCCGCTGCCAGATTAGCTTTTCTTTAAATAGAGGACCGAGATAAGGAATGGTACCTATTAGCCCAATCACTCCCTGCAAAGGAACTTCTCTAGCTATATTAAGTGGTAAGATAACTAGCATTGGTAGACCATAAAAGCCCATCTCAGCTGTATTAGTGCCAGGAATAGTCAAAGCTAAAGACGAACTCTCCATAATTTCATACTGATGGTTTTTATAATATTTTACCTCAAGGCCTGAAGCAGTTCGAATTGTTTCATCTCCCAAAAGAGTACCTTTGACACCACCTAATCGGGGATTTGGCTCCGTAAGGGCCATAGTGATTGCTTCTTTGGTTACAAATGGTGATAAGCTAACCACAAATTCTAAGTCACTTTCAACCTTCTTCATTTCCTCAGCCACACCTAGAAAAAAGGGTAAGATACTTTTTACATAGTTTCTGCTACCGGGAAACAGGGCTATCTGATTAGCTTTTTTGGGAAGGCCACGCTTTACTAAGCTAGAGAGCATCAAGTCACCAACAACTTCAATCTTCTCCTTAGCTATACGTTTTTCTACTTTGGCCTTTGTTTGGTTATCAGCGACAAAGACTAGATCTAGATGTTTGTCGGCTCTACCTGTACTGTAGACAGCTACTGGGTAATTTAATAGCCTACCTAATGTTCTAGCATGTAATATATCTCCGCCCAAAAACAACACACAACCCTGTTCTTCTCTAGGCAGCTTTTCGAGACCACTAGCAATCGTCCAATACTTTTCCGGTGGATACACTGTCCTTATACCTTCTAGACCTAACAGAAATGATGTTTCTTGACCTGATGCAAAGGTACAAGGAGTTACTACAACATCCACATTTACCTGTTGTTCGTATAATGCCTTAGCCACTGGTTTGACCCAAGCTGCAGCTTCGCCAGGACTATTTGTAGTTATGACTACCTGCAACAGAGGCCACCTCCCAGACAATTTGAGCTGTTTTTTCAAATGCGCCGCCTAGACCAAGCCTTGCTCTTACCTTCTTTAGTTCCGTAACAACACTACTATCTGGTTCGGCATTTTCTAGTAATGGTTGCAACTGTAACTCTATGTTCTCGGCTGTAAATTCTTTTTGAATTAGTTCTGGGACTGCTCTTTTTTGCAAAATGAGATTTGGTAGCGTAAAAAAGTCTACTTTAACTAGAAGCTTAACTAAAGCAAAAGTTAAGTTAGATAAACGGTAAACAATTACCATAGGTCTTTCCAACAAGGCAGTTTCCAGAGTAACTGTACCACCTGCACAAAGGCAAGCTGTTGAGGCTGCTATAGCTTCATGAGTTTTACCTTCTATTATTTTGATTTCAATATCTCTTGTAGCACACTTCTCCGCAATTTTGACTTTATCTACGGTTGGTGCTAGTCCCATAACAAGTTGTAACTCACTGTTTTTCTCTTTAAGAGATTTAACCGCCTCCAAGATTAGCGGTAAAAACGAATTAATCTCTTGTTTTCTCGAACCAGGTAAAATCGTTAAGACTGGCTTTTTCGCATTAAGTCCTAATTCTTCGCAAGCCTTTTCACGATCTAGAGCTTGGGGGATTACATCCAAAAGTGGATGACCGACAAATGTTATATCAGCGCCTGCTTCCTGATATACAGGCATTTCCATCGGTAATATTGAAATTACTTTATCCACGGATTGGGCTATTTTCTTGGCTCGTCCACGTCCCCAAGCCCATGCGGTAGGTGGAATGAAGTAAACACAAGGAATACCTAACCGATGAGCAATTTTAGCCATTCTCATATTAAAACCAGGGAAATCTATTAAAACTAAACAATCTGGTTTTTCGTCTATGAGAACCTTCTCTAGACGTTCTAACCATTTTTTAAAAAAGTTTATCTTCTTTATAATCTCAACAAAGCCAACTGTGCTAACTTCAGCGGGATCGAAAATAACCCTCAAGCCTTCTCTGGCCATTAGCTTGCTACCCCAACCAAAAAACTCAATCCCAGAATCTAATTCTTTAATAGCTTTGATTAGATTAGCGCCATAATAATCTCCAGAGGCTTCTCCGGCAATAAGCATTATTTTCACTGGCCGACACCTCCAAACAAAACTATTATTCTACATAACCATATATTGCGAGTCCATGTTTTCTAGCTAAAGCAAAAGAAGTTTCTTTTTCTAGAAAAAAGGTTTTACCAGCTTCAACAGCCAGAACCCTTATTCCTACACTAATAGCCTTTTGTACAGTCTCTGCGCCTATTGTTGGTACATCAAGTCTCCAGTCTTGATTACTGCGACTAGCCTTGACAACTACAGCGCCGCTCCCAGCTAACTGGCCACCTCTTAAAATTGCCTCGTCAGTACCTTCAATCGCCTCTACAGCGAAAACAGTCTTCCTCTTAACCACTACTGCTTGGCCAATATCTGCATCTGCAACTAATTTGGCTATTTTAGAACCATATTGAATATCAACTAACTCAGTTTCTGTCAGTTCGCCTACTAAAAGTCCTGGCGTGCTTATATAATTTTCAATATATTTGGCTTGCGAAGCTACTTTAATACCATTCTTTTCAATATGACTAGCTAAACCTTTTAAAATATCCTCATCTTGAAGAGTTGGTAGGTTATTTAGTAACCCTGTCCAAGCTTTATCTAATTTAATTTTAAAAAGTTCTACCTTAAAAAACTTTCCTGCCATAACCAGCTCATCTATTTCGTTTTCCTTGAGGTAGGTAGTTAAATTGTCTAGCTCCCCAATAGGAATAAATACGATTTGACCTGCTACTTTTTTAGCTAATTCTTCTTGGTGGTTTTTAGAGCTGCAGATTAAAAATGGTTCATGGCCTTTTTCCCTAATTTCTTTAGCTATTAAAATCGGCATCTGCCCAAAGCCGGCAATAACTCCTACTCTCATGTTATTCTCCCTCGCTTTCGGAGTCATCCTGCTTTCTTGCCGCACAGATACCTCGACCAACATCACGTAAGAAACGTAAAAAGTGATCAATCTCTGGATAACCTTGCAGATTTTGTTCGATTTCTTCAATTGCTTGAGAAACAGTATTACCATTTCTATATAAAATTTTATAGGCTTTTTTAATTTCAGCACGTACCTCTGGAGTTAAGCCACCTCTTCGTAGGCCAACTATATTAACACTAGCTGCTTTGGCAGGTATGCCATCGACTAAAATATAAGGTGGAACATTCTTGGTAACCTTAGAAACCCCACCTATCATCGCCATTGCACCTACTCGACAGAACTGATGAACACCAGCTAGGCCTCCGATTACTACTCGGTCTTCTACTATTACATGGCCAGCTAAACCTGAGCCATGTGAAATGATAACATTATTCCCCACTTGGCAATCATGAGCAATATGAGCAAGACTCATAATCAAAGTGTTATTGCCCACGGTAGTATAGCCAGTACCTGTTGCTGTGCCTCTTTCAATAGCAGCCATCTGTCTAATTTGGGTGTTTTCGCCAATAATGACTAGAGTCTTTTCGCCTTTATATTTTAGATCCTGTGGTTCCATACCAATAATTGCTCCATCTAATATCCGAGTACCATTACCAATTCTACTACCCGAATGAATTGTTACCCTGGCACCTATAAAGACATTGTCGCCAATTTCTACATCATTTTCTATAATACAAAATGGCCCTATCTCAACATCGTTCCCCAATCGAACTTGGCTATCAATAATTGCTGTGGGGTGGATCTTCGACATCATACTCACTCCTATTTTCCTAGAGCAAAGAGCAATTCTGCTTCTGCTACCAACTCACCTTGAACAGTTGCTTGGCCAATGACCTTGGCAATATTGCCTCTTGATCTAGTAATTTCAACAGTTAATATTAATTGGTCCCCTGGAGTTACTGTCTTACGAAATCTCGCTTTATCAATACCTGCAAATAGCGGTACCCCCGCTGCTTCTTCTTTAGCTGACATAAATGCAACGCCTGTAGTTTGAGCCATAGCTTCGAGAATAAAGACTCCCGGTAAAATCGGATTGTTAGGATAGTGACCTGTAAATTGAGGTTCATTCATTGATACATTTTTAATAGCGACTGCTTTCTTTCCAGGTTCCAATTCTAGAATTCTGTCGATGAGAAGCATTGGGTAACGGTGTGGTAATAGAGACATTATCTCTTTGATTTCCATAATAAAAACCCCTTTCATTTTAACCGATCTGGAAACATCCTTAGGCTGATTTTCTTGGCCAACTCCGCATTATGTCTGTGACCAGTAGCTACCGCCACAATATGTGCTTCCAAACGATATTCTCCAATGAGCGACAGATCGCCAAGAAGATCTAAAAGTTTATGTCTGGCTACTTCATTGGCAAAGCGACGCTCATTGGCAAATCCCGTCTTATCAATTAAAACAACCATACTCTCATCGCCACCTAAAGCTAGTCCTTTCGCACGGATCTCATTTAATTGTTCCCTAAAAGCTATGGTCCTAGCTGGAGCTAGTTCTTTAGCAAAATCGTCTTTTGAAGGTACAAAATCATAAAACATATCTGGGACATTATGGTAGTTGGATGTAAACAAATAAGAAAGTCTCAAGGTATCTGCTGGCATCGCTATAATAAAAGCTTGGCCATCATTTATAACAATGGTTTCCTTTAGCTTTAAGGTCTCTAACTCACCTTGTTCTATTCTATCTCCTTCTAATAATGCTTGATAAAAACCTAATGCTGAGCCATCTAAGGCTGGTAACTCACCACCATCTATTTCAATTGTTAGGTTATCTAACTCTAAAGCTTGGCAGGCAGCTAAAAAATGCTCAACTGTTAAAAGGCGGTCATTGCCAATCTTTAAAGCAGTGCAAAGAGGTATCTCTAACCTATTTTCCCAAGAAACTTTCACCTCTGGTTTGCCGATTAAGTCGGTTCGAATAAATTTTCGACCTTGATCTTTTTCTGCAGGTAATACTCGCATTAATACTGGCTTACCAGTATGTAATCCTATGCCTTTTATCTCAACCGGCTTTCTAAGGGTATGTTGCACTAATCTCACTCCATTCTGAGTAATTTCTGCAGAGAACATATGGTTCCTGCCGTATATCACGTTGGAAGAAGCAGGTCTAAAGACCTGCTTCTTCTCCTGCTAACTTACTCAAAGCTTCTTTTGTGTCTAATAAGCGCTCTCTGTACATTATACCAAGATAAGAAGATGGGTGGGAGAATATTTTCTCTGGTGGACCTTCCTCAACAATGTGGCCTGTTTCCATTAAAACCAGACGATTTGCTACCTTTAGAGCAAAAGGCATTTCGTGAGTTACCACAAACATAGTTTTATTCTGTGCCAATGAAGCCATGATCCTTAAAATCTCATTAACATACATTGGATCGAGAGCAGCTGTTGGCTCGTCCCAAAAGATAATATCTGGATCAAGAGCTAGTGCTCTAGCAATACCTACCCTCTGCTTTTCGCCACCTGACAACTGTCTTGGATATCTTTTACGTTTTTCCCATAGCCCTACCGATTTTAAGGCTTCTTCTGCTTTCTTTAATTTGCGGTCCCCTTCCCAAAGAGCTAATAAAACATTTTCTAATACGGTAAAGTGCTCTAGCAGTTGAAATTCTTGAAATACTATGCCCATCTTTTTTCTTTTTTTACGTATTTGTTCCGCAGAAAGAGCATTAAGGTTAACACCTTCGAACCAAACCTCACCAACTTGCGGGCGGATAAGTCCTAAAGCTATCCTAATGATCGTCGATTTACCACAACCGCTCGGTCCAGTTAAAACTACGGTCTCTCCCTCATTTATTGTGAGGTTAATGTCACTCAATGTTTTTACTTTATTTCGTTCCAGTGATATATTGTGCAGTTCAAGCATTTCTAAACCTCCTCAAAGAGAGAAGTTTACCCCGATTATATAGTTGCCAGAGGCCTGGTCTACCATCAGGGACTATTACCTGCCTAAACAACTCTGCTTTTGATAAACCCAATGCTTCACCAGCTTCGATGCTTTTACTGTTTATAGGTGAGATCCGGTTAGATAGAGTAATAATGAAAGCACTACCTATAGCACCAGAAAGAATATAGATAATCTTTACTAACATATTAGTGTCATAAGGCATCACTAATACCACTGCACTTAGTTCCAATAGGCCTAAAAGCCAACCCCATAGTGGTGCAAAAAAGTTATTCTTCATCACCAGGTAGCTGCCCCACAAAGTGTGATCTAAAGCTGTAAAGATCCAAAAGAGAATTACAGCTACTGCTAAGGCGGCTAAGGGAACTACACCACCTACAACCTCACCAATCTGACTTTTAATATCTTCTCTTACTTCAGCTGCAGGTTTGGAGACTAACCCTTCTATATTAGGTAGTGCAGTTTCTGTAGTAACAACTCGTAAGAATTTTTCTTGGCTCACGCTCTCTAAATCGCGCCAACTGCGAGTAATATCTTCATCACTCCAAGAAGGAAGGCTTTCTTTTAATTTCATCAGTGGATCAGCAGGCATCGCCTTTACCCAATCCAGTATTTTATCCGCCAATTCTGTTCTTATATTAGTAGGTAGTTTACCTATCCGATCCCACAAAATAAGTAATTCTAGTTTACTTTTAATCTCATCAGGTACTTTAAGACTTTGCTTTTTTGCTAACTGTTCAATATCGCGAAGAAGTAAAGAAAAATCTTCACCTTGTCTGATCTTTTCCGCGAGCTCTTGAGCACTAGTTTTTAATTCAGAGATATCAGTTACTGGTTGCCAAATCTCTAAATCTTTCCGAGGACTTTCTAATTCGAACCCCGGTAGTTTTTTAGTTAACCGACCTGTACCATCTAACAAATAGGCATTTTCTTTGCCAGTTAACTGTAGTGAATCTCCTTTAGTTAAGTAGATACCATCAGTGAAAACTCGTGCCTTAAATTGGGTACTTGGCTTAGAACCAATCTTTAATTTTTGGTTAGAAAGAACTAGTTCAGCACCAACTGGTATTTGGTCGTTAAAAACTAGCTTTGAGCTATAACCTTTCAATAAACGTACTGCATCACCTACAACCCCTTCAATAGGCGAGGTGAGATACCAATGTTTCTTTCCTTGTAAAATCTTATCGATATTCTCTCTAATTAAGGCAGCTTCTTGGTTGGTTTTTGCTTTTAGATCCACTTCCCAAAGATAATAAGGAGAGGTTACCTTCACCAGTTTGTTTTCGATAGTCCCTAATTTTTTGCGTTCCTTGGCTACTACATATAGTCCCATCGGTCCTTTAGCTGCGTAACGTGTCTCTGGCCAAGTATTGATCTCTTTAATTAATCCTGGGTATACCTCAGAAGGTATGCCTCTAACTAGTACAGCTGGATCTAGAAGGAGAGCCAAGCCAGCATAACCTGGCAGGGGGCTAATTAATTTGGTAACTTCATCTAAAGCACCATTTTTTAAATCTTGATCGCCAAAACCAATCAGTATGTGGATTTTATCGCCAAGCACTTTACCTACTCTATAACGAAAGCCTTCTCGACCTTTGTAGGTTTCTTGTAGTGCTGCCACAAAATTGTTGGTTTCTTGTTTATCTACCTGAGCTACCACCTGGTAATCTTTTCCGCCTACTAAATCATCTAATCCCCGTTGCACATAGTAGGCAAAGCCGTGCCCTGCCATAAGGAGAACTACTATCAGTAAAGATATTTCTAAAATTATTACACTGGCTAGATCAGTATTAAATCCTTTCCGCACAAGGCTCCCTCCTTTCGTCACAATTATAGCAGAATCAATACTTGCTCTTAGCTGGTAAGTTACTGTACCGAAGTCAAAACCTAGAAAAAAAAGAGGAGCTAAAAGCTCCTCTTCAATCATAGCAACTATTTACGGCCAAAGATGTTTGAGATAATTGATCCGGTACTTTTTACCGCCATCCCTAGAAAACTTTTATTGCTTTCAAATATTTTATCCAAGGAAGTTAGAACATGGTCTACCTGCTCTTTATTGACAGTAAGAGGTGGTTCTAACCTAATAACGTTAGGATTGTTTAAGGTATAAGCAGTAATAACACCATATTTATTCTGCAACTGGCCAGCCACGAGTGCTCCTAAATATTCCTCGGAAGCACGACTTAAAGCTCCACCACTGATCTTATCTAACATACCCTTAGGTTGCTCAAATTCTAGACCAATTAAAAGCCCTCTTCCACGAACTTCTTTAATTAAACCATATTTTTCCTTAAGAACATTGAGTTCTTTAATTAAATAGTCACCCATAGCTAAGGCTTTTTCGGGTAGTTTTTCCTGGGTAATTAGCTCTAAAGAAGCAATACCTGCTGTTACAGCCCAGGTATTCCCCCCGAAAGTAGTCGTGTGAAGTAGGCATTTTTCTTTAGTGCCATAGGCTTTATTCCAAACATCTTCAGTAGTTATGAAAACAGAGATTGGCATAATGCCACCACTTAAAGATTTTGCGAGACACATAATATCTGGTTTTACATCATCCCATTCACAAGCAAACATCTTGCCAGTCCTGCCAAAACCAGTTTGAATCTCATCTGCAATAAACAAAGCTCCATAACGATGGCATAGTTCCTCAGCACCTTTAAGATAACCTTTATCTGGAACAATAATGCCACCTTCACCTTGAATAGGTTCAACAATAAAACCAGCTACATCGCCCTTTTTCAACCGTTCTTCCAGAGCACCCAGATCGTTAAAAGGTACTTTATCACACTCTGGAACTAAAGGTTTAAATGGTTCTTGATATTTCTCCCTACCAGTTAAAGAAAGAGCACCCATGGTTTTACCATGGAAAGAACCTACTGTAGAAATAATCGCATGTCTGCCGGTAGCAATTCTTGCTGCTTTCAAAGCTCCTTCAACTGCTTCTGCACCTGAATTACCAAAGAACGAATGTTTCAATTCTCCAGGAGTGATTTCAGCGAGATTATGTGCTAAAACTCCTGCTAATGCAGGCAATGATGCTTGCATAAAATTAGGACGACCTTCAACTTTTCTAAGTGCTTCAATAATGTAGGGATGATTGTGACCTGTATTTAAAGAACCATAACCGCCAAGAAAATCTAAATACATATTGCCTTCAGAATCCCATACCTGTACACCCTCAGCTTTAACAAACAATTTATCAAAGTTAAGCATTCCAAGTAAAGATACCAGGCCAGAGTTACCATATTCACGGTGTAAATCAATTATTGATTTTCTATCCAGTTTTAAAGCTTCATCAAGAGATATCAACAATTACGCCTCCTCCAAATTAAGACAACTGTTATTTTCCAAAGTAATGAATCTAATAAGGCCTATTTTTGAACATTGCACCATCTCTTTTGACATTCACCATAGCGAAGAGTGTTACGCTTTTAGGTGCTTATAATCATTCTACTTTGTTAGGTTAGAAAAAACTAGTAAAGCTGTACCTTTTGCCAATGATAGTTTAACACTTGTCTTTTTTTAGAACACTAATTAACTAGATTTACTTTGTCTTAGTTTTAAATTCAACTTGACCTTTTACTTTATAAGTGCCCTTATCCACATTAGCTTCTAATGTCCCTGTAGGACTAGTAAGGGTCTTGTCTTCTTCGATAAGCTTAATATTGTTAGAAAGCTTAGCTACGCCACTCTTATCACTAAACTCTAATTTATCACCATAGATGGTTCTATCTTTATCAACAATGACAATATCACCAACTGCCTTAACATCTTTAGTCTCAGTCCATAACTCTACGTCTTTAGCTGTAATAGTAATATCTTTTTCGTCACGTTTTTGTTTTATTTCTACATTCCCAGTTAAACGAGCATAGTTTTTATCTGTATCAAAATAAACCTCTTTAGCTTTTATCTCCATATTTTCATTGGTAATAAAACACTCACCAGACGCCACAGCTACCTTGGTTTTAGTATTATATACTAGCTTTTGAGTAATTATCTTCGTTTTACCCTGGGTTATCACTATTTCCTTACCAGTAACGGTAACTTCGTCTCCCCCACCGCCTACCATCTCGCCATCTTCACTAACAGTAAACCATAATTCTTCCTCTGCAGCTAGTGCAGTAATAGACAAAATAAGGGCTAATAACACCAATAAAAGCACTATTTTCCTTTTCATAAAGCATAGCCGGCCAATGCCGGGCAAACCCCCTTCTCAAGTTAATTGTTAGTTTTAATCCTAACTATAATTGGTCCTTTGATTAGGTACTCTTCTGTTTCCCAATTAAACTCTAGACTAGAACCTTGAATTTCCATACCATCGTGGTCTTTCAGTTCCATATTCCCTTTAGCGTAAAGCATCTTTGCTTTAACATCACCTTTAAGTTCATCGGCCACGAGGTTATATCGTTCAGTTTGCACAACTGAGCCGCCTTCCGATTCAAACTTCTCACCGTCGATTAGATAAGTAAGTTTGGGAGTATCGAGTCTAAAATCTTTTTCTGTAGCTTTAACCAAAACATCTCCAATGGCTACCAGCTTATCTTGCCTATCATACCACAGAGCTTTTCTAGCAGTCAGTTTCATCTCTGGCTTACCTTCGCTGTAGGTAATTATTTCTCCTAATTTCTGAAACTCTGCGTAATCAGCGAACTCGATTAGTTTTTCAGCATTTAATGAGAAAGTTGGTTGTCCATTGCTACGATCTTTTATCTCAATTTTCTCTACAACCTTCTGATATTCATCAGGTAATGGTTCTCTAGAAGATTGTGAAGGTGCTTGTTTATTGCAACCAACAAATAGAGTAGTTAAAAGTAATAGTATTGTCAATATATAGATCCTTTTTGGCACCTTCACACCTTCTTTCTCTTCTAATTGCCAGAGCTGAGTGCAGATAACATATCTGCAGAAAACTCCATGCCTGAACCACTCATCTTTACCTTCACCGGTTTATCGCCAATAGCATTGATGCGATACTCTACCCAAACAGCTTTATTAACATGATCATAGCTTAAATCTACACGCCGACAGTGAAAATCTCTACCTAGTGCAACTTTAAGGGTAGTATACTTGTTTGTTTGAGGATTATAAGTTGCCTCACCAAAAAGATTATAGAGTCCAAATTTAATTTCACCTTTACTGTTTAGCTCTTTTAATTGCCATTGAGATTTCTCTTTGGTGTAGTTAAATCTACCTTGTAGGTACATATCTTTAGTGGGCTCAACTTTAATGCTACCAGCAATTTTAATAGCTTCAAAGGGTTGAAGCTTGTAATTATGCTCTAATGAAGCAGTGACATTACCATAACTAATCCTATGGCTATTTTCCCAATCCTTTAGTTGTGATTTGATCAGATCATAGCCAGTTTTGGTATCTGTAGATACTGGTCCTAAAGTATTACTGATTTTAAAATCCACGGAATTGGTCTTACTCATCTTATCAAAATTAAAAGGAGAATTACCATAAACATTCCGTTTGGAGTAATCAATTTGAAAACGCCAGTTCTTTACAGGGGTATAACTTAACCCAAGGTCCATACGTCCCGATAGCACATATGGATTAAATACGGTTAGATTGTATATTGTTCCTTGACCTTCGCCTAACAGGTTAAAATCTAAATTCTTAGTGAGCTTATAAGTTTTTCTGCCAAGGGTCGCACGAAAACCAAGCCGATCCGATTCAACTTTTCTTGGTTCTTCTAAATAATGACCCATTGTGGTTTCTAGTGTTAACGGCCAGGTAAAAACTTTCACATTACGAGTGCGTAATATAACTTCTGGTTGTCTAAAGAGCTTACTATAGGTAGTAGTTTCATCTTGGCTTTTATCTTCTCTTTGCCATCTTAATGTACCAGAAAGGTATTTGGCCGTATAACTTAAAGTTCCATCATAACTTAATACATTGATCCAAGGTTGGTTTTGTTTTTGGTAACGACTAAAATTTGCACTAAAATTGGCTCGCCAAGCTTTACTAATATTAATTGTCTGATTAGATTCTAACTTAAATTCTTCCCGGTCTAAAGAAGCTGACTGTTCATCAGAATAACTAAATTTTAGGCTACCAGAATAAACCTGGCCACCAAAATTGTAACCAAAGTCTGTTTTGCGAAGATACTTAGGCGTATATTCGGTATAATCATCGAGATAAGCGGCACTACCGGAGAGTTTGAATTTTTCTTGATTGATATTAAAACTACCTGAAGTATCAATAAGACTAAGTTTGTTCTCTCTTGGTGTATAAATTAGGTAGTAGCGGCCATTGGCACTGATTTTATCTTTAGAATAAGTATGTTGGATTCCTTGACCTAATCCTAGCTTATTCATGTAGTCAAAGTTGATTTCGCCTTTGTTATAATCATTAAGCGTATAGACATAAGCTAGCTTGACAAAGAAACCTTCTTTATACGAGGAACCAAACTTAGGAAACTTCCAGTAGTTTTTCTTTTCTTTCAATGAGATCTGCCAATAAGGGAAATACAACAAAGGCAGGTTACCTTCTTTATAATATAAACTTCTTAAAACAATCTTATCGTCTTCATAAATCTCTATAACTCTGGCTGCAATGTGGTAATGAGGCTTATCTAAGTTACAGGTGGTAATGCGACCACCTTCTAAGCGCATGTATTTATCCTCAAAACTCATGGTTTGGCCATAGAGATAAATATCTTCTTTAAACTTTTCATTATCAATATTACCGGTTACCCCTTTGATTGTACCTGCTTTAGTCTTGTAGTTATAAATAAGTTCTTCACCAGTAAATTGTCGTTCATTATCATTAACAGTGACACCACCAGCAAAATGCACTAGGTTATTTTCCAGATCAATCTCGGCAATAGCTCCAGTAGCAGTAAAATTAGTACCCCTAATGTTAACATCACCTTTAATCTGGACTTTTTTATTGTCACCTGTAACCTCATCTGTAGCAGAGATGATAATCTCATCTTCTTTAACCTCAGGCTGGTTGTTATCTTCGGCTTCTGCGGTTGTGTCGGTGTTTTCCTTCTCTCCTTCTTCTAGAGTAGACTCAGTAGATTCAGAGTTTAATTCACTAGCGTCAGGAGTTGCTACGTTTGTTAGGTTTTCATCGGCCATACCCAATAGGCTTAAACTTAATATTAGGCCCACTACTAGCAGCCATTTAATTTTACTCATCATATCCCTCCTAGACGCGTTCCACATCCCAGAATAGAAGGATTCCTGCTCCTAAGAATATTATTGTTGGTAACCAAGCACTTAAAATTGGATTTATTATTCCTTCGACACCTAAAGTTCGACAAAAAGCACTTAATACATAATAAATTAGGGCAATCCCAATTGATAAACCAGCTCCTAAGAAAATCCCGCCTTTACCAAAACGAACACTCAAAGGTGCTCCTAAAAGCACAAAAACTAAGCTGACCAGAGGGATAGAGACTTTACGATGATAATCAACAATAAGTTCGTTTACATTAACCCCAGAATGCCCAAAAATAGCAATCTGTTCGGCAAGTTCTTTTCTGGTCATTTCCGAACTGCTCTTTTGTACACCAAAAATTGTCTCTAAATCCTGTCCTATATTAATGGCTATCTCAGCAAACTTCTTTTCACTAGAGATAAACCCATTTTTGTCAAAATCTCTACTAATGCCGTCTTTTAAAATAAGAGTCTTAGCTTCATAACTAGCTTCTTTTGCTGAAATTAACTGAGGTAACCCAGTGTAGCTCGTCTGATAAACTAAAATATCTTTCATAACACCATTGGTGCGATCTACAGAACGAACATAAAAATAGTAGTCACCAGTGCCTTTAAAAAAGATATTCTCTTCAACTTGGGGTAGATTATCTTGGAAAATAACCTTTCTAATTATTTCCTCAAAAGTTGTATTAGCTTTAGGTACTATGTAATCACCTAACACAAATGCGAATGCACTGATTAAAATTCCAACTACTATAAGAGGTGCTACCAACGAAATAAAACTAATACCGGCAGTCCTCATAACTGTAAGCTCAGAATCTTTAACTAGCCGACCGATGGAAAAAAAAATAGCAAGTAATGCCGCTACAGGTAGCGTTAGTAATATAATCTCAGGAAGCTTATACCAAATTAACTTTAGAACTACAACGAGTGGGGTTCGCCTGGAAACAAGGTAATCCATAAGTTCAAAAAGAAGATCGCTCATAAGTATAACTGTCATACCCGCAATGCCCATTAAATATGGTACTGAAAATTCTTTGAGTACATAGCGTTTAAAGATCTTATTCTGCATTGAATCACCCCATCCGCTGTTATCTTGGCCTTAAAAAAGGACGCCCGAGTTTAGGCGTCCTCATTTTTTCCGCCCTCAATACTCATTTATTTCTTAAAAAAAAGAATAGCTGAAGCCGGCACTATGACCTATCTTTTTATCTTGGTATCTTAGCGATAAGTCTAAAGAATAACTACCTCTGGTCCCGTGTTTACCTAGATAAGAAAATCCTAAAGATGGAATATACTTTTTAAATGAAGAGTCGACTAAGAGACCACCTCGAAAAGCAAAAGAGTTAGTAGTATAAGCACCACCTAGACTAAAGTTTGCTTTTTTATCAGCAGTAGCAGCCGTATCGAAACTAATAGTTAAGGGATCATTTATTTTATAGGCTAGTGCTAGTCTTACTAGTGGTGAACTAGCGATTGGAGCATTTTTTACTCCAGTCCAAGTCATGATATCTTTTACTACAACCGCAGTTGTAAGCCGATCGAACCAGTCAGCACCAACTGCCAAATCCATACCATAGGATATTTCTGTGCCTCTTTTATAAATTAGGTTAACTCCACCATAAACGGGGTTACTACAAAATACTACTGTGTAGTAATACTGATTTTCAGCAGCTGTACCAAGATCGCGTAACCAGGTTAAACCCCCTGCTAAACGAAAATTGCTAATCTCTGGTTTGTATAGATCTGATAACCCTGGTTCTAGGTATCCTAGGACCACCTTTGTTTGACCATAAAAGGTATAACTACCTCCCAAAAGACGTTCGTTTTGTTTAGCTAAAGCTGCTGGGTTATTAAGAACAGCGTCAAAGCCATAGGCTACAGCGGCACCTGCTTCACTCATTCCAGCCATCTGAGATGCTGTAACTACTACAGAGAGTACTATGAAGAGCAAAGGTAGCAATTTATACCGCAATATCTCTCCACCTCTTTCTCAATATATAAGCAAATGCTTGAGGATATTAAATTATTCTTCACTCGCTGAATCTATAATCCATTCTTGGGGCTATAATTAACCAAATCACTAGCAATGATTATTGAAAAACCAAACTCTATTTTGGAGATTAATCATTAATCCTACCTATAAATACAAAACACTTTAAGTGTCTTCAAGTAATTCGTTAAAAGGTAGTCGTGAGAGCTGCTCCAAGGGTTATAGTTTTAAAATTTAAAAGTCCTAAATCAATGGAAAAGTCCTTTGTAAACTGGAATCTGGTACCAAAGTTAAATGCTGAGTTAACATCAGGTAGATTACCATGATCAACATATTCACCCATGAAGGAGATTATTGGAATAGGTATCCTTTTTACTGACATAGTAACTGGATAAGGTACATAACTTAGGCCGATAAAAAAGCCACCGTAAACACCATTACCATAGCCAATATGTCCTTTTAAACCCGAATTGCCAAGATTCTGGCTAACTACACCATAAAAAGACGAACCAGTTGCACCTAAAGCAAAGGCAGGATTCGTTGGTGATTCGTTAATTAAACGCCATTTGAAGAAACCAAAAATAGGACTCTTGTTCGCACCAGTGATTCCCAACTCAAGATTCTCTACAAATGTCGCTTTGATGTTGGCATAGAACTTATTTTCGGTAAAACTAACACCAAAACCTGCAACACTCTGTCTAGAGACATCGGCAGTGGGGATGGTTAATAAACCTTTGGGACCAAGATAGCTATCCGCGTAAACCAAGCAAGTTAATAATATCAGAAGCATAATTACACGTAAGGTTTTTCTCACTTTTTTAATTCTCCTCTCGTTTAATTAAAGCCTCCAATTCTTCTAACTGCTTGGAAAGTCTTTTAACTTGCTTACGCAACTCGGGTAATTCTTGCATAGAGGCTTTAATGCGATAATCTTGACGATGATCTCGTGCTGGATTACCACTAACAATCTGATTGGGCTCTAAATCGCCATCAACTAAGGATTTAGCCATAATGCCACAGTCATCACCAATCTTTTGATGACCAGCAAACATCACATGGCCACCCACCTTAACTCTTTGCCCAAGGGTAGTGCTCCCACTGATACCGCTTTGACCAGCCATAATAGAATCTTTACCCAACTTGGCGTTATGTCCTATATGGTTCATATCGCCAAGTTTAACACCATCTTCTATAATCGTAGGTCCCGCAGCTCCTGAAGCAATTGAGGTATTGCTAAATAGTTCGACATCACTGCCGATGACTACTCCTCCAATTTGCGGAACTTTTTGCCAACCTTTTTCAGTATAAGTGAACCCAAAACCATCTACTCCAATTATTACACCAGAATGTAAGATTGCTCTATCACCGATAGAAACATTTTCCCTAATAACAACTTGTGGATAAATAAGGCAATCTTTGCCAATTTTGCTACCAGGCCCCACAAAAACAAAGGGATAGATGATCGTGTTGTCGCCAATTGTAGCATTACTAGCGATGTATGAATAGTCACAGATAGTTACGTTTTTGCCTAATGAGACTCCAGCTTCTACTGTTGCTTTGGAACTTACGCCACAATCCATTGTAATCTTCTGGGCAAATAGCCCTAAAACGATCCCGAAAGCGGCTCTACCATCTGGTACTATAATGCCATTATGCTCGAAACCTTGGGCATACTTTTCTTCTACAATATAACCAGAAGCCACACCTTCATTACTTAACTCTCTGGCTTCTTTGTTGGCAATCAAAGTAATAGCCCCAGAACCTGCTTCTTCAATGGGCTTTACATGGGTGATTAATACAGATGCATCTCCAACTATTTGCCCACCAGTGTATTTTTGGAGTTGGCTTAATGTTAGTGGCTCTCTTAGTGATGTTAGTTGCAAAGTTATCTCCTCCTTTGCGTTTTATTTCCTCAATAAAGCAATTCTACGACATAATTTACTTAACCACGAAGTCTATTAATTCATTGGTAAGATCTAAAGTATTATCACCTGTAGCTTCTTCTCTGCTAATCAAGATACTGCTTGTACAATTATTTTCCCTAGCTAATAGCCTTAGTCCATCAGCCAATTCTTTCTCAATTCTCTTTAAGAGATTTGCTCGCCTATTTTTGGCGTTAATCAATTGTCTAGTCTGTTTTTCTTTAAAAGAAGCCAAAACTGCTTCTGCTTGTCTGTTATAGGTATTAACGCCAATTTCTTGCAGAGTTACTGCTAAATCACTACGTCTCTTTTCTATATTTTCTTTCTCATTGGCAACTGCAATTTTGATATTTTTTTCTTCAACTAAATATCTTTGTTCGATCTCTTGCAGTTTTGTCGTCAATTTAGCTTGTTCTTTCTTCTCTAATTCCCTAAGATCTTGAGCTTGGTTTTCTGTAAGTTGAGTAAGTCTTTGCTCCCACTCTTGTCTTTTTTCAGCTAAATCTTTTTCGTAGTTATCTTTGCTATCTACTTGTAACTCTTTAGTACTAACCGCATCAGCTGAACTCTTTCCTGTCAAGCCAATATCAACCCGTATCGAATACTTACTTTGATTAAGTAGTGTATTTCTTCTTTGATTAATTTCTTCTGTTTGTGAGCGAAATACTTTCTCTTCCGACTCGATTTTTTTAGCATAAGCCTGCCGAATTCGGCTTTTTTCCCGTGATAGTTCTTTTTGCGACTCTCTATTCGCTGTTTCTTTCTCAGCTACCATCTTTTGTCTTAATCGCTCAATAACTTCCTCACTTGATTTATTAAGTGTGTCACTCACTATTAGAGATTGTTTGGCTAGAAAGTCATTTGTATTAGCCAACACACCTTTACTTTCCCAGGTCTGAATTAGTTCTTTGTAAGCAAATTCTTCTGCTTCTCGAGCTATGATCTCCCTATCTAATCCGTCTACCTCAAAATAAAGTGGATGCCTTTTAATAACTTCATCTTTAATAGCCACAGCTACTAATTCTTTCTTAGGACTGTGGTTATCATCCTTAAATAAAGTAATATTAATTCTCTCTTGCGGTTCTAGGTCAATGTTAGCACAAGTTTTAAGTAATTCAGGAGTGTAATTGACAAAGCCAACTATACATCCTAAAACAAACAGCCAACCCACAAAACTCCAATTCCATCTGCGTTGGCTAACCACAAATAGTTCCCCTTTCTTGGATTCATCACTTAGATAAAGGAGGATGGGCAAGGCCCATCCTCCACGTTGCCTTACTTAATCTTGGCACCTGCCTGTAAGACAGCATCAGTTATATCATGTGCAGGATTACCATAATATACAACACTGGAATCCAGTACTAAATTAAGTCCTTGTTCTTCAGCAACTTTTCTAATGGAGTTTAGTAGCTGTTGTTGAGCTGTTTGCAACTTCTCATCGAGTTTAAGTTCGTTAATACGTTTGTTAAGATCATCTTGATATTTAATAAAGAGATTCTGTTTCACAGTGTCATCTTTAATATTCTTAATTTCTGCATCAAATTTATTCTGCATCTTCTGAGTCTCATCATCAATAAGCTTCTGTACATCAACGATTGGTTTAAACTCGGTAGACAATCTCATAATATCAACAAATCCCGTAGGACCATTACTGTTTTTATCATTAGCTCCAACCATAAATACCAGAGAACCTAACATAATGACAGCTATAACTGCAATTACAACTTGACGCCAACCTTTAATAAGTTTCATTATAAAATCACCTTTCTCTTAAAATGCCTGTCCGAGGCTAAAGTAAAATTGTGAATTCCACTTCCCATTATCCTTGGCAAATCCATAGTCAAGCCGAATAGGTCCAATTGGTGTATTGATACGAATGCCAGGACCAAAACCTGTTTTAAAGTTTTCCCACTTAACGCCAGTGTCAGCGATCTGTCCGGCATCGGCAAATAGCACTAACTGGATTTGGTCTGTGACCATATAGCGATATTCAATATTACTTAAAATACGGCTTTTGCCATCAAGATAACCATATTTATAGCCACGAACAGTATCTGAACCACCGAGAGTATATTTCATGTTTTCGGGAAGTCTTGCATCAGGTGTAGTTATAACTCCAGCTTGGAGGTGTCCAGCCAATACATGCTTACCTTCTTTGTCCAGCTTTACATATTTAGCAAAATCAGCATCATACTTTTGGAAGGAATAGTTACCACCTAATATCTTACCACCAAACTCAGAAGTTAGCCTAATTCTCTGACCAGCACTAGGGAACAGGAAGTGGTTTGCATCGTCATAACTAAGTATAAACCCTAAACTGCGAGTTTTCCAGTCAGTTATCGTGTTTGTTGCTGACACTTCTTCCAAATTATTATCAATAGTGGTATTGATAGACAAGCGTAGATACTCTGAAAGTGGGCGGCCAACCGATAAGGTAATACCCTTACGGTCATTTTTCACAAAAGTACCATCTTCGTTGTCAACCTTTGTCAAAGTATAGGTTGCATCAACACCAAAGGAAGTTGCACTAGAACCTAAATACGGCTCGTAAAAGCTCAAGCCCAACATCCTTTTCTGTTTACCAATTTCGACTCTGCTTGACAACTTTTGGCCATTACCCAAGAAATTATCTTCTTGATATTGCAGATAACCTAAAATACCATCAACCGAACTATAACCTAAACCACCTAATAGCTGGCCTGACTTACGTTCTTTTAAGTCAATAACCATAGTTTGTTCCATTGGCTTTTCTGTCGGTTCAAAGAAAATATTCACAGAATCGAAATAGCCTGTATTATACAATTTGCCATAGATCTTTTCTAGTTCAGTTCTTTTCGGAATATCACCTGGTTTAACAGTTACATAGCGTCTTACAACTTGTTCTTTGGTTTTCTCTAAACCAGATATTTTTATATCAGCTACACGCATAGTTACAAAACTCATTTGGAAAACAGAGTTATTATCTATATAGGCATCTGCAGGTTCGATATAAACTCCATAATCGTTAGCAATTCCCTCGATAAGACCTTGTAGAGCTTCGGAAGAGATCTTTTTTACATTCAATACTTTCCCCACAGGGATATCTAGCCGTTTAATTATTTCTTCTGCAGGTACATCATTTGTATCAATTTTTACTTCGATGTCTTTAATAACTGGGTTTTCTTCCACTTTAAAATTAATTCTTATACCACCGAAGTAAAACTTCGGTTCAACTTCTACTAGACTAAAATAACCCAAATCAGTGATAGCCTTCATATCTGCCATCAAATTATCTTCTACAAGCAGCTCGCCTACTTTGGATGCTTTTACAACAGCAAGTATTTCTTCTGTATCAATCTCCTGATTGCCAGAAACACTTATAGCTGTAATCATGGTTCCTTCTGCATAACTAACAACAGATAAAAATACGAGGACGAAGACCGCAAGCAGTACCACAACTGAACGTCTTCTGTTAGCCATTACCTTGCCCCCTAATAAAATCTCAAGTTTCTACTCCTACCCTTTTTGAGGGATTGGTCAAAAACTACTCTATGATACTTAGAAATAATTCTCGACCTATATTATAATTCCTTCCCTTTAGACTCCCTCACTTTAAGGGGTTACCGTCATTTTAATAAATTTATGGCAGGAATTCTTGTAACTGTGAATTCCTGGTATCGTTTTGTTTAATTTAGGTTGGAGAGCCTTCTCTCCAACCTAAAACCCTAAGTTAAACTCTAAGCCTAATCTGAATTCACCTTTATCATCTAAAGATGCTGTTAACTTTGTCTGGGGCCTAAACCGGTATTCTAATTTCATTAATTCCTTTGCTTTTACCTCAATTGTCCTTGAATAGGTAAAATAAAGGTTGTCATAAAGGTACTTTCCTGCCTTGAATTTTAAAGTACGTTCCATGATATTAGGCTCTAATCGGAATTCGTCGAGCTTAAATGTTTGCCTCATCACATTTTCCACATCGCCTAATACATTGGTCTCTAACTGATTCCCAACAATCCTTAACAACTCTTCTGTCAATGCTTCTTGAATATTTCCCCCAGCAAAGTTACTAAAACGATGTAGTGTTAGTTTTCTAATAATATCAGTTTCACTCATCGGTGGATTCGATGATAAGGTTGTTCGTAAATCGCCTATAGTTCCATTTACCTGTACATGGATCTCTGCATCTGGCAATCTGCTCATTGCTTCTGCAGAAATAACAGGGTTAATACCTCTATAGCGTTGGAAAACTAGTTGAGCTTTGGCAATTTCAAATACATTATCTAAATAATTAACAGTACCTTCTGTCGCTTCAACTCGCCCATCTAAACCCAAATTATCAAGAGGTCCACTAACTTGAACTGAGCCAGTACCTTTGGCTGTTAACCCCATACCTTTAACCCGGAATTCGCCTTTGTTTTCTACATTAAGATCAAGAACTAAAGGTGTTTTGGGCGGTTGGGTGGACGCATTTAGATTGTAATAAGCTAAGTTCACTTCTGTATCTTCTAAAATAACATTGCCACTTAAACGGGGAGCAGTTGCTGTTCCCGCTAATCTACCTTTGCCAGTAATGATCGTCTTTACCAAATCTGATTTATAAGGTATTTTCTCTAAATCATAGGTGATGGAAACCTCAGGGTTTATCGAGTCGAGATAAAATAGACCACTTAGCTTCGCCCTACCTTCACCAATGTTCGCACTAAAATTCCTAATTTCTGCTTTGTTGCCAGTAAAGAGAATTTCGCCATCTAAACTAGATATAGGATCTGGGTAGGCAGAATAGTTCAATGCCGAATCTGTTAAACTAATAGATCCTGTAAAATTAGGCTTTTGCCAGCTACCAGCCACATCAACATTGACTTTTAGTTGCCCCTTTTTAAAGGTTAAACCAGGAATTATTCCATTCAAGGACGTCAAATTGCCTCTTGGTGATCTGATCGATAACTTCAAAGGTAGTTCCTTACCATCATTAACAAAAGGCAAATTACTAAATACTTCTAGCTCCTGTGGCCATGGTATAGAACCCAAAACAATTAGTTCGTTTCCTTCAACACTAGCTCTAAACTCGGTTATCTTTATACCCTGACTATCAATAGCAAACGAGCCTAAGAGCCCTTTTAGTTGTAGTTGCTCATAGAACACATTACTTGCTTGTAGTTCTAACTGCCCTTTGAAATTATTTAGTTTACCATTGAGATTAGCCTTAAAATTAACTCTGCCACTTATATCTGGCTTTAGATTTAAAGCGTTTTTAATGTTCTTCAGTTCTAAGTTATCACCTTGCAAGGTAGCGCTAATTACACCATCTTTGCTATAGTTGCCTGCTAAATGAATATAGGAAGAACCTTCAACCAGGCTAGCTTCAGTTATTTGCAAAATATTGTTTTCATATTTGGCTTTGGCGGTAAGAATCGGTTGTATACCAGGTAATCCCCATACTGCTCTTGTTAGGTCAATAGCTATTGCAGGGTTTTGTAACGTACCGTTCACTTTTGCCTCAAAATTAGCCCATATATTCTCAGGCAGACTGTACCCAACTAGGCTGCCCATTTTTTTCAAATCAGCTCTCAGTGCAGTAATTTCTGCACTTACTGCCTGTGATACTAAATTGAAATTACCTTTAGCTGCAAATAGGCCTTGCCCCCATTTGATCTCAGAATTAGTGACTGCTATTTGGTTGTTAGCGTAGGAAAAGATTCCTCCAATCCGATCAAAACGTTGGGACTTTACTATAGCATCTTCTAAAATAATCTCACCACGAACTTCTGGCACGAAAACCGTACCCAAAACTCGGCCCTTAAAAGTAGCCAAACCAGCTGATAAAAACTCTTTGTAACTAGCCGGAATAGGCATAGAGTGTAAAGGGATTTTGTTCATACTTAACTGCAAATCAATATTTCCATTTGTTTTGGCATGGCCAAAAACAGTAAAACTACCTTTATCCAATTCCCCTTTTACATCATTTACTAAAAGCAAATTGTTTTGGTAAGAAACTGTACCGGCTATTTTCTCAGCATTGAGCCCGAATAACTGGTTAGGTCCTTTTAAAAAGGTTAGTTTTAGCAGCGGGTTAAAAAGTGTTCCTTGAATAGATAGATCCGCAGAAACTGGCCCAGAAGCATAACTACTATAGCCTAAAGGCTCTAAAATTTCCCGTAATTCCTGATCCCTAACCTTAACCTCTATATTGCCCTCTAGTATCTCTTTCGCTAGAATCTTACCAGTTATCTCGTGAGAGGCTCCATTTAGGCTAGTAAGTTTGGCTTCCGATAAGGTAGCCAGCATTGTTTGGGGATCACCACGTAATTTGCCAGTAAAACGTTTAAACAGTACCCCCTTAAACCCAGGCTCAAACCAATCGATATCTGCGTTTAAAAGAGGTGTCTTGAACGTTCCCCCTACATTAACAGAAATATCTAACCTTCCGTTTACATCGAGTAACTCGGGATAAAGAGCTGCAAAGTTCTTCGGTTCTAGAGCATTAACACTTACATTCACATTTAACTTTTCTGTCTTTTCCAGAGGTAACGAACCAGAGACAAAAACCATTGCTTTATCAACTTCAGCCTGCAACCTCTCTAGACCAATTCTGCGATCTCGCATATAAAAGCCGCCATTAATTTGGGTTGCCTTGATATCTTCATACCTAAGCCGAGGCATTTCAATATTACCAACAATCTCAGCTTGGGAGAGGTCACCTTCCTTGATCTTCGCTAGAAGCGAGATATTAGCTTCTCCTTCTAAGGGTGAAAGAGCTACTGGGCTCACTTTGCTTAACTGAGGGATCTCTTTAACAATTCTAGCAATGTCTATATCTTTAATATCTAGCTCCATTACACTTTCTTCATGATAATCTTCTTGAGGATAGAGTAGCTTCTGTAGGTTTAGAGGAAGTGACACAGCACCTTTAGCAATTAAATCAGCTCCCAGAGCTTTAGCTAAAATGCTTTCTACTTCGACTACTCCGTTAGCTAGACGACCTGTGGCAGTTAGTCCGTCATAATTATAGCCTGCTATCTTTCCTTGGCTAGCTTCTAGGGAGTAAGTTGCAAAAGGTTGATTGAAAAAGCCACCTACACTTACTTTGCCACTCACTTCGCCTGTTGATTCTAGGCCCGAATAAGCTAAGCTAAATGGACGTAGAACAACTTTATTGAAATCAGCTTTTAAATTAAGATAAGGTATCGCAAAAATATCCTCAATGTTGCCTGCTATCTTAAATGAGCCACCACTTAGATTACCATCGAGTGATGCGATAGAAATATTACCATCTTTGTAATCAACTAAGCCATTAACCATAGTTAACGGTACTGGAATATCTGGATGGGAAATTGTTGAGTTAACAATCTCAGCTTCTCCGCCAAAAGAAAGTTGTGAGAGATAACCAGAAACTGTTGCTTTACCTTTAAATCCACCTTGTAAAGCAAACTTTTCTAACCAGCTAAAATCCATGTTGAGAACCTTTGTTGTCTCTTTAGCTTGCGGAGAATCCAAGCCACTTACTATAGCCATGTAGCGATTATATACCATTGGCGTCAAGTAGCCTTCGAGTAGTTTTAAGTCACCTTGAGAAGTTGTTACTTCTGCATAGATGCGTGGATCTATCCAGCCGCCAGCGGTGTAACCTTGAGATTTGAAAGGTGTATTATCTAATTTCATACTCAAATCCCAGTTATCGATACCTTGATCATTATAGGTAACTGTCCCCGAAATATCAGTAACCGGTACAGGTGTAATATAAGTTGTTAGCTGCACACCTTTAAGATTAGCTTCTCCTGCAAACTCTAGATAGCCACTTTTCATGCCCACTGTGGTTTTAGCATCTACTTTACCAGCTAATACATTTACACCAATACTTGGCAAAACCCAATAATTAAATTCGGCAGGATCTACACCTCGAGTGTAAAACTGGCCTTGCCAATCAAAACTGTTTAAGTCTAGTTTTAACTTACCCTCTACAGGATAGTAAGCAGTGTGGAGCTTGTTTTCTGGCAACCATTCTTGGGGCCAAACAACATAATCCCAACCTGTAACTGGTAGAGCATATTCGCCATTAATACTAACATCCACCTGATTATCTTCAACAATCACAGCTCTAGCGTTAAGCTTGCGACTTAGAAACACCTGCTTGTCATCCATATAAGGCATACCTTTAAATTTAACTATACCTTGTTTAACCACCAAAGGTATATTGGTAGGTAATTGTAGAGATGTTGCCTGTGGGTTGACTACAAACATATCTGAGAAATTCCAACTGTTTTGTTCTTCGTCAAACTCCAAGTTAATCTCCGGTTTTATTAAGGTTATTTTACTTAAGCCTTTAGCATAATCGCCACGTGATGTAAGTAGTTTGATAAGACTGTATTCGATAGTAATTCTGTCGACCTTAATAAACTGTTCTTGGTTATTTTTTAATTCACTATCAACACCTTCCTCATCGGAAGGTCCAATTAAGAGATCTTCAACAACCAATCTTCTAAGAAAATCTGGTGCTACCGAACCGATTTCTATGTGCCGCCCTGTGTTCTCTTCTAAAAATTGGACAATATACCATTTGATATTATCAGCTATAGGTTTTTGACTAAGAACCAGCAACAAACCTAGATTTAGAAAGATAGTTATGGTCAAAATAATCCCTAAAAAGATGAAAACGGCCTTCGCTACAGGATTCCTTGACTGAGTTTTAGTGTTTCTTTTTAACGCCATACCTCCCGGCTAGGCCGGTTTCACCTCCTTATTAAGGCATTATCTCTAAATCTACGTTAGCTTCTCCCTCTATAACATAATCCGTCTCTACTTTGACTTGTACGGGCGGTGGCAATTCAACATCAGATTCAAGATAGCCCTCTTCATCGACAGGTGGATAAAATTCTATTACAATTTGGTTATTCTTTTCCCTTGAAACAAAATCTTTCAGTAGTTTTTCCCAATCTTTCGCTTCTTGGGAAAGTGGTGTTCCTTTACGTTCTTCTGTTCGTAGTTCTAATTTATCGCTGACATTGACACTACTATCATCGATAGACGATATTGATGTGCCCGGTCGTACTGTAACCTTAACTTTGCCCGGGGTAATATCTTTAGGAATCGGCAAATTAACAGAAATTGTCTCTGGTTCACCTCTAAATGGTCTAATCTGTACTAAAACAAAAATATCATCGCCAGGTTTAGCAATCACACTAGTTGCAGTAGTATTAGTGATAACCGCAGTCTTTCTATTTTCAGTGATGTCAGCATGGACAGTAACTTCAGAAAGTTCCACATCATAATAATCGTTATAGAGTAATAAATCTAGTGCTTCAGCTAGCTCACTAACACTAAGTGCTGAGATATCAACATAACTATAAAAGAAGTTGCTTCTTTCTAAAGTATAAGGCAAGCCTTTGCCTTTAATTGAAAATTTAACTTTAGCTGTACCTGCACCTAGTCTATCTAAACCTCTATCGAAACCTTCTAAAACTGCACTAGTAGCCAACTTGGCAAAGAGCATGTTATCAGGGATAATCTCAGCTTTAGTTGTGATAACTCTGTTTAGATCTTTTTCGTTAATGGTAATCTCAACAGGTATCATCACAGGTGTCTCTTCAGTTGTTCCTAATACACCTGCTCCTCTATCTTGGGAAATCAAACCTACTTTAGAACTATAGCTAGCCAATTTATATGTGTTTGGTTGACCTTTAATAATTGTATGGACTATACTTGACCCAGCTAAGTAGGTTGTCTTACCTCGATTAAAAAGAGGATGACCGAAAGCAAGGAACTTGCCATCTTCATAGATATTGGTTAGTGTGCCAAACGAACCCACTGTAATATCACCAGTGACCAGAGCTGCTGTTAACGCAGATCCTGGCTCTAACTTTATTTCCTCTGTTTTAACTTGACCTAAGTTATTCTGAGCCAGAGAATAACCTAATTGCTTTTCTAGGTAAGTACGACTCCTTTCGCCTAGACCAGTTACATAGATGGGTGTTGCTAAGTTTCTTAGACGTTCATCCTCGAATATTAGTTCATCCTTCTTTGGCTGTAAAGCTAACAACTTCTCCATTTCGCCAATAGGAGTTACTAGCCCCAAAGCGTGATCATAATCGTTAAAACCGTAGCTAATAGCACCTAGAAGTTTGCCATCTATATAGACCGGACTCCCACTCATACCTTCGGCTATACCGCCTAACTCTAGGGCTTTCCCCCCTACTTTAATCAAAACTAAGTCACCAACGACTCCACTTCCAGGGAGAATCCCTAACACTTCAATGGGAAATTCTTCGACCTTAGTACCAGAAAAAACTGTTTTCCCAACACCCTTTAACCCTGGTACTACGTTCTCTAGAGGATAATTAGCAGCTAAAGCTGCTAAAGAAATTAAAGTTACTATCAATAGTAAGATAATATTTTTTACTTTCATAAATATGTGGCCAAGGTTTATACCTCTGCCAACATCTCTCCTCCTTTAACAATGATTCTTAGTACAATCAACCGTTTGTTTCTATATATGTCTAACGGTTATTTTTATCTAGATAATTTAAAAATACTTTAGTACTCTTACCTAGTCTATTTCTTTTAACCGCGTTATCATTCCTTCCTTTTATATTAGCAACATCTTGCCAGCAAAAAAAGACCCCCAGTTATTTTCTGGGGGTTTTTGTAGTTTCTTGATATGCTAACTGTGCAGAAAGTTGCCTGTATAACGAATCCGCTAAACCAAGACCTCGACCTTTCGATACATCCTTAGCTAATTCCTCAATATACATCTCTTCCCACATTTTTCTAGCTGTACTTTTGGGCAGGGAGACACTTTCAGGAATAGTTTTCCACATAACCTTTAATAATTGTTGAGTAAATATAGCCTCAAATTCTTTGCAAACTTTCTGAAGTTCCTCTTTGGTATATTCTTGTCCATTTTGTAGGGCCTTAGCAGACTCTAATTCAGGTAAAGGTTTTACAGTGTTATATCTAGACTCAATCATAATAACGTTCCTCCTAAATAATCTCTAAAACCCCATATAAAGCTCCTGCTTCTTTCATAGCTTGAATGATAGAAATAATATCACGGGGCGTAGCACCTATAGCGTTTAGAGCATCTACTAAATCACCTACGGAGGTGTTCGGTTGTAACACAACTGTATTGGCTTGTTTTTCTGTAGCTTGAACAGTCGTATTCTCCACAACAACCGTTTTACCATCGCTTAATGGTAATGGTTGTGAGACCTCTCTTTGGCTAGTAATCTCGACTTTAAGACCACCTTGGGCTATAGCTACTGCACTAATCTTCACACCTGCGCCAAAAACCACAGTACCTGTTCGTTCGTTAATAACCACCTTAGCTACAGTATCAGGAATAACCATCAGGTTTTCAACACTGGAGATTAACCCTACCGGGTCTTGTATATAACTCTCTTTTAAGAGAACTTCTACAGTTCCAGCATCCTTAGCCACTGCAATCTCGCCAAGTTCTTGGTTAATTACGTAGGCAATGCGATTCGCAGTGGTAAAGTCTTTGTTATTTAAACTTAATGTGATTCTGTCACCGAAATCAAAATCGCGATCAATAGATTTCTCAACTGTTGCTCCATTAGGAATACGAGCTATTCCTGAGGGATTCTTATTAGCAGAGCTACCACCCTTTTCCACTGAAAATCCTCCAGTAGAAAGTGGTCCTTGAGCTAAAGCATAGACGCTTTCGCCAGCTTGCAAAGGAGTAAGCATAAGAAAGCCACCTTGCAAACTTCTAGCATCGCCAATTGAAGCCACTTCTACATCCATAAGATCGCCTTCTCTAGCAAAAGGTGGTAGTTTTGCTGACACTGTAACAACAGCAATGTTGCGACTTTTTAACTCATTAGAGTTAACATTCAAGCCAAACCTACGTAAAGTATTGGCCATAATAGTTGAGCCGGCAGCAAATCTTGATGAATCGCCTGTACCGTTTAAACCAACTACTACACCAACACCAGTAACAATATTGGTACGTACACCAACAACAGTTACTAGTTCTTTAATACGAGTCTCTGGTTGGTTAACAATGGGCGTGATCTCTACCTCATCTGCTAAAACTACCCCAGTCGTTAATAGTAAAAAAAGCAAAAGTAAGGCTACTTTTTTCAAAGGTAGAACCCCCTAAAATACCCACTCAAGAAGCCTTGTTAAAAGGCCAGGAGTGGTCTTGTTATTAATTGCACCGCTACCTAGTAAATGAATCTCTGCATCAGCAATATAAGTTGATAGTATTGTGTTATTTACCGTAATATCTTCTTCGCGAACATAGCCTGTAATTAATACTTCTTGATGTTCTCCGTCGATTTTAATGCTACGTTTGCCTTCAATTTTTAGTACACCATTTTCCAGAACTTCTACGACTTTAACTGTAATGCTTGTCTGGAAACGATTATCTTTAGATGTGGAACCAGAAGCATTATGTTCTAATTCGCCAGATGCACTTATCAAAGGAATAAAATTTAGCAACCCACCACCGGGAGCCACGGAGACAGAGCCATCTTTAGAGCCACTACTTTGTGCGTTTTGGCTAGCTTCAGTCTTCTCTAACACGATGACTGTAACTAGATCTCCTATTTTATGCTTGCGTGTATCATGAAAAAAATTATAATTATCAGCTTTCCATAAAGATGCTGCTCCTGCCACTAAATTAATAAGCAACAGTATACCAATTAGAATACTTGTCCAAATTAACTTTCCAGTATATTTTCTGGGAGACACTGCGTCTCCACCTCCTTACAGTTTGCCAATACTCAGTTACTCAAATTAATCGAGCCATCATCATTGACAAAACCGAGCAATTCCTTTTGACTATTAAGATTACGGACACGCACTTTTTTGCCAGGAATGGCATCTTCTAGTAATTCTACCGCTACCTCTAACCATAAAGAACCCTTGCTATAGGTTAGTATCGTTCTGTTACCTTTATAAAGCACTGGTTGAAGCTCTACCTGGTTTTGGAGGATAACATCACCATTGCGTATATAGTTCTTGGCTTGATATCTGACTAATTCATTGAAGGCAACAAAATAATTATTAGGATTGGAGGTAATCCTACACATTTGACTACTAATACTATTATTGTCTAATTTCTCTTTGGGTTTAATGTCTTTTTGGGCAATCAATAACTGGCCTTCATATTCTATAGTCACGTAAATGATAAGTCTTCTTTTTTGGCCATTAGTTAGTAGGACATCAAGGGGTAAAGCAATTCGGCCAGCTGGAGCATGCCGCCAACCACTAAAATCAGCTAAGACACTAACGGTGCCTTCGGGCCAAGAAACTTCCTCTGGTTTCTTTTCAGGTATTATATCGAAGATAAATCCTTCTGGAGTAAATTCCATAACGCGCAAACTTAATTGTTCTTCAATACTTATCCAAAGCTTTTCGTAGTCTATCTGACTTTCTTTTGATGTATTGATATTATTGTCTTGGCTCTTTTTCGCCAATACCCTCGTAATCTCAATGCTATTTGGCCCTTTTAAGCTTGCTGCTTCCTCGCTATACCCTTTTGTTCTTAGCAAAGATACTACGAATGATTTGTAGATCAACCGCTTACTGCCTAGCTGGGGGGAATTCCAAACTACAATCTCTCCCCAAGGACTCTTGGCATCGGCCTCGACAATAATGTCAGCCAAACAGATAGTTTCTGAACTTATCTCTGCTTTTTCTTTTAGAGTTAAAGCTAGAACAGGCATAGGTAACAAAGCTAAAAGCAGCAGTCCATAAAGGAAAAGTAGACGGGGTCTCTGCCCCGTCTTAAATAACAATTTTAACATGCGAGGCATAACCTAACGACGCAAGTTGTTAGCGGTTTGCAGCATTTCATCTGCTGCCTGTATAGCCTTGGAGTTAACCTCGTATGCTCTTTGCGCAACAATCATACTTACCATTTCTTCTACTACTTGTACATTAGACATTTCTAGGTAACCATGGGCTAAAGTGCCAAAACCATCAAGTCCAGGTGTACCAAAAATGGCTTCGCCAGATGCAGCAGTATTTTTATAGAGGTTACGGCCTACGCTTTTTAGTCCAGCTGGGTTAACAAACCTTACTAATTCAATTTGACCGATGCTTTGTGGATTATCTTGTCCCTTAACTCGGATCGAGATATTACCATCGGTACTAATGGAAATATCAGTTGCATCTTCTGGAAGTGTTAGCTCAGGTGCTATAGGGAATCCATCAGAAGTAACTACTCGTCCCTCACCATCGCGCTTAAAAGAACCATCGCGGGTATAGGCAATTGAACTATCTGGCATTAGGACTTGGAAAAATCCTTCACCTTCAATATTAATATCAAGTGGACCATCGGTAGGTTTAAATTCGCCTTGGGTAAAGATCTTCTGGGTAGAAACTGGTCTTACACCATGACCTATTTGAATACCTGTAGGCACTTGTGCACCTTGAATGACAGGTGTACCAGCTGCTCTAATTGTTTGATAAAGTAAATCCTGAAAATCTACACGACTCTTTTTATAACCTGTAGTATTGACGTTAGCCAAGTTATTGGCGATATTGTCAATATTTAGTTGTTGCGCCAACATTCCTGAACCTGCAGTCCAAAGAGAGCGCATCATATGACATCATTCCTTTTCTTTAAAAGTACGTTCAGATATTAGAAGCCATATCATTAATTAATTTACCTAATGTATCATTTTGGGTCTGAATTAACCTTTGACCAGATTCGTAAGCTCTCATTAGATTAATCATTTCTACCATCTCTTCAATTACATTCACATTTGATCTCTCTAATGTACCTTGCAATACTTCAAAATTAGCTTCACGAGCTATAGCTCCATCGGCTACTTTGAATCTATTGCCGCCTTCTTTGCTTAACAAAGAAGGATCATAATCTACTAATTGTAGCTTGTCCAACAACACAGATCCTTGGAAGACACTACCATCGGCTTTGACCTCTATGGCTTCTCCCAAGGGATTAACTGTAATTGGTCCTTTTTCCCCTAACAACAAGTCCCCTGCAAAATTTGTCAGTTGGCCATTCCCATTTAACTGAAAGTTACCTTGGCGGGTAACTCTTATACCTGCAGGTGTTTCGATAACAAAAAAGCCATCTCCCTGCAGAGCTAAATCGAGGGTGCTATTTGTAGTTTCGATCATTCCTGGTGTCATTTTTATTGGAATATCGACAACACTAGCACCGAGTCCAGTTTGACCAATAATTTTGCTCTTACCCTTATAAACACTAGCCATTAAAACTTCAGGAAATGTTTGACCGATCACTTGGTCTTTTTTATAACCAATGGTATTGGCATTAGCTAAATTATTGCTCACTACCTGATGTCTAATTTCGTCTGCTAACATGCCTGATGCAGATACATATAGACCTCGTAGCATATCTGCACCCCCTTCTTAGTATCATTTTGTTTATCGCTATCAATAATTCAAATATTTTTTCATTTTTTACTCGCTTAGAATCTTTTTCCACAGAAGGGTTCCTTTTCCTTCCCCAAGGCAAATATTAGTCACAAAGAACCAGAAAGATCAGGAGTAGTTTCTTTGTTTCCTCTTGGTAATATATTTTTTCTTTGTAGCTTCGCCACCTCTTAAATGTCTCTCTGCTTTGTTGTGGGCTAGAATAGTTGATACTTCTAGGTAAAGTTCTTTGTTAATTTTTTCCAACCTCTCGGTGACATCTTTGTGAACTGTACTTTTACTAACATGAAAAACGTCTGCCGCCTGTCTAACCGTTTGACCTGTCTCTAACAAGTAGGTTGCTATATCTAGGACTCTTGTTCTTATGTAGTCCTTCATAAAATTACCCCCCGCCCTTCAGTTAATAAACTATATGAAAGGCGAGGGGCCAATATGCTAAGGCTCTGTCCTAACTCTTGATAAAGGGTCTATTGGTTCGTTATAATAGGTCAGTTTCCAATAAACTTCCTTGTTATAAGCCTGGCCAATGCTCTCTCCCTTAGCTATTTCTCCTTCGTAGAAGTAGGCTCTAACAGGCCAAATCTCACTCCTATACCCTGTGCCATGTTCAATAAATATTTTTTCGCCTTCAGCAATAATTCTGCCATCACTAGGTGCCTTAATCTCTTGTCCTTCATCCACATTGAAAGCTAAAGAGGGAGAATATCTCCAGGTCTTAGTTTTTAAGGACTCCTGCCAACCAAAATTTGTTGTTGGCTGATAACCTAAAGGCAGTTCATAACCTGTCTGGGCAGTTTGTGATATAGATGGTGCTTTGGTTGGTTCTTCTGGGGTTACTGGCTTTCTATTCAGGGTTAAGGCCAAGGCTAAGATTAATAGAAGCATTAATGCTAAACCACTGCGTTCCCACATCAACATTAACTTTTCTTTTACTTTTGTTAACAAAATGACCACCTCCGCAAATAGTTTTCCCCGGAGGTGGTCACTTTAATGTCTAATTAACTATATAATCACGAGGTCTTTCTAAATCAAAATAATAATTTAATAAAGCATCACGGATCCGTTCACATGCTTTACCATCACCATACGGATTAGGTGCCTTGGCCATTTTTAAATAAGCCTCTTTATCAGTTAACAGTCTATGAGCTAAAGAAACTATTTTTTCTTTATCGGTACCGACTAGTTTTAAGGTACCTGTCCTTAATCCTTCAGGCCTTTCTGTTACATCTCTAAGTACTAACACTGGTACCCCAACAGCAGGGGCTTCTTCTTGTAAGCCGCCTGAATCAGTTAGCAAAAGGGTAGCCCTAGCCATCAGATTGACCCATTCTTTATAAGCTGGTGGATCGATTAAGTAGATACGTTCTTTACCATCTAACATTTTCTTAGCTGTCGCTTTTACCTGAGGGTTTGGATGAACCGAATAGACTAATTGGACTTCTGGATGAGTATCTACGATCTCTAAAAGTGCATTAAAGATATCTTCCAGGGGTTTACCTAAGTTTTCTCTTCGATGAGCTTCACCTAAAAGTAGTGGCTTAGTGAAGTCTAGCCTGTTCAGAAGAGGATCTGTAAAAACATAATCCTTTTTTACCATAGGTAAAAGAGCATCAATAACTGTATTACCTGTAACATAAACGTTTTCAGGTTTGATTCCCTCTGCTAAAAGGTTACCTTTAGCTCTGGGGGTTGGTGAGAAATGTAAATCAGCCATAGTGCCTGTTAGTCGACGATTGATCTCTTCGGGGAAAGGTTGTGTTTTATCGAAAGTTCTTAAACCCGCTTCTACATGGCCAATAGCTATTTTGTTGTAGAAGGCAGCTAAAGAAGAGACAAATGTAGTTGAGGTATCGCCATGGACTAATACCATATCGGGCTGTTCCTCTACTAAAATTTCACTTAATCCTTCCAAAACACGTGTAGTAATACCAATCAAGGTTTGGCCACTTTTCATAATATTCAAGTCATAGTCAGGAGTTATTTCGAAAAGTTCCAACACTTGATCTAGCATCTCTCTATGTTGAGCTGTAACAGCTACTTTAGTTATAAAATGCTGATCTTTTTGTAAGACCTTAATTAGAGGAGCCATCTTGATGGCTTCTGGTCTTGTCCCAAACACTAGCATCACTTTGATTTTTCTGTTTTTTTGTAACACTAAGCACTCCCCGCCTTCCTGCCTTTACTACTATAAATATCAAAACTAATATGGTGTACCAAACCCCAACTTGAGGACCTACACTAAAAAGCAGTACAGCACCTAGTGCAAATAGTAAACTTACTCCATAAAGAATAAGAACAGTTTTCTTTTGCCCTAAACCTAAGTGAAGTACTCGATGATGGAGATGATCGCCATCAGCAAGATAGATAGGTACACCTTGTTTTAATCTTCTAAATATAGCAAAAGCCGTATCAAGTAGTGGTAAACCTAACGCTAAGAGTGGTACTGCTAACGTTACTGTAGCTGCGCCTTTTAATGAGCCTTCTATAGCTAAGGCTCCAACTAAAAAGCCTAAAAACAAAGCGCCCGAGTCACCCATAAAAATGCGAGCTGGGTGAAAATTATATGGTAAAAATCCCAGACAGGCACCTAAAAGACCACATGTAAGTACTAAAACAAACCAATCCAAGCGTCGGTAGGTGAGCAAAATACAAGCTATAGCTGCGATAGCTACAGACCCGGCTGCTAGACCATCTAAACCATCTATTAAGTTAACCATGTTACTCATCGATACCAACCATAAAACTGATAGAGGTATTGCTAGGAAGCTTAGGCTCAATGTTCCACCCGAAGGATTGGTTAGAGACTCAATCCGGGGACCGGTAAGTACATAAAGAGTAGCTATTGCTACTTGACCCCAAAATTTTGCCTTAGCGGAAAGATCGAAAATATCATCAATAGCACCTAGGGCCATCATCAAAAATGTTGCCAGATACAAAGCTGGTAAATGACGAAACTTAGCCACTGGCCAACTTAATACACTACTAGCAATAAATCCAGCATAAATCGCTACTCCTCCTAAAGTAGGTATAGGATAAGTGTTAACTCGACGTGGCAAGGGCTTGTCTACCCAGCCAGCTTTGAGACTTATCAGCTTAACCACCGGAGTCATGATCAAAGTTGTTATAAAAGCCAGTATTATAGCCTTTAGTCCCTGCCACATCTTTTCTCACCTCAATTAAAAGAGATTGAGTTTGACACCTGCTTCATTTAACATCTCTAAAGCTAGTTTATCTGGGTAAGAGCCCTTGAAATAGATTGCTTCGACACCGGCATTTATAAGCATTTTCGCACAAAGTACACAAGGCTGTGTTGTACAATATAGTGTGGAACCTTTAGTAGAAACGCCATGTAAAGCAGCTTGGATTATCGCATTTTGCTCAGCATGAACTGCACGGCATAGTTCATGTCTTTCTCCCGAAGGAATACCCAGTTCTTCACGGAGGCAACCCACAGTAAGACAATGACTCACACCACTAGGTGCACCATTATAGCCAGTACTTAAAATTCTTTTATCTCTAACAAGAACCGCCCCTACCTGTCGACGCAGGCAGGTGGAGCGGCTAGCAACTAAAGTAGCTATATCTAGGAAATATTCATCCCATGATGGTCTTGCCACAAAGAAACCTCCTATTTGGTACCAAATAGCCTGTCGCCAGCATCGCCAAGCCCAGGCACAATATAACCATGTTCATTGAGGTAGGCATCTTGAGCTGCAACATAGATGTCAACATCGGGATGAGCATCTTGAACAGCTTTGATACCCTCTGGAGCAGCAATCAGATTCATTAACCGGATGTTTCTGCCACCACGAGCTTTAATAAAGTTGATAGCAGCAACTGCAGAACCACCAGTAGCTAGCATCGGATCTAGGACAATAATATCTCTTTCACCGATATCAAAAGGTAGCTTGCAGTAGTATTCAACAGGCTTCAGTGTTTCTGGATCGCGATAAACACCAATATGACCCACTTTGGCATTAGGGATCAGTCTTAAAATTCCATCAACCATGCCTAAACCTGCACGTAAAATTGGAATAATTGCCAACTTACGTCCAGATAGACGGCGACATTGAGCTTTCGCAACTGGTGTCTCTACCTCGACAGTCTCTGTAGCCATATCTTTGGTAACTTCATAAGCCATCAACATAGATATTTCATCTACTAATTCTCTAAATTCTTTACATCCAGTATCTTTATCTCTAATAATTGATATCTTGTGCTGAATTAAAGGGTGATCAAAAACAAAAACCTCGCTCATAACCGACTTCCTTTCTCTCAGATTAGCAGTTTTCACGCTCAGCAATTTTTCCAAGTCTTGTGACGTGCCGGCCTCCAGCAAACTCGGTTGCTAGATAGGTCTCCACTATTAACAGTGCTAAACCTTTACCAGTAACTCTGCCTCCGAGAACCAGAATATTACTATTATTATGTTCTCTAGACATCTTAGCGGAATAAACATCGCCTACCAAAGCAGCTCTTATTCCGGGCACTTTGTTAGCAGCAATGCTCATACCAATGCCTGTACCACAAACTAGAATTCCCTGGGCATATTCGCCCTTTGTAACCTTTTCAGCCACTGCAAAAGCTATGTCAGGGTAGTCAACAGATTCGGTGTTATAACAACCAAAATCCTTATACTTGATTCCCTTCTCCTCAAGAAACTTTTTGATTTCTTCCTTGAGCTCATATCCTCCGTGGTCAGAACCTAACGCAACTACTAATTCCATCTTCATCTTCCTCTTAATTAGGTTAGCAACCTTTTTAATCAGACGCTCGATTTCCCCCGCAGTTTCTTCGTAAACTGTTAATGAACCACCATATGGATCAGAGACATCACCTTCTTCGCTAACATACTCCTTTAAGGTGAAGATCTTCTCTACATCCTCAGGATACTGGCGCTTAAGATAATCAGCCTGACTCTGGGTCATTGTTAGAATAAGATCGCTTGCAAGAAGATCTTGCATAACAATTTTCTTTGCGATATGCCCAGTTAAATTAAGGCCTCTTTTTTCCATAGCTTTTTGCGAACCTAGTGAGGCCTTATCTCCTGGATAGGCGTTAATCCCTGCAGAGGAGATCTCGATGTTGGTGCCTGCAACCTCGCGCTTTAACAAGGCTGCGGCCATGGGAGAGCGGCAGGTATTGCCAGTACACACAAAGAGAACCTGCAAAACAATCCCTCCTTGCTTTTCTATCTTTACTACCTAATGTCCTGCTAAAATTCTCTGTCCACCACAAGCTCTAGTAAGACGATCATTGATAGCAGTTGCTAATCCCTCGCCAGAAATAGTTTCAGCGAAAATAATCTTAACATTGGTACTATCGAAATAGCGCAATGCTCCATATAGATTAGTAGCAATCATAGCCAAATCATGGCGACTTCCTAGTGATATTTTATAGGGTGTAGGATACAGATGGTAAGACTCGTCTGTAGCTAAAACACCAACGTTAGGACCGTTCTTTTCTAGCTGTAATAAAATTTCTTTTATCTGTTCTTCAGGAGTACCTATAACCATGTACATTGGCGCTTTAGGAGCATAGTGTCTATACTTTAAGCCCGGTGACTTAACTTTTTGGCCAGCTTTAACTACAGCCTGCCTCGCTTGCGGTAGATACACCTTTAGCATCTCTAGGGTAACCCCTCCTGGTCTAAGTATCTCAGGTGTCTCCCCTGTTAGATCAAGTACAGTAGATTCCAGTCCTATACCTGTATGCCCCCCATCGACAATGCCAGCAATTATGCCTTTGAGGTCTTCATATACATGCTTTGCTTCAGTAGGACTAGGACGACCAGAGCGGTTAGCTGAAGGAGCAGCAATAGGAGTTTTGGCTAACTCTATTAACCGCAAAGCAATTTTGTGGTTTGGACAACGTACTGCAACTGTCTCCAAGCCACCTGTTGTTTCATAAGGAACAATAGGTTTTTTGGGTAGAATCATGGTTAAAGGTCCTGGCCAAAAACGCTCTGCTAATAGATGAAATTCTGCATTAGTATAAGCTATCTTTTCTACCTCGCTCGCTTCTTTTACATGGACAATGAGAGGATTGTCAGCGGGACGACCTTTGGCTTTAAAGATGCTAAGAGCAGCTTGGGAGTTTAAGGCATCAGCTCCTAACCCATAAACAGTCTCGGTCGGAAAAGCTACTAATTCACCTGTAGTGATTAATTTAGCTGCCTCTTCAAGTTGATCTACGTTAAATATCTTTGTCTCCATGAAAAAGGAGCTCCTTTCGGTGCGTTAATTACCCCGTTGTCTCTTTAAAAACACAACTCGATTTTTACCAGCCAAATCCTTAGCTACCATAGCTTTAGCAAAGACACCTACATTTTCGGCTATTTTAGCAACCTCAGCTGCTTGAGTTTCACCGATCTCTAAGAACATTGCACCAGCGTCTTTAAGATACTTAGGACTTTCTTCAATGATGCGTCTATAAAAAGCTAGTCCATCTTCACCACCTACTAAAGCTAGTTGTGGTTCATAAAGTTTTACGTTGGGTTCGAGAGTTTCCCATTCTTTCGATGCAATGTAGGGTGGGTTAGCTACAATAACATCAAACTTTTTAGTTAGATTAGCATAAAGATCACCCTCGATAAAATCTACCTTAACAGCTAATCCCTCTGCGTTTTCTCTGGCCACACTTAAGGCCCCAGGTGAAATATCGGTGGCTGTGACCGAAGCTCCTTCAACCTCTAAAGCTAAGGTAATCCCAATAGCACCAGAGCCTGTACAAAGGTCTAAAATATCCGGATTAGGGATGGTAAAAGACTCTAAATAGCCTAAAACTTTCTCTACCAAAAGTTCAGTATCTGGCCTTGGAATCAATACCTGGGAGTTTACAGAAAACTCCCTTGAGTAAAATTCCTTTTTTCCAGTTATATAAGCTACCGGTTCTAACTTGCCTCTTCTAGCAATTACTTGTCTGTAGGCATCGAGTTCTTTCTTAACTAAAGGTCTATCATAGTTAGCGTATAGTTCGATTCGCTGCATGCCCAATACATCAGCTAAGAGTACTTCAGCATCTAGTCGTGGTGAAAGGCTACCTTTTTCGTGCAAAAATTCTCCCGCTTTTTGTAATATGGTCAGCAGTTGTGGCATGTCAATCCATCTCCTTTAATCGTTCCTGCTGATCTGCAACGACTAAGGCTTCAATTATCTCATCGAGGTCACCGTTCATAATTTCTTCTATCCGATAAAGTGTAAGACCGATACGATGATCGGTTACTCTACCTTGAGGATAGTTGTAGGTACGAATACGCTCACTGCGATCACCACTACCAATTAGACTCTTTCTTGCTTGAGCTTCTTTGCTTCTAGCTTCTTCCTCGATAACTTCTTTTAAGCGAGCTCTTAAGATACGCATAGCTTTATCTCTGTTTTTATGCTGCGATTTCTCATCTTGGCAAGAGACCACAATACCAGTCGGGATATGGGTAACTCGTACAGCAGAGTCAGTGGTATTTACAGATTGACCTCCAGGTCCTGAAGAGCGGAAAACGTCGATTTTAACCTCGTTAGGCTCAATATAAATATCAACCTCTTCTGCTTCTGGTAATACTGCTACTGTAGCTGTTGAGGTGTGTATTCTGCCACCAGCTTCGGTCTCGGGAACTCTTTGTACTCGATGCACACCACTTTCGTATTTTAAACGACTATAGGCACCTTTACCTTCGATCATAAAAATAATCTCTTTAAAGCCGCCTAATTCTGTAGGGTTTGCACTTAAGATCTCTTGCTTCCAACGTCTCACTTCTGCATAGTGGGAATACATGCGATAGAGGTTACCGGCAAAGAGTGCTGCTTCGTCGCCGCCTGTACCTGCACGAATCTCCACAATAACGTTTTTCTCGTCATTAGGATCCTTAGGTATTAGTAGTTTTTTTAGTTCAACCTCAGTCTCTTCCAGAGAACTATTTAAGGAATCCAGTTCTAAAGTAGCTAGTTCCCGCATTTCTTCATCGGTTTCATCTCGAAGGATCTCTTTGGTTGATTTAATCTGTTCTAATATGTGTAGATAACTATGGTATGCCTCAACAATTTCCTCAAGATCAGAACGACGTTTAGCTACTTTTTGGTATTCTTGTCTATCCACTGCTAAACCAGGATCAGCCATTTTCTCAGTTAGTTCCTTAAAAATCTGTTCAATAGCTGCTAATTTTTCTAGCATGGACTTCACTCCTTCCGTGCGGAAATAACCGCAGCCCATTGGGCCGCGGTTAAAGAGTCAGTTCATTGTTGTTTTGTGGCAACTTGCCATCGGTGTCTAGTACTTCAACTAAGGCAGCGATAGCTGTCTCAATCTGACTATCATCAGGTTCTCTTGTTGTCAAGAACTGAGTCATTAAGCCTGGACGAGCTAAAGCTTTCGCCCATTTAGGAGCATTATCTTTGCCTAGAAATTTAATTACTTCGTAAGAAATTCCTGCAATTACTGGCAAAAGAAGTAGATGTAGACCAATACGATTAAAAAACGAAGGTCGATTGCTGCCAGTAATTAAAGTAAAGATAAATACACTCATTAGCAAGACAATAACAATAAAATTGGTGCCACAGCGCACGTGAAAACGTGTGTAGGGACGAACATTAGCCACAGTAAGTTCTTCGCCAGCTTCGTAGGCGTTGATTACCTTATGCTCCGCACCATGATATTGGAAGAAACGCTTAATATCAGGTGTTACAGAGATACCCACAATATAAAGAACAAATATACTTATTTTAATGAGTCCCTCGGTAAGATTCAACAACATAGCATTATTAATACTGCTTTCAACTAGCCTGGTGAGAAATGCTGGTAGAATAATAAAGAGCAATATCGCAAGGCCAAAAGAAAGACCTATTGTTAAAACCATCTCTTTTGGTGTTAATACTTCTTGCTCATCTTCAGAAGCAAATTGATTCGCCGAAAAGACTAGTGACTTAGTACCAATAATCATTGATTCAAACAGAGCCACAACACCTCTAATCAACGGTTTCTTTAAGATAGGGAATCTATCACCTATACTAGAAACTGTTTCTTTATGCTTGACTAGGGTGTTATCTTCCTTGCGAACCGCAATAGCAATAGTCTTTGGCCCACGCATCATGACACCTTCCATGACTGCCTGACCGCCATAATAGAATTTGCCCATCCGGTTCACTCCTTTCTAAGTGCCAGGTCCCACAGCCGCAACGCTATTTAAGCATAAGCCCTACTTGTTCTTTATGAGCTTCACTGGTTAAATGGCGTAACATAGCTACAGCCTTTGCAACTTCAGTTGTTTCTTCTCCTTCGCCTTCGAACTCTACGGAGAGAAAACCGTTGTAACCTGCTTTGTTCAGCAACTTAATAATTCTGGGAAAATCAAGTGTTTTCTCAAGAAGGTCATCTGTAAAGCTGAAACATTTAGCGTGTACAAATATAGTATATGGCGCAACGTTCTCCATTGCCTTGTATATGATGTTGGCATCTGTACCAAAGTTACCCAAATCCATGGTTACTTTAAAATTATCCATTTCAACATCACCGATAAGTCTGATGATCTGATCATCCATAAAGCCACCATGGTTTTCTAGAGCTAATTGAATGCCATCTTCTGCTGCATATTCTGCGCACTCTTTAATAGCTGCAACCACATTATTCCAGACTGTTTCGCTTTTTAGCTGTTGACTAGCTCCAGCAAAGATTCTAACTAAAGGTGCTCCTAGCATAGCAGCAACATCAATCCAAGCCTTTACATGCTCAATCTCTCTATCTACTGCTTCAACACTCTCTTGGGTAAAGTTATTCTCAGCAGATACACAGGAGATAGTAAGACCTAAATCAGTACAAAGGTTTTTAATATCCATTAGATACTCTGGTTCGTGGGACTCAAAGTGGCTAGCAAGTAATTCAACACCATCTAAACGGTAATTTTTAGCACAATACTCGATCCACTCTTTAAAAGTCATTTTCTTAGCAGCAAGAGTTCTGTGAAAAGACCATGAACTGCAACCAATTTTCATTTCTATTCCTCCTTAGATGTGTATGGGAAAAGGCGTTCTGCAAGATTCATATTTACCAAAGCAGTAACCCTTAAACCGTCTTCATCGTAATCTACTTTTCTAACTTCGCTCTCAGCGTAAAGGCGTTCTAACCAAAAAGCTTCTGAATAAGGAAACTTTAATTCTAATACAACCTTACTTAACTTAGCTTTCTTAATTACCTGTTTAGCTAAGACATCAAGCCCCAAACCTGTTTTAGCTGATACTAGTACGGAATCTGGATACATAGTTTCGATAAAATTTATTTCTCCTTCTGTTAGTAGATCCGCTTTCGAAAATACCATCAAAGAAGGAACTTCGCAACCAATAGTTTTCAACGTACTTTCTACTGCTTTGATTTGGGCATCAAAGTCAATGCCTTTGGAATCCACTACGTGTAGTAAAAGATTAACATCTTTAAGCTCTTCTAAGGTAGCCCTAAAAGCTGCTACCAGATCATGAGGCAATTTACGGATAAAACCAACAGTGTCCGCTAATAAAATCTCTTGATTATCAGGTAGTTGCCAACGTCTTACTAAAGGATCTAGAGTTGCAAAGTGCTGATCTGCTACATAGGTTTCACTACCAGTTAACTTAGTAAGTAAAGTAGACTTTCCAGCATTAGTATACCCTACTAATGACACCTGGGGAACCTGATTTTCTTTTCTCTTTTTACGTTGATTTTCACGTTGCTCAACTACATTATTTAATTCTCTTTTTAATAGAGCTATACGGGCCCTAATTACACGGCGATCTGCCTCCAATTTAGTTTCGCCAGGTCCTCTAGTTCCAATGCCACCACCAAGTCTTGATAAACCTTCGCGGCTACCTTTAAGTCTGGGTAAGTTATATTGGAGCTGAGCCAATTCAACCTGTAAAAGGCCTTCTTTGGTCCTAGCCCTTTGAGCAAAAATATCTAAAATCAATCCGGTTCTATCTAAGACTTTGACCCCTGTAAATTCATTTATCTTTTCGATCTGCAGTGGAGACAATTCGTCATCGGCAATAATTAAATCGACCTCATTAACCTCGACAAACCCCTTTAATTCTTCCACGCGACCGCTACCTAGATAAGTTAGCTTATCGGGTATTTCTCTAGCTTGTATTAGTCGCATTACAGTTTCTGCACCAGCTGTTTTAGCTAGTTCTTCTAATTCATCCAAAGAAGTATCAACATCAATATCTTCTCTGCCAGTTTTTATGGCAATAAGAACAGCTTTTTCCATTCTAACACCTCATTGGTTTAGTTCATAGATAAGTCTTAAACCATCTAGTGTAAGCGTGGGATTAATTATATTTACTGTTTCGGAGCCTTCTCCTAATAACTTAGCTAATCCGCCGGTAGCGACGACTTTAGCTTCCCAGCCCAGTTCTTGCTGCATGCGACGAACAATTCCATCGACCTGTCCTACATAACCATAATATAGGCCAGCTTGCATACTAGAAACTGTATTTTTACCAATAATCTTTTCAGTGCGTATTATTTCCACTCTAGGCAGTTTCGAAGCTCTTTCAAATAATGCTTCAGCAGAAATGCCAACACCAGGACAGACTACTCCACCTAGATATTCCCATTTTTCGCTAATAGCGCAAAAAGTAGTTGCAGTTCCAAAATCTACAACAATAAGTGGCCCTCCATAAAGATTCAATGCTGCTACAGCATTAACTATCCTATCAGCACCTACTTCTTTAGGATTTTCATATTTGATATTGAGTCCCGTTTTCACCCCTGGGCCAACAATAATCGGTTCGAGGCCAAAATAATCGTTAATCATCTCTTCAACATTAGGTGTCATAGGTGGGACAACCGAAGAGATAATACAGGCTTTGATATCACTACGCTCAATGTTTTTATACTCGAGCAATTGACCAAATAAAATACCTAATTCATCACTGGTTTTAGTTTTATCTGAAGCAACTCGAAAAGAACTTTTTATCTTTTCACCTTCATAAACTCCAAATACTGCATTAGTGTTTCCAATATCAACAACAAGAAGCACAGATCCCACCTCTTTCAAATCTAGAAGGCAGGGAAACCCCTGCCTTCTACTTAGCTACGTAAACGTGCTAATGGTTTCATAAGCACCTGCACAATAATAACTGCCAAAGCAATTTCCAATAAACCATTGGTTAAAGCCACGGTAAAAACTACCTTAGCAGGTAGATAGCCTTTGATTAAAATCATTCCTAATACACCTATAGTATTAGTTGCTGTACCAGCTATTGCGGCTGACCAATATTTTTTCGTAGTATTATATGCTAAATAAGCGAAGGGACCTATAAATAGTCTAGGTAATACTGATACTAAAGGATCTGCCATAGATGGTGACCGGGGCCATAAAAAACTAGAAAGGCCAAAGATTAAACCTGTGGCCAAGCCCACATACGGACCTTCCATAATAGCACCGATAATTACGGGAATATGCATAATGGTAAGGGTGATCCCTAAAGGGGTAGGAATAAAGCCTAGTGAGGTTACACCTAATAAAATGGCGATACCTCCTAGTAATCCTGCAATAGTGATCTTGCGAGCCTTCGGAAAGCTACCGCTTTCTTTTCTTTGCTTTCTCTCCGTCATAAACGTTCCTCCCATCTCTGCCATTTAAGGTCAGAGTGATTTTATCATCAAAACATTTACTGCTCGTACTCCGGCCAGAGTTCGCGCAATAAACGCCTCAGGTGATACTGGTCTTCTGGTGAAAAATCCAGTTTAAGTGTGTTAATGATCATATTGCGGTACTCAGCTGCTCTTAGATCATTATTAATAGTAATACCTTCCTTTTTCAGATGAGCATCTACAGGATACATCCATTTACCTGCATCTCTTTTAGCTAATGCTCTGGCATTATTTCCCCATCGTTTTAATAACGATTCTGGAGGTAACTTGAGCAAAAAAGCAATCTGCATAAAGGTATATAAGACACGAATATATATTAGCCAAATTAACCTTGTATAAGTGCCATATCCGAAACCTTGCAACTCTTCTGGGCGTCTAAAGGATTCAGCAAATTCATAAGTAACTACAAACATTGCTGCTGCCAAAAACACTAGCCAGGAAGTATTGATATTATCGGGAATAATACCAAACTTAATACCACCTAACCATATAACTAGCGGAATAATACTTAAAGCCATATATATAAGGTCGTCTCGCAACACATCTTTCAGATTCCTACGTGCCAAATGTAGATAGGGATATTCTAAATGCATAATTCTCCCCTCCCGGAATCAAACAGCCAATAAACTTTATAGATATTTTAGCACAACACCGCTTTTCAGTCATTTATAAAATATTAACTAATAAAGTTTTTTACCTTGGGGTGTACGACGTAATGTACCCATTTCTAATAGCCTACGAGTCATCATTATTTCTTTTTCCATTCGTCTCGCAAAAAGCGTGTCTTGGACTTGAGCTTTGGCTTCTAACTGGTTTAATAATGATTTAACATTAGCTAAAGCATCAATATAGATTATGCCTTGAGGTGCCATTAGCAATTTTGATAGACTGTCATTTAGCAGTTTGATATCATTAACCCAGGTCTTTGGTGACTGTGCTTCTAACAAACTACAGTTAGCTAGAAGTGCTTGCCAAGGATCACGATGTAGGGGTAAGCTCTTGCTTCTTAAAGGCCCCCGCCTTAACATATCTAGCTGATCATAACCAAGTTCTTCTAATGAACCTAAGACTACTGCACCAGCAGACTGCATCTCATTTACAGTACACAATAAATCACAAAGACTAATTTCTTCGTTTACAATTAATGTTGGGTAGATAAAAACCTTGTTAGGTATCGAGGTTAGTTCTTCAGTAAGCAAATTAAATTGACTACGTGTACTAAATGTTGGTAAAAGATACTCAATATAATTACGCTCAATCCAGCTCTTCCAATCTAAAAACTTTCTATCCCTTTGATCCTCAAGGCTAAGATCTTCGTCAAGCATAACCATTGCACCTAATTTAGTACTTGTCTTTGCTGATCCTATGCGTCTATTAATTAAACCTAATAGGCTATTTATTTGTTCAACTCGCCATTCATTCCAATCAACCCTAGGTTTATTTTTTTCTTTTATGGGATCATAACCATATTGCTCCTCAAAAAGTTTGCGGGAATAGGCATCATAAGAAAAATCATTGGCACTTACTTCTGTAAATGGTAACATTATTTTTAACAACATTCCTGATAGGTTATATTCTGATAATTCATCTGCTATATCCATATAAAACTTACGTACTTCAGGGTGAGATATGTTAAAATAAGAATTCATACTAGTGTCAAACAAATTACCTGCTTGACTAATTGCTGCCCAATCTGGATTCTTGGCTAGGGTAGGTGCCATTTCGCCATTACTTGTGGCCAAGCCTACATTCATAACCAAAAATAGATCTAAACCTAACTCTTTGCCATAACGGCTAATTTCTTTTAACGGATCACTACCTTGTAGCAATTTATATTGTTCTACTCTGCTACTCGGGAAAATGACATATCCGTCTGCACGAAATGTCTCGACAATTACACCATTGAAACCTAATTCGGCAATTTCTCTTAGCATAGACTTAAGATCCTTAGCGAGAGCTTTACGAGTTATTTCGTCCGCATCGAGATAAGCAAGTCTTGTTGCTGCAGGTGGCTTTAAGCTAGCCTTTTGCCAAAATTCTTCTAATTTTATTCGCGCTAGTCTTAAATTATTTTCTCCTTCTTGTTTAATTCGACCAGCTAAAGTGACAGCCATATCCAGATCTTTCTTAGCTTCTTGGTAGTTACTAATTAGATTTGCTGATTCTATATAGTTAAGATAATCTTTGGCATAAGCCAAATCTTTTTCTAGCATAGTACCGATAGCGATTACATTAGCACTAAGAACAAGGGTAATCATTAATATTACAAGATATATAGATAAGTGCCCTTTACAAGTCATAGTTTTCGCCTCACTTCTGCCTGTACTTTTGTTATAAAAGAATTCTTTTTATGCTTCCTCTTTTCCTACCTGAAACATCGGGAAGATTATATGGTAGAATATTGCTGATACCTTTTTCTAAACAAAATGGTATATTAGTTGAAAATTAATGCTTCCAGCGGAGGTGCAGGAATGTCTCTTCAAAACGAACAAATAATTAATGATGTAGAGATATTAATCCGCGCTGAACCTCATTGGCTACCAGTGTTAGCCAATATTGCCTCCCTCTTATTTGCTAGAATGCCAGATATTAATTGGGCTGGTTTTTATTTGCTAAAAAGCAATGAGTTAATTTTAGGACCCTTCCAAGGACAAATTGCCTGTGTGCGTATTGGTATTGGTAAGGGTGTGTGTGGAACTGCTTTCCTTGAAAGACGTTCTCTAGTAGTGCCTGATGTTCACCAATTTCCTGGGCATATAGCCTGCGATCCACGTTCCCGATCTGAGATTGTTGTCCCACTTATAAAAGGTGAACGTACATTAGGTGTTCTAGATATCGACAGCGCTTCCTACTCTAGATTTACAGAAGATGATCAAAAGCTGCTCGAAACTATTGCCTCGCTTATCACCGCTAACTACCGATTAGAAGATTTTGTTGATTGTTAGGAAGGAGAAATATTATGACAGTTTCTATGGATCGTTTAGTGAATTTATGTAAAACTCGTGGTTTTGTATTTCCTGGTTCAGAAATTTATGGTGGCTTAGCCAACACGTGGGATTATGGCCCTTTAGGGATTGAACTAAAAAATAACGTTAAAAAAGCTTGGTGGAAGAAGTTTGTTCAAGAATCACCATATAACGTGGGATTGGATGCTGCCATCTTAATGAATCCCCAAACTTGGGTAGCTTCTGGACATGTAACTAGCTTTTCTGACCCTCTTATCGATTGCCGTAAATGCAAAGAGAGATTCCGCGCAGATAAGTTAATTGAAGCTTTTGCCAAACAAAAGGGCGAAGAAATTCAAGTTGATGGCTGGGCCAATGATAAACTAGAAGCTTATATCGTAGAAAATAAAGTTCCCTGCCCAAGTTGCAAGAGTATTGATTATACACCTATCCGTAAGTTTAATTTAATGTTTAAAACCTTCCAAGGAGTTACTGAGGATTCCAAAAACGAAATCTTCCTCCGTCCGGAAACTGCTCAGGGCATCTTTGTAAACTTTAAGAATGTCCAACGCGCTGCACGTAAAAAGGTCCCCTTCGGTGTTTGCCAAATCGGTAAGAGTTTCCGGAATGAAATCACCCCCGGTAACTTTATCTTCCGTACTCGTGAATTCGAGCAAATGGAACTAGAATTCTATTGTCAGCCAGGAAAGGATCTCGAGTGGTTTGATTACTGGAGAAACTTCTGCTACAACTGGCTTTTAAGTTTAGGACTCCCAACAGATGAAATTAGAGTTAGAGATCATAAACCAGAAGAACTTTCTCACTACTCTAAAGCTACTACTGACTTTGAATTTAAGTTCCCCTTCGGTTGGGGTGAACTTTGGGGTGTCGCTGATAGAACCGATTACGACCTCAAACAACATGCCCAACACTCAGGCGAAGATATGTCCTACTTTGATCAAGAAACTAACGAAAAATATATTCCTTACGTGGTCGAGCCTTCTGTTGGTGTAGAAAGACTATTATTAGCTTTCCTCACCTCTGCATATAAAGAAGAACCTTTAGAGGATGGTAGCGAACGTATAGTATTGCAACTCCACCCATTCTTAGCTCCATTCAAAGCTGCCATTTTACCCCTGAGTAAAAAACTAGCCGAACCGGCAACAGAAATTTATCATAACCTGCTTAAAGAATTCATGGTAGATTATGACGAATCTGGTTCTATTGGTAAACGTTACCGCCGCCATGATGAGATTGGTACCCCGTATTGCATTACAGTTGACTTTGATACTTTGGAAAACAATACAGTCACAGTACGTGACCGCGATACCATGACTCAAGAGCGTGTTTCCATAGATCAATTAAAGATCTTCTTAGCAGAAAAAGTTAACTTTTAACCTCGAAGGCAGTGTCTTATAGGCACTGCCTATCTTCTTGTCTTCTTAATTCTAGTAACCATTAACTTAAAATTTCTACAGTCGAACAATACTACCTAGTGAAAAGGGAACAGTTCAACACTGTTCCCTTAATTTTTAGTCCTATGATAGAAAAAGCCTTCCCCTAATATTAACAGGGCAGGCATCATACACTTCTAAGTGCTTCAACAATAGCACTAGAAGTCTCGTCTTTATTTTCTTTAAGATGAATTACACTAAAGGCAAACTTCTCTAGTTCGCTCGGAATTTCGTCATTTAATGAAGATGCAGCTACCACAACTACTCTATCTTCTGATGCAGCAGCGATCTTTTTCACAATCTCAGGGGTTAAACGGGGCATATCCAAAAAGAATATAGATTCATTTCGTTCGGCAATGATCTCGGGAACTTCCGCAGGATTTGGGCAGTAAAAGTAACTAGCTGATTGAAAACCAGATTCATGGACAATTTGCATCATCTGATCAAAATCATGATCTCCATCCAAAAAAGCAGCCTTATCACGGACCTTGGCAAACGAACGACGAAGGACACTTGACTTACCACTACCTGGTTTGCCAAGAACCACAATAAATGGTTTGCTCATAGTCACCACCCTTTCTTACTTTCTACCAAAGTGTTCTCTTTATATTACCTGTTTTCCTCCTATAAGTTCATAAAAGTGTACTTGCTACATATCACTTATTTATATCTATACCCAGGATGAAAATATTTTACACCACTTTTGGCAAAGCTTGGACTAATTAATTTCTTCCTCCCAGATTACATAAACTAAAATTGCAAAATTAATAGTTGACAATTTAAGCATATAGGCATATACTTAAATTAGCAAATGCTAATGAATGGAGGCTCTTACAATGGCTGTTGAAATTAATGATAAAAACTTTGACCAAGAGGTTGCACAAGGCGTTACTTTGGTAGACTTTTGGGCCCCTTGGTGCGGACCTTGCCGCATGATGGCTCCTGTTATCGATAAGTTAGCTGAAGAATTTGCTGGTCGTGCGAAAATCGTTAAAATAAATGTGGATGAAAATCCAGCTGCAGCTACTCGTTATCGTGTACAAGGCATTCCAACTCTCCTAATATTTAAAGATGGCAAACCAGTTGACATGGTAGTTGGCTTTACACAACAAAGTGTACTTAGTCAAAAAATTAATAATCAGCTAAACTAAAAGGCCCGATGGGCCTTTTTTTTATTCCTCAAGTGCCTTTATGGCACTTTTTTTATAGCAAGAGCCTATTATAGATAGAGGCAATCTATAAGGAGGCATTAATATGAGCCCCTTTGGTGACAAAAATCAAGAAGAACTTATTACTCAGTTGCGGGCACAATTAGGGAAATTGCCAGAAGAAAAAAGAAAAAATCTTGCTCAAGCTGCTCTCCAACTTGTAGGTACTACAGATCCTCAAAAGCTACAACAACTTTTACAATCGCAGATGGGTAATGCTAATTTAGATCAGGACTCAATTAAAAAAGCTTTTGAGCAGTTATTAGGGGAGAATAATTCATGAACGACAATATCTTCTTAGTTGCTATCTTAATATTGTTTGTCCTTTCCTCGCGTCCTAAAAAAGAAAAACGAGCTAAACGTCATATCTTATTAACTGACGATTTACACTCGATGGATAACTGCTGTGAAAAAGCAAATTCTTATGGTATCAAGGTTATAAAACCTTTACCTTATATCAGTGGTATGGTTTGCGAAATAGAAGATGGGCAAGATCAAATGCTTTTAGCACTTAATCAAAACCTTACCATTGAGGAAGATGTCAGAGTATATGCAGTAGATAATACAGTGGGAACAGCTGCCACAGCAACGGATTCCATCTCACTCACTGGTGCACCTTTACTTTGGAAAAGAACCAAAGGTAAAGGAATTTCTGTAGCAGTAATCGATACTGGTATAGCCAATCACCCAGACATTACAATTGCTGGTGGTATCTCCACTTTAGGTGAGGTTAATACCGATAAGTATCTCGATGACAATGGGCATGGTACTCACGTTGCTGGCATAATTGGTGCGAATGGTGGTAGAAGGGGCCTTTTAGGAATGGCTCCTGAAGCTGATCTTTATGCTGTTAAAGCACTGGATAAAGATGGCAGTGGTTTTGTCTCAGACATTATTGAAGCTATAGTGTGGGCTGTAGAAAACAAAATGCATATTGCTAATATGAGTTTAGGGACTAGTGAATCTAGTGAAGCCTTAAGAAAAACTATTCGCAAAGCTGCCTTTTCGCCTACAATCATTGTTGCTGCAGCAGGAAATTCTGGTCGTACTGATAACCCAGATGTACTCTATCCTGCAAAATATCCTGAAGTTATAAGTGTTGGTTCTGCTAACAATAATGGTGATCTCTCTGATTTCTCTTCGTATGGCCGTGAACTAGACCTCTTAGCTTATGGTAATAATATTCTCTCTACCTACCTAGGCAGAACTTATCGTCGGGAAAGTGGTACCTCCATGGCCGCCCCTCAGGTAACGGGAGCGTTAGCTTTAATGTTAAGTCTAGGCTATCGAAATAAAGATGCTTATAGAGTCCTCATAAATACCGCCAAAAAAGCTCCTTTACCACCTGAAAAACAAGGTTATGGTTTACTCGACCTATCTACTATTGCTGCTCAGTTTTAAAAGATGGTTCCTGAACTAAAGATTAGTTCAGGAACCTTTTCTCGAACCAAAAGTCAGCTTAATATTTTTATAATCAGCTGTAGAACCAAACCCTTTAATTCAAAAAATTGAAGCAGGTGGTATGGTTCTATATGAAAAACCGAAAGATAACATTGACACCCTATCGAGATAAATAAACAAAAAGTGATTACATCGCAAATATCTCGGTCAATTGAGAAAGTAATTGCTACTTTGTAAGGGTTATTAATACCTACAGGGTTGAAATAACTTTTACAAATCAGGTTGCAATGCCTCATTAGGGTTTTCTATTGACATTTTTATTGCTAACTCATATACTTAAGAATGTCATCAGCTGTGCCGAAGTGGCGGAACTGGCAGACGCGCTACGTTCAGGGCGTAGTGAGGATTCCCTCATGCGGGTTCAAATCCCACCTTCGGCACCATTTTAGTGCTTTACTCCTCAAGCTGAGGAGTTTTTATTTATGTTTTGCAAATATTGCAATAAACTGTTTTCCATAGTTATTGTCCGGTAAAAAGCAAAATTTTAGTTTTAATGAAAGGACTGAGCTTCGTGGGGCATTTTCTAGGCGAACCACTCAAAGGTTTTCTGCAGGAACTTGCTGATGTTATAGTAGCTGCTTTCTTTATTATCTTTTTTATAGCCCAATCATTTATTGTTGATGGACATTCCATGGAGCCTACTCTTCACAATCGAGAAAGATTAATCGCTGAAAAGATATTTTATTATTTCGCTGGACCTAGACGTGGTGATATTGTTGTAATTAGAGATCCTATCGATCATACTCGTTATTGGGTAAAACGCATTATTGGTTTAGAAGGTGACACCATCGAAATACGTAATGGTGTTGTGTATTTAAATGGCTCGAAATTAGCAGAAAATTATGTAGCTGAGCCAATTGCTATGCCCAAAGAAGCTACATACAATGTTCCTAAAGGTCATGTCTTTGTCATGGGAGATAATCGTAATAACTCCAACGATAGTCGCTTTGCTGGTCCCATTCCTGTTAACGACATTATGGGGCATGCCATTTTAATGTATTGGCCTCTTCATAGAACTCATTTTATTAGCAGACCTAGCATTTTCCTCAATAAGAAATAACAACTAATTATTAACTCAAAAAAACTGCAAACACAGCTGTGTAGATGTCGTGGATGAAATTTACAACCTGCACGAACAGAAACAGAAGGCTTGGGTGGAAAATGTAGACCGTGATGAGCTACGCAAACATATAGCTGACATAAGCGCATTTCTGCAGCTGATTGAGAATGTAACCCTCTACGAGAATTAATTTACTGTTGAATTCAAGTCCTGGTGTGACAGTGAATATGGAAGTATAACAAAGAGAATGAACAAGGCACTCTACGAGATTTGATGTAGGGTGCCTTGTTCATTCTCTTTTGGGGGTGAAGTCTGGGTAATGCTTGTTTTTACATTTGTAATGCATTGCATACTTTTTACAGTTCCGCGCTAAACATATAAGCGTTACTGTATTTGTCGCATCCATCAAGAAATACTTCCGCTGTCCAATATTTATCCGGGTATGGAATTTGCACACCTTGACCAAGCATAATGTTTCTGGTGACATCATACATGGCATCGCTGTCATAGCCCTCGCGTTTGTGTATAGCTTCCATATCGCCAGAGAAGATGGCATACGCAAACTGGGAAATGTACGGCGGACCCGCCTTGCCATCGTTATGCGGTACGAAGTCGAAATAGAGAAATCCTTCTGGCACAGGGGTTTCCGCTCTCATAAACCGCCCCCAAATACCATGCCACAGGCCAACATCCACACCTAACCCATAGTGGTGCATAAACAATACATCATATGCAAAGTCCGATTTATACTCGTTCATGTCGTCGAGAATGCGGAAAAGCTTCTTGCGAACTTCCATATTGTCTAAATCATCGCCTTCTCGCCCGATAAAGCGCATGGCGGACACTTTTTTGTATTCAAAGCTGTCCACTTTGAAGCCCTTTTGCTGCCTCTCAACCATATCAGGCATAAACAGCGCCCACTGTACCCCTGCATCGCAGTCCTTCAAGCAATTGATATATCCAAATAAGTCTACACTATCAGTACCTGTAGGACCTGTTTTATTTCCTGCAATTTGCTCCCGTATGCCCCGCTCTCGCATGACAGAAAAGTCTGCAAACACCTGGGCTACCACTTCTTGCAACCGCTTATCATGAGCCAACCCCGACAACTCGTCATCAAATCGATCCAATGCCTTAAACACCGCTGCGTTAACCACACCAGAAGGCTCTAATTCCGACAAATATGACCGAAGTTGTACGTTCTGTTCTTTGAACCGTGCAAACACGCCTTGCATTAATATTTGCTCGTTTTCTGCGAGTTTTTCGTCACTCCATTGTGAATCATCCAGCACCCATTCGGTCAACGCATCAAAAACGCCGGGATTTAACCCCCTTGCTTTAGCCGCCCAGCTAACAATCCTTTTGTATTTCTCGGTATCCGTTAATTTCTCGCCATTTTGCCCTTCGATGTCGCTCCAATAAAACTTGTCAATCCATTTACGTGACATATCAAATCCTCCTTGAATGGTAACGTTAATGGACAGCGGATGAAATAGTTTAACTTTTCCCCGCTGCGTTTTTGATGGCGGCACGCCGTGAAACCGTGTAAACGCTTTGGAAAAGCTCTCCTGAGTATCGTACCGATATCGCATAGCCACATCAATGATTCTGCTGTCTGGTTGCAGCAAATCAAGCACCCCAAACTCAGATGTCTGTATCGAATGTACTCGCCGACGGTCATGCCAATTGCTACATGAAATATAATTTGAAGCCAAATCATTTATTGGAAAACTCTAATGTGACAACCTGCACCAAATCCATGCCTTCAAACTTTGACGGCTCAAAGTAATCTTGCAGAGAGTAACTTCTCATACTCGTGCCGCTATCATACACCATAAGAGCAACAGGTATTTCTGTGTTGATTGTAATGTCTTGAAATTCCTGCAAGAATCCTTTTATAGATGCCTTTGCTTCACTATCAAGTAAAATCTCATCTGTTTTGTAGGAAGCCTTTCCACTGGCATTAATAACAAAATCAATTGTATAATTTTCTTTTAGCTGCATTGTAAATGTTCCGGTTAATTGGTCAATTGGCTTTCTATCTGTGCCAATAGAAATGCCACCGCCACCAATACTGCTCCATTTTCCATCTTCTTCAAGACGATAAACATTTACATTCAAGGCAATTGCTTCTTTCGGTGCATTGAAAGAAATGATTTGTGAAGTGCCGTCCATATTGAATGACTGCAATATATATTTTTCACTTTCTGATAATTCATAAGGAGAGATGCCTTCTTTGCATAAAACTTTAGGTAAATCAGCCTTGTTTGAACATGCAGTCAACGTCACCATCAAAATAAACAGAAGCATTGCCGAAATCAACCTTTTCATCGCATATGCCCTCCTCCAACTAATATAAATAATCTTTGCTCAAAGACGCTCGATACATTCAAATTTATCATACTTCCTAATCTCTACTATAACATGAATTCATATTTCCATTTAGCATCATGACTAATAAACATATAATCTCATTTGGGTCATGTTGGTTAGTCTATTAAGCAACCATTTTATAAAATAAACCTAAAAAATCATTACTGACTATACAACCTCGGATTTTTCAATAAACATCTAACCTGACCACTCGCCAGACACCGACATCTAAATCGTTCTGTCGCAAGGGTTAAGGCTTATCTTGAAATATTCCCACGAAGCAAAATATCACGTTTTTTACGCTCTGATTTCAAAAACAACATCACACAAAAGGCTTATATCAAGCCTTTTCAGACATCACGCTCTAAGCCCTTGACATCAATACTACTGTCTCAACGGTATTACCAAAGTCCCACAAAGCTCCAGACAGCTACATTAATATAACCGTAGCCTTTGGCCATGGGGATGGAATGATACCTATCGACACTATTCATAATAGACTTACCCTTAATAATATAGCTCAAAGAGCACAGGCATACATGCTGAAACAAAGAATAACCTATAAAATGCGTCAAGAATATATTCTCGAAAAATATAGTTTCAAAGTCCATACCAAATACATTGCTGAAGTAAAACGTGGCTTAAGTTTGCCAATGTACGATGTTCCTAATGCAGTTGAAACACTAAAACAGCCAAGAAAGCACCCCTCTCCTATTCAAGTAGATGCTATCAAAGATGCACTAACTTATTTTGAAGTAATACAAAACTAAATATGGATATGAAAATTGCTTCTTATTTTATAAGGGGCAATTTTTATATATACAAGTCAACTTTAAGTTGGCTTATTTTTGTACTCAAAATCGAAAGGAGGAACAGAAAGTTGAACGCAAAGACAATCGCCATCGCCAACCAAAAAGTGGCGTAGGCAAAACAACCACCTGTGCCAATTAGGCATTGGATTGGTGCTTGAGGGCAAGAAAGTCCTGCTGATAGATACTGATCCACAGGGTAGCTTATCCATCTGCTTGGGATACGCACAGCCGGACAAGTTGGATACCACCCTTGCTACCGTCATGGGCAAGGTCATTACTGATAACCCCATTCAGCCAAACGAGGGCGTGGATTTGATGCCTGCCAATATAGAGCTGTCGGGTATGGAGGTATCCCTCGTAAACGCCATGAGTCGTGAAACAACCTAAAGCAGTACCTTGATACGGTGAGAAAACAGTATGACTTTATCCTGTTGGATTGTATGCCATCGCTTGGTATGCTGACGGTCAATGCTCTTGCCGCCGCAGACAGCGTGATTATCCCTGTACATACCCGCCAAAGGCTTGGAACAGCTCTTGCAGACCACCCAAAAGGTACACAGGCAGATTAACTCCAAACTGAAAACAGACGGCATTCTGCTGACTATTGTGGACAGCCGCACGAATTTTGCAAAGGACATCAGTACCCTGATCCGAGAAACCTATGGAGGCAGCATGAAGATATTTGCCACTGACATTCCCCATTCAGTACGAGCTGCTAATATTAGTGCCGAGGGCAAATGCACAGCAGCTGACCGTGCTTTTCATACATAGCGAACATGAAAAAGGGCAGCATGGAAAATATCATCACAAGAGTGGTGGCGGTTATGCCGATACTGTCCTTTAGAAGAAAGAACATAGACAGTCCCACTGCAAGGGCAATGGAAAAACAGATAAGCTGCCGCTTGGTTAAGTTGAATATTACCTTGGTTTTAACGGTGTTTAAATCCTTTGGTACGGGTACATACAACATAGGAGCTTCCTTTCTGCCCCGCGAGGGTAAAAATACTTTTTGCAAGTGTTCCTGTCTTAAAGAGTGTAAAGCAGAGTAGGACAGTGTAGCCTACGCAAGTCCATATAGCGGTAAAGATGTCCGCATCGGTGGCGATAGACTGCACAAGCACCGCATAGATGCCCACACAAACCATAATGAGAAAGGCTTGAAAGCCAAGAGCGAGCATTGATTTTGGGTAGTTTTGCCCCATGCTGCCCCATTCACGGTCTGCCATTGTCGCAGAGGGGATTGCTCCAAGGGAGGTCATAAGGTAAATTTCCGTCATTCGTCCATATATGACCACAAAAATGCAGATGGTAAGGGTATGCATAGTAATCCCCACAAACATTCTTTGCAACCATAAGCCAAACAGTGAGCCTAACTCCAATTCTCCCAGGCGGGTTTCCAAATCCCCTATCGCGGAGGTTATATCAGTGTTTGTATCGCTGATGATTACCCCGGCGGCATTAGAAACAACGTGCTGTGACATATCAAAAATCCCCATCAATGGGAATGATTACCGTGTCGGAAAGGGATTGTATCATAGAGAAGACACCGCCGTTCCAGGACAACGGTGTCTTCTCTACTTCACCTGCGATTTCGCCGACCTTTTGGTTGACGCCATCAAACATCCCCGACAAGTTTCCCGTAATGCCTGTGATTAACAGCTCTTTGAGCCATTCGGTAATGCTGTCGATGATGCTCTACATAAAGCGTTACCGCTTAACCAAATAACCCTTTAAGCAAAGGGACTAAAACTGTGCCAATCAGTGCTACGCCACCGCCAGCCAAAACAAAGCAGACGCTGTGGTCGAGTCAATTCAAGGATATCAGATGACAAAGGAGCAAAAAGAACGTATCCTAATCATTCGCTCGCACCTTGAATTCATCGAAAAATCGATTGCAGACCTAGATAGAAAACTTGATGAGATAGTAGCCCCATATGAAGGTGCTATTAAACTACTTTGTACCATCCCCGGAGTTGATAGGACTTCAGCAATCACTATCATCTCCGAGATTGGTACCGATATGTCTCATTTCGCCAATTCGAAGCGTTTATGCTGCTGGGCTGGATTAACGCCTAGCAACAACGAGTCTGCTGGTAAGAAGAAATCTGTTCGAATAACACGTGCTGGTGTCTACCTCAAACCTGCATTGGTACAAGTTGCCCATGCAGCCGTGAAATCGAATCAGTCTCCTTACTATAGAATCAAGTATGAACGTCTTTCCAAACGAAGAGGCAAGAAACGAGCCATTATCGCTATCGCAAGGATGATACTCACCGCTATCTACCACATGTTTACCACTGGCGAGGAGTTCAATCCAAGTGATCTTTATAAAATCGATCTGCCCCAAGAAATATCGGCTAAACAGAAAGATAAAGCAGTCGCACA
>ENA-UOOI01000098-UOOI01000098.1-fermentation-metagenome-genome-assembly--contig:-NODE-98-length-102486-cov-22.508840_pt1 | contig 102486 bp, 103 predicted proteins | sample MGYA00245779_ERZ724027 | MGnify/ENA primary metagenome ERZ724027 (study PRJEB28704, sample SAMN03018318) | fermentation metagenome | biome: anthropogenic terrestrial biome; feature: soil...
AAAGTATACCAAATGAGAGGTTATTTTACATGACGGTGTTTGTTCCACCGCTTACATATTGTATAAAGTAATAAATGAATTCATTGATAAGATATAGTCAGTGAATTTTATATTTTAGCAACAAAAACATGACGCAAGGTTGGCAATTTTTGCTTCTAAAAGCATAAGAATAAGATGCAGCTGTAACTGCATCTTATTCAAGTTTTGCCTTAACTAATTTCTTCTATGCTGCAAGTAGAGACTATTGTGGATGTTCCCAGGACTGCTAGTCCAAAAGCAACACCTGTTACTGGATTTGGATTTAGTAAACTGCCACCTGCTATTACATTTATTTCTTCTTTACATCTAATCATTGATTTTAATACTCTTCTCATTTCACTTTCACACTCAGCTTCACACCCTGTTGGACATGGTGATGGAGGTGGAAGAAATTCTATTTTACATGATCCATTGTTATTAAAGAAGGAATCGCAGCCTGTGAGAGTTATTGCAACTATCTTGCAGACATTTATTATACGCGTTTTACATCCTGTTGAATCTCTTAGCACTAAGGCACCTTCATTTGTAAGTCTGATTGGTATTCCCTCAGCTGAACCTGAATTACAGTAGTTAACTATTATAGTTGATCGCGGGAATATATTAATTATCTGTCTTAAAACATTCTTAATTTGTTCTATACATAAGCAGTGAAAATCACAACAAGATTCTCCTTTAGGACCCTGCTCACCTTTAGGTCCTCTTGGACCAGGACATCCGGGATCGCCTTGATAACCTCTTGGACCGGGACATCCGGGATCGCCTTTAGGACCACGTAGACCTTGACAGCCGGGGTCACCTTGATGACCTCTTGGACCAGGACATCCAGGATCGCCTTTGCAGCCTTTAGGACCTCTTGGACCAGGACAGCCAGGTTCGCCTTTGCATCCTCTAGGACCCATAGGACCAGGACAGCCGGGGTCACCTTTGCATCCTCTAGGACCCATAGGGCCGGGACATCCAGGGTCGCCTTTACAGCCTTTAGGACCCATAGGACCAGGATAGCCAGGATCACCTTTATCGCCTTTATGTCCAGGATCACCTTTTTCACCTTTTATTCCAGGATCACCCTGATTTCCTTTTTCGCCTTTTTCACCTTTTATTCCAGGATCCCCTTGATTCCCTTTTTCGCCTTGAAGCCCGGGATCACCTTTTTCACCTTGAAGTCCGGGATCACCCTGATCACCTTTAACCCCAGGATCGCCTTTGCATCCTTTAGGACCCATAGGACCAGGACATCCAGGATCGCCTTTGCATCCTTTAGGACCCATAGGACCAGGACATCCAGGATCGCCTTTGCACCCTTTAGGACCCATAGGGCCTTGACATCCAGGGTCACCTTTACATCCTCTAGGACCCATAGGGCCAGGACATCCGGGATCACCTTTACATCCCTTAGGACCTCTAGGACCAGGCTTTCCGCAAACTGTTATACAATGGTCGCAGCACTCATCACTTGATTCATCATGACAGCAATCACTTGATTCATCATGACAATAATCCTCTTGTTCATCTGGACACTCATGGCACTCATTGCAATCATATTCTGGATCATCTGGATATTTACAGTTCTCTGTATAATAATTATCAACTCCATCCATAAGGTTGTCGTTGTCTATGTCAAATGCTGTTTCGCTGTTTTGAATATATTCATTCTTAGGTTTATCATCAAATTTGCATCTATTGGTTGAAGTATAGTATTTTATATCCTTTGGCATATTTTTATTTCCCCCTTTTTATAACAATTTACACAACATGTCCATTTTTATATCAGAATAAAAATTAATAAATTAATTTTTATTTAATTTAAGGAATTGCTCCTTAATACATAATATGACCACTTGCTAAGACGGTGACAACATTGTTTACATTGATACACTTATTTTGGTTAGAAATATTTTCAGCATATGTATAATTAGTAAAAAAAAGCTCACTATAAATACATAATGTAAAAAATAACTAAACCTAAAATGGGGGTATTATTATGCTCAAAAAATTTCTTGATCTTTTAATTGGTGAACCATTAGCAAATGAACAAAGAGCTACGGAGAAATATAATATACCCTTTGGACTTGCAATAATGGCAAGCGATGCTGTGTCATCCGTGGCATATGCAGCTGAAGAAATATTATATGTTTTAATTGCAGTGATAGGGTTACTGTCATATCAATGGCTTCAATGGATTTCATTAATGATTATAGTACTTTTATTTATTTTAACAATTTCATATATTCAAATAATAAAAGCTTATCCACAGGGAGGAGGAGCTTATATTGTTGCAAAGGAAAATATAGGGGTGACACAGGGACTTGTGGCTGCTGCAGCACTGCTCATTGATTACACACTAACTGTGGCTGTAAGTGCCAGTGCAGGTATTGCAGCAATTACATCAGCCTTCCCAGGTTTAACAAGACATAAGGTTTCATTGGTAATTCTGCTTATTACAGTTTTAACTATATTAAATCTCAGGGGCATTAGTGAATCCTCTAAAATATTTAGTATACCTACTTATTTATTTATAATAAGTATGCTTTTCATGATTGTTTACGGATTAATAAAATATTCTATTTATGGTGCGCCTGCACCAATGATTAATAAGCAGATTGCAATTACAGGGGACCTAAGTTTGTTTCTTATATTAAGGGCTTTTTCGTCGGGATGCTCTGCACTAACAGGGTTGGAGGCGGTAAGTAATTCTGTTCCTAATTTTAAGGAGCCAAGTCAGAAAAATGCAAAAATCGTAATGATACTTTTAAGCTTTCTTATATTATTTATCTTTGGAGGCACATCTGTTCTTGCAAGATTTTATAAAGCTGTACCAGTGGGAACTCCAACGGTGGTAGCACAAATTGCTTATGGTGTATTTGGCAATACATTTATGTTTTATGTAATACAAATCACCACGGCTGTTATTTTAATAATGGCATGCAACACTGCATTTACAGGATTTCCAATGTTAATGTATGCAATTGCAAAGGATGGGTTTGCTCCAAGACAGTTTAGAATAAGAGGAAAAAGGCTCAGCTTTTCCACAGGCATAGTGGCTTTATCAGTAGTAGCAGGTATTTTAGTAGTATTGTTTGATGCCACAACACACAGGCTGATTCCGCTTTACTCTGTTGGTGTATTTCTATCCTTTACTCTGGCACAAACAGGTATGGTAATACACTGGAGGAGAAGTAAAGAGAAGGGCTGGAGAAGATCTGCTTTAATAAATGGATTTGGAGTTATAATAACAGTAATAGCAACACTTATAATTGTTTATGAGAAGTTTGCTGAAGGAGCATGGATTGTTATCATACTTATACCAGTAATAGTGCTAATAATGATGTCCATAAAGAGACATTATGATGGAGTAGCAGAAAAACTCAGAACCACAAAAGAAGATATACGAAGCGCCAATATAGGCAGAGAATTTACCCATATAATTATAGTTCCTTTGGCTAGTATAAATAAGGCAGCTCTTAATGCTCTTCAATATGCCAGAAGCATAAGCCCTAATGTTATTGCTTTAAATATTTCTATAGATAAGGATGCTTTGGAAAAAACAAAATCGCAATGGAAGGAATTAAATACAGATATAATATTAGTGGCTAAATATTCGCCATACAGAGCTGTAGTTGGGCCTCTTTTAAAATATATTGAAGATATAGCTCATGCAGCAGGTGAAAATGAAATAATAACAGTGGTTCTTCCGGAATTTATTACCCATGAGAGATGGGAGGAAGTACTTCATAATCATACAAGTTTATATTTAAGAGAAACTTTGGCAAGAAACCTTAAGGTTGTAATTACAACATACCCATATAAGCTTTAATTTTGACTCATAGTATTTATGGTAAATATTATGTATTTAAAGTATAATGTTAAATAGATTTCAAAGTAAATCAGCTATTTAAGCTTCTCAAAAAACTGTAGAAACATCAGTATTTTTGCTCGCTTAAATAGCGATTTACTAAATGAAATTATATAGTATAAAGCTGCTGCAAAAAGGGGATGTGTAATTATGAAGGAAATAGTTTTAGCAGGAGGATGTTTCTGGGGTGTGCAGGAGTATATGTCCAGAATAAATGGAGTAGTTGAAACAAAAGTTGGATATGGTAATGGAATTAAACCAAATCCAAGCTATGAAGATGTGTGCACAGGTAATACAGGCCATGCCGAATGCTGTTATGTAAAATATGATGAAAACATAATAAGTCTTACTGAACTGCTTAATAAATTCTGGAAGGTAATAAATCCCACTATTTTAAACAGGCAGGGGAATGATATTGGACATCAATACAGAACAGGTATATTCTACATTGATAAAAATGACTTATGTGAAATATTAAAAAGCAGGGATGAGCTGCAGAAAAAATATGAAAAGCCAATTGTTACAGAAATAAAACCACTACAGTGTTTTTACGATGCTGAAGAGTATCACCAAAAATATCTTAAGAAAAACCCAGGTGGATACTGCCACATAAAACTAGATTAATAAATTATATGATAAAATATGGTCAGAAGTTAAAAAAGTAATAAAAAACGCTGCAATAATAACTGCAGCGTTTATTTTTATTTATTTTTATTTTTATTTGAATTTGATTTGTGTGATCCATTTACAGCCTTGCTATTATAAACTTTTTTCTTATAACCCTGATTCTCATTAAATTTATCATTCTTTAATTCATGTTTTTGTTTTAAATCATTACTTGCATTTTTTTTGGTTTTATTAGAATTTGGGTTTGATGAATTTCCATTATTGCCTTTATTATTTTGCTTATTTTCATTATTAGAAGGTGATTTTAAGTTCTCCTTATTTACTGAGGAGTTACCATTGCTTATTGAAGACTTTCCATTGTTTACTTTATTATTTTCAGCAGGTTTCTGGTAGTTTGCATTTTCAGAAGATTTATTGTTTGAATTCTTATCTAATATAACACTGCCATTGGATTGAATTTTAATACTTAAATTAGAATTTTGTATATTTGATTTAAACTTAGAAATATTTATTTTTTTGCCATCTATATCAACAGAAACAGTTTTTGTTTTAATATAATTATCATCAATAAATTTATCCTTTTTAGATTGATCTATTATTGTCTGCAATCCCTCATTGATATTAGCATTTTTGATTTTTACTTCACTTAGTATTTTCCCGCCGTCATTGTTAAGGGCTTTTGAGTAGATAATTTTGTTAAAGTGATTAACTTTAAGCTCAATATTAGGATTTATACTTACAAGCACAGTAGCCACAGGACTGTAATATGCCTTTACTCCTCCGCCTATAGTTAGTATAAACATTATGCAGGCTGCAGCTGCCAATCCTTTAGTATTAAAATGAAAAATACTACTGGAAACCTGGCAGCCTTGAAACTTTTCCCCAATGTCAGGTTTTCTGCCAATGCAGCTTACTTTTATAAATTCACCGCTGGGTGTAAGTAAATTAGCATATTTACCGCTGACACTTACTACTATGCCTTCCTTTTTACTCATTATCCTCACCTACTTTAATATTTAAATAAGACTTTATATAAAGAAATTTATCACTATTAAATAATATAAATAATGCAATAATGTATTTTCTCCATTTATCAACAAATTTTTTATTTGTCCCGGTGTATAAACAAATCTGCTTAATGGGGAGCTGTTTATTACTTAATATATAGTCACAGATTTCTCCGCTGTTACATATTTTTATTACCAGCCTTAAAACGCTGCTTCTGGTATCCTTATGCCTGGGACTTTTACTTACAAGACTGTTAAAATCAATTTTGTATTTTGAAAGCTCTTTATTTAATTCTATGATTTCATCTGCTCTGCTTTTATTTTCAAGTTCCATTTCAAATCTGGTTATAGAATTGTTATTATCCAGCTTTTCCATGCTGTAATCGTCATCATCAAAAGTAAGTAATGGGGTGTTTTTAGTTTTTCTGAAATAATCAATTAGTGCATTTCTTATAATAACTTTAGCGTACCCATAAAAATTACCTCTGGACTCTGTGTAACTATCGCAGGCTTTGTTAAAAGCTATTAATGCAATACTAAGTTCATCATCATTTTCCCACTGCAGATGTCTTTTTGTTATGGTATATGTACATTTATATATAAAACTTTTATTTTCCTTAATAAATTCATTCCTGTCTTCAAGCAGCAACTCACTGACATTCTGCATGAAATCACCTCATCTATATATAATACGTTTCAAATTAATTTTTTAGTGGAGCTTTGGCGCTGATAAATTTTAAGACAATATGTCACTATTTTAGCATATTTATAAGCTGAAATTAAGCAAATAAATTATTATCAGATGAAATGATTTTTAGCTAATGATATAATATAGTAATTAAGAATTTAAGGTAACTATAATTGGCGGGAGGATTATCATTGGATTACAGAATTGAGAATGATGGATTAGGTGATAAAAAAATTGACAATAGTTCATATATGGGAATAAACACTAAAAGGGCTCTTGAGAACTTTAGTCTTGGAAATAAAAGTGTAAATATCCAGTTAGTAAAGGATATAGCACTTATAAAAAAAGCTGCGGCAATTGTAAATGAAAAGCTTGGCAATATTAATCATGAAAAGGCAGAGGCAATAGTTAAGGCTTGTGAAGAAGTGATAAGCGGCAAATTTCATGAAGAATTTAAAATAAGTGCATATCAGGGAGGTGCTGGTACCTCCACAAATATGGCTGTTAATGAAGTTGTAGCAAACAGGGCAATAGAACTGCTCGGGGGCCAAAAAGGAGATTATGATATAGTCCATCCATTAAATGATGTTAATATGTCACAGTCCACAAATGATGTATATCCAACTGCACTTAGAATTTCATCAATCAGGTTTATAAGAAAGCTCAGTAATGCTCTTGCTGATCTTCAGGAATCACTTCAAATTAAGGAAAATGAGTTTTCAAATATTATTATGCTTGGCAGAACTCAGCTTATGGATGCAGTTCCAATGATGGCTGGTCAGGAATTTGGAGCTTATGCCAAGGCTATTGAAAGAGATAGATGGAGAATATACAAAGTAGAGGAAAGGCTGAGGCAGATTAATTTGGGTGGTACTGCCATAGGTACAGGAATCAATGCTACAAATAAATTTATATTTATGATAACAGATACAATTCAGGAATTAACCGGGATGGGAATTGCCAGATCAGACTTTCCTATGGACATTACTCAAAACTGCGATGTTTATGTGGAGGTTTCGGGACTTCTTAAGTCCTGTGCTGTAAATTTACTTAAGATATCAAATGATATCAGGCTTTTAAGCTCAGGTCCAAGAGGAGGCTTTGGTGAATTTAAAATCCCTGAAATGCAGGCTGGATCCACCATTATGCCAGGCAAAGTTAACCCTGTAATACCTGAAATGACGGCGCAGGTAAGTATGAAAGTTATAGCAAATGATACAGCTATTACATTGGCAGGCTCTGCTGGTCAGCTTCAGCTAAATGCATTTACTCCTTTAATAGCAGACAGCCTTCTTGAATCCTTGGAGCTTTTAAATAAAGCTGTTATAATATTTAAGGAAAAATGTATTGATGGTATTGAAATAGATGAAAAAAGATGTAAAGAAAATCTTGAAAAGTCAAGTTCTCTTGTTACTGCTTTGGTTCATTACATTGGGTATGATAAAGCCAGCGTAATAGCAAAAAAAGCTTTAGCAGAAGAAAAAACCATAAAGGAAGTTCTATATGAGGAAAATATTTTACCAAAAGAAAGAATTGATGAAATATTAAACCCCTATGGGCTGACAACACCTGGGATACCAGGTAAGTAATTATTTTTAAGCAAAATGTATATTTGCATTGGATATGGAGGAAAAAATGAGTTTAAATGAAACACCACGTTCAGAAAGAACACATATAGCACTTTTTGGAAGAAGAAATGCTGGAAAATCAAGTATAATAAATGCTATTACAGACCAGGAAATAGCCATAGTTTCTGATGTAAAAGGAACTACCACTGATCCTGTATATAAATCAATAGAAATACTGCCAATTGGCCCTTGTGTAGTAATTGATACAGCTGGACTGGACGATACAGGTGAGCTTGGACAGCTGAGAAAGAAAAAGACACTGGAGGTTTTAAATAAGACTAATATAGCATTATTAGTAGTAGATGCTTCACAAGGAGTCACTGAATATGATAAATCCATAATGCAGCAGGTGAAGGAAAAGAAGATACCTGTTATTTTAGTGTTAAATAAAATAGACACAGTAAATTTAAATAATGATTACATTGAAAATTTAAGCAGGGAATTTAAAATACCTGTAGCTGCTGTGTCAGCAATTGAAAATAAAGGCATTAAAGAACTTAAAGATAAAATAATTTCCATTCTTCCAGGCACAGAGGATAAATTTAAAATAGTTGGAGATTTAATAAATCCAGGTGATTTTGTTGTTTTAGTTACACCTATTGATAAGGCAGCACCTAAGGGGAGACTTATTCTTCCTCAGCAGCAAACCATAAGGGACATTCTTGAAAGTGATGCCATGGCCGTAGTGACAAAGGAATATGAATTAAGGGACACACTGGAGAACCTGGGTAAAAAGCCTAAAATGGTTATTACTGATTCACAGGTTTTCTTAAAGGTGGCAGCAGATACTCCCAAAGATATTATGATGACATCATTCTCAATATTATTTGCAAGATATAAAGGGGATTTAGTGGAGCTTGTTAAAGGTGTAAAGGCAGTTAAAAAATTAAAAGACGGAGATAAAATACTCATAGCTGAGGGGTGCACTCATCACAGACAATCAGATGATATAGGTAAAGTAAAAATACCTAGATGGATAAGGCAGATTACAGGTAAAAATCTGGAGTTTGAATTTTCATCTGGAGTAACTTTTACTGAAAATGTTAAAAAGTATGCATTAATTGTCCACTGTGGGGGATGTATGCTTAACAGAAATGCCATGCTGTCAAGAATTAATGATTCTAAGGAATTTAATGTTCCAATAGTTAATTATGGGATGTTAATTGCTTATGTGCAGGGTATTTTGGATAGGGCACTGGAGCCATTTCCACTGGCAAAATTAATCTGGGATGAATAATAATTATATAATATTAATACTCACATTTTAAATATAAATAGATTTCAAAGTAAATCATCTATTTAAGTTTCTCAAAAAACTGTAGAAGCATCAGTATTTTTGCTCACTTAAATAGTGATTTACTAAATGAAATTATATAGTATATTGGAAAAAGTCACAGAATATAAATATTAATATACTATATAGCGGGGGTTAGTGATGAGGGATTATGCAAAAATGATTTGGAATATTTTAAAGTATGCATTGACATACTTAATATTTCAAGTAGTAATAGGGGCTATTTCAGGTATTTTTATTATTACGAAATATGGAGTTAACTTAGGACAAAAAATATACTATGATAATATATTTTTAATTACTTTACTAGCAGCAATTGCTTCTCTTTTGATTTATTCTGCATTTTTAAGAGGCAGTGGAGAAAATTTAACAAAAAGATGTTCATTTAAAAAAATATCACTGAAGGATACAGCATTAATTATAATATGCGGTATTGGATTTTCTGCTTTCACATTAGAAATTATACAATTGGTAAGTGACAGGTTTGAAAGCTATAAAGATGTATCCAACACCATTATTCAGGGTACAAATTCATTCATTGGCATAGCATGCGTTGTGCTTCTGCTTCCAATTTTTGAAGAAATTTTATTTAGAGGACTAATTTTTAATGAACTGAGGAAAAGGCTTAATGTTATAGTCAGCATCATTATACAGGCATTAATATTTGGTGTCTTTCATGGAAATATGCTGCAGGGGCTATATGCATTTATTCTGGGCTTAGGCTTGGCTGCAGTTTATTACTGGACAAAATCCCTATGGTCAAATATAATTTTTCATGTTACTTTTAACCTTATGGGAAGCATGGGATCAGTAATCCTTTATTCTGTTATGCAGAAGCATATGGTTATTTATGGCTTAATCTCTGTTGTCATAATAATGGCAGCCTTAATTACTATTTATAAAAATAATAATCTAGAGATGGTTAATTAATATAATTAAAAGAGCTGTGGCACTAATAAATGTCACAGCTCTTTTCACAATTAATAATTTTCAGTAAAAACTTCAAAATATGATTGAGGATGTGCACATGCAGGGCATTCCTTTGGTGGAGTAGTTCCTTCATATATATATCCGCAATTTGAGCACTTCCAAAGAACAGAAGTTTCTTTTGCAAATACAGAATTTGTATCTATATTATTTTTAAGCTTTTTATATCTTGCTTCATGTCTTTCTTCTACTTTAGCAATGTTTCTAAATACAGTGGCTACTATATCAAAACCTTCCTTTTCTGCAACATCAGCAAATGTAGGATAAAGACTTGTCCACTCTTCATTTTCACCTTTAGCTGCAGCTTCCAGGTTAGCTTTAGTATCACCAAGTGCTACAGGATAAGAAGCATTAATTTCCACAGCTTGTCCATTCATACTTTCATTTAATAATTTAAAAAATCTTTTAGCGTGTTCTTTTTCATTATCAGCTGTTTCAGTAAAGATATTAGAGATTTGAATATAACCTTCCTTCTTAGCCTGAGAAGCATAGTATGTATACCTGTTTCTGGCCTGAGACTCACCAGCAAATGCCTTTAATAAGTTTTCTGCTGTTTTTGTTCCCTTTAAAGTCTTCATATATAAAACCTCCTCTTTAAATTTTAATATGACTTTTCAGTACAAATAAATTATAACACTATTTTTTAAAATAAACAATAATAATTATTAATAAATAATCCTCGTATTATTAATAGGGACGGTTAATTTAAATTCGCTATTTTAATATGATAAAATAATAATAAAATTTAATTTTCCATACAATAATAAATACCCATATGATAAAATATATAATAATAAAAGTGCCAGGGAGGTAGTCTTTAGTTATGAATAATTCTATAAATTTAACTGCTATTAATTTAATGGCCACAGTAATAAAAATGTTTGCATATTTATCTATTATTGCTGTTTGTTTCAAGGGAGTTCAGGCATTAAATGTATATATAAATAAAAATACCAGACAGTGATTCAAATATAAAAAAAGTAAATTTATTAGCATGAATTAAAAAACGCTGGGAAATATAATTATGAATGTTCAAAATTATTATTCATAAAAAGGAGTACCAGCATGAAAATAAACAGATTTTTTTCATCAGTAGTTTTTCTTTTAATTATATTATTTATTTCTAATGGAACAAAATCATATGCAATGAACATTGAAGAAAAATCAGAAATTAAAAATAAATATAGTATTTTAGTGGATATATCCGAGTTTGATTTATATTTAATAGATAAGAGTAACAATAAAGTTGTAAAAGCTTATCCCATAGCAGGTGGGAAACCATCTACTCCATCACCATTTGGAACATGGAAGATTATTGCTAAAGCCGAGAATTGGGGAGCTGGGTTTGGAACAAGATGGATGCAGTTAGGTGTGCCATGGGGTACATACGGTATTCATGGCACCAATAAACCATTAACTATTAATAATCCTGATTCACTAGGCTGCATTAGAATGTTTAATTCCGATATTGAAGAATTATATAAAATGGTAGGCTGCGGTACAGAGGTTGTAGTTTATGGGGGCCCATATGGACTTAATAACAATGTTTTCAGAACATTAACACCTGGTGATAAAGGCGGCGATGTGCTGGAAGTTGAAAGAAGATTAATGGATAGGGGATATTATTTAGGGAATCTTGATGGAATTTATGGTGAAGCCATGAAAAAGGCAGTAATTAAATTTAAAAATGATAATAAATTGAAATTTACACATTTTTGTGACAAAGAATTTTATAACGCTCTTCAAATGAATCCTTTTGAATGAATACAATAATACAGATAGTCCTAGGTACATTATATCTAGGACGTATTCCTTTAATAGCACTCTTTTGTTAATTCTATTAGTCTTTCCGTAAGCTCAGATTTTGTTTCATCAGAGAATACCTCTAAGCCAAGGAGTTTAGAAAAAGCTATTCCATCACAGGCAAGTACTATTATAGTGCCTAATACAGGGTCATTTAATTCATTGATTTTTTCCAGCCAGCTTTTACGCTTTTCTAGAAAAGGCTGAAGAAGTTCCTGATTTAAGGCAAATGCCGCAATAATACCGCTCATTGTATTGGTATCTACTCTAGACATATTGAATTGTTCCATAACATAGGCTGCAAAGAAATTATCAGGTGAATCAGAAGGCAAAGCTTTTTCTCTTTCTAAAACCCTGGACTCAAACAATTTTATGTGATTTTCTATAAGTCCCTTCATTAACATATCCTTGCTTTTATAATGATATAAAAGTCCGCCTTTGCTTATGCCAGCTTTCTTAGCAACTTCCTCAAGGGTGAAAGCGTTTAACCCTTTCTCTGTAATTAATTTATTTGCTGCTTCAAGAATCTTTTCCTTAACAGGATTATTCATATTATCAACCTTTCATTATTAAATAAAATTTATGAATTTGAGACTTTCAATGAATCCTTTATTATGTTATATTAAAAACGGTGTTGTTGTACTGGCTGGACGGTACGTTAATATTATCAAATTGTAAAATGGCTGTCAAGTAAAATGCAGAGTGACGTATTAAAAACCAGAAAAATTAATTGAGGTGTTATTAATGACAAAGTTATGGAGCATTGTACTGGCTCTTCTTGGCATACTTTTACATTCTATAGGTATAATACTACAGAAAAAAGGTACAAGTGGTTTAAACCTTAAGGAATTACTTAACTTTAAAAATATTAAAGATATCAGGATTTCTTCTTATCTGATAACTTGGGTCACAGGGCTTGTCCTTGCATATAATATTTCTGTAATTCCAACAGCAATGGCATCTGAGGGACTTTCCTCTGAAGTGGTTTCAGCAATTTCTGGTTTAGGTATAGTATTTATTCTCGTATTGTCACGTATTTTTTTGTCAGAAAAGATTTATAAATCGGATATACCATTAGCAATGATTATAGTTGTGTCTATTTATGTGATATGTTTATCACAGCAAAATGAGTCCATTGATTATATGGATAAAACTGCTTTTTTTGCTCTTACTTTTGTCCCATTTTTACTTTTAATACCTTTTTTCAAAAGAAGGTTAAGTAATAAGACCAAGGCTGTGCTGTTTTCATCTATATCAGGACTTACAGGTGGAATGGCATATGTTGTATTAAATATAGCCATTAAAAAAGGCGGGATTTCTTTAAATGGAGTATTTAGTGCTGTTTACATATATGAGTACATTATTATTGGATTTATTTCAGGTGCATTTTTACAAATTGCCTATAAATTTGGCGACATAATACATATAGTGCCAATACAAATGTCCCTTACTGTAATTTATCCATTAATCTGCTCCTATTTTATTTTTCATAAAACCATCTCGGTGGTTCAGGACTCATTAATCTTATTGATTGCATTATGCTGCTGGATAATACTAAGACATCATTGATGAAATTATATATTTTACTTAAGGAAGGGTAGATCATGGTGAGAATAATAAAAATGTCATTTTTAAAAAAATTAGCAGCTGACATTGGAATATTTGCTGTTTTATCCATTGTAATAACATTATTATCCTTTATATTGCCCTATAGCTGCTTTCATTATGAAAATTGGATGTTTAAGCAGCGAAAGTGGGAAAAGAACGGTAAATTCTATCAGAACATATTTAAGGTAAAACTGTGGAAAGACAAGCTTCCTGAGTTGGCTGATTTTATAAAATTTGCATTCCCTAAAAAGTTCATAAAGGAATTCAAGGGAGAATTTCTATCAAAATATATAAAGGAATCATGTAGAGCAGAGCTTGTACATTGGATTATTATCTATTCTTCAATTATTTTTTTGTTTTTTAATGATATATCAACATTTATTATCATGGTAATAATAGATGTTATGCTAAATATACCATTTATAATAATTCAAAGATACAACCGTCCAAGAATAATATCAATTATGAAGCACAAAGGCATGGCTGTCCAGCTTTAGCAGTATATAAAGTAAGTTCAGCAAAATAGAAAAGCGGAGGTTACATTCCCTCTGCTTTTTCAAATTCATATAATGTATTTGATACAAATTTAACTATATCAGCTGCTGCTTCTGGCTTTCTAAACTCTATCTGACTTTTTACTATTTCTTTAAGTTTTTTCCCATCATCAGCAATAAGATCATTTACAATTTGAGGAAGGCTGTTAATATCTTTACACTGTACTCCAAGATTGTTATTTTCTATGTACTGAGGATTCTTCTCTTCCTGGCCTGTAAAGGATCCTGTCATTATAATTGGCTTACATAAATTTACAGCTTCCATGAGCACATTAGGACTTGCTCTTACAAATAATATATCAGAGTTCATCATATAATATTCAACTTTGTCCGTAAATCCACAAATAGTAACTCTGTCAGAATACTTTGGCTTTAAATAATCCTCTAATGATTTCTTTAGAATAGTATTTTTCCCAGCTAAAATTGTTACATTGCAATCGAAGTTTTCAAGCAGGTTTTCAGCAATCTGTTTTGAAGTCCTGCCGCCCTGGCTTCCATTCATTATTAAAAAGTTTAACCTTCTATTGCAGATAGTTCTATAGGTTTCCATAAAGGCATTTTTAGAATTTATATGATTAAATTTATCCCTTGTTGGAAAACCGAAGAGTTTCAGCCTTTCCTCAGGAATCCCAATTTTAAGCATAGTATTGTATGATTCCTGGCTTGGACATATGGTGTATAATGTACGTTTGTCTCCCCAGAGATGTGAAACATTATCTAAATCAGCTATCACCACTACAACTGGTATATCAAATTCATTTTTTTGAAGAATGTTATTAATGGATCCAACAAATCCAGGGTGCACTGTAATAATCAAATTAGGCCTGTTTTCTTTTATTAATTTAATAAAATTATTTTTTATATTATGTTCAGCAAAAAAGTTAACAGGCTTCTTAAATTTATTTCCCATTTTATAAATGACACCCCACAAATTTGGAGTTAACACTGCTATCTTATTATACAGCTTGGCCATATTTTTAGTAAAAACTCCTCCTAAATAAAAAGCATCTACTTCTTCAAGGTGTATTTCAGGATTTAATTTTTCAAATTGATTATTTAAAGCCTGAACCATACTATTGTGTCCATTTCCAGTAATCTTTGATGATATAAAGAGAATTTTATACAATTCAACATCCTCCCAACTTACATGACAATAAAGCTTTTATTGTATTATTAATTTTATATATGTAGTCTTTTATTAAATCTTTTATTATGTTATATTAAAAATAATGCAATATACCGACTGGACGGTAAGCTAATATTAACAGATGACAAAACCACTGTCAAGCAACAGTTTGGAATGAAAAAGCCATGGCATAAGAACTATTCGGGACAATTCCGTTCTCTATACAAACACTATGAAAAATTAGCATTAATGAACTTTTGCACAAAAGAAGAAGATGGACTTGCATAGAATTTGAAATAGCTTATAATATTAATAATATAGCGCAATCTTTTATATGGGTAATTATATATTTGCATCATAACTTTATTGCTTTGAGAGGAATTGTTAAATATGAAATTGTTTAAAATAATAAATAGCAGGATATTTCTTATAACTGCATTAATTGCAATACAGTTTTTTTGGGTTATGTTTTTCTTAATCAAATTAACAAGCTATCGTGCATGGATAAATGCAGCTTTTACCATATTGAGTATTTTAATTGTATTGTTTATTATTGGGAAAGATGAAAATGATTCTTATAAGATTGGATGGATTATTCTTATTATGTTACTGCCATTGTTCGGCGGGCTTTTCTACCTTTTTCTTGGCAACAAAAGACCATCTAAAGGCATGAGGATTAAATTAAACAAGGAACATAATAAGGTGATTGAATTAATAAACACCGATGAAAGTGTCATTGACCAAATTGGTAAACTGGATAAGCGTGCTTCTGGAACATTCAAATATTTACAGGAAAGAAGCTCCTGCCCGGTTTATAAGAATACAGAAACTACATACTATCCTTTAGGGGAGCTTATGTATAAGGATATACTGCCGGAATTAAGTAAGGCACAGCATTTTATTTTTCTTGAGTATTTTATTGTTGAAGAAGGAATCATGTGGAATAGCATACTTGAAATACTTACAAAAAAAGCTGCTGAAGGTGTTGACGTAAGAATCATATTTGACGATATAGGATCTCTTTTTGTACTTCCAGGAAACTTTGCCAGGAAAATGGAAAAGAGAGGAATTAAATGTATGGCATTTAATAAATACAGACCAATTCTTTCATTAGCCATGAATAACAGGGACCATAGAAAGATTATGGTTATAGATGGACACACTGCTTTTAATGGAGGAATTAATCTGGCAGATGAGTATATTAATAAGAAAAAAAGATATGGTCATTGGAAGGATACAGGCATACGATTAAAGGGCGATGCTGCCTGGAGTTTTACATTGATGTTTTTAGAAATGTGGAATGCATTTACAAAAGATCAGGATACTTTGGAAGACTTTAAGCCCCCCATCCAGTATTCTGAAGATGTGAAAAGTGATGGATTTGTGCAGCCTTTTTCAGATTCACCCCTTGACGATGAATCAATAGGCGAAAATACTTATATTGAACTTCTGGCACAGGCAAAAAGCTATGTTTATATTTTTACACCATATCTTATTATTGACAGTGAGATGAAATCTGCACTTTGTATGGCAGCAAAAAGAGGAGTAGATGTGAGAATCGTTACTCCTGGTATTCCTGATAAGAAAATAATATACAGACTTACCCGCTCTAATTATGCACCTCTTTTAAAGAATGGTGTGAAAATTTATGAATATACCCCAGGCTTTATTCATGCTAAAAGCTATGTCTGTGACGATGAATTTGCCGTTGTTGGAACTATCAATATGGATTATAGAAGTCTTTATCTGCATTTTGAATGTGGAACATTCATGTACAGGACTCATTGTATTATGAGTTTAAAAAAGGATTCACTTGAAACAATAGCTAAAAGCAGACAGATTAATCTGTGTGACTGCAGACAGGGTTTTTTCGGAAGACTATTTGATTCAGTACTTAGGGTTTTTTCTCCGATTTTTTAATATATAATTTTGTTGAATGGTGGTATGCACTAAATCTGCATACCACTTTTTACTGCCTGAAATTAATAAAAAATTGTTAACCGTCCCCAATTATCTCAATTTTAATCATAAAAGTTGTTAACCGTCCCTAATTATCTATTGAAACAATTAACGCTAAGTGATAATATTTAAATGCCGTTATTTGTATTTACTTGAAATATAAGGAGCACTAGGCTAACTATAGAGAAAGTGATTTTTTAAATAAGCAATGAAAATTAAAAGTATGAAAAGGATATTAAAATTTATTATAGTTATAGGAATTATATTGGTTACACTTTTGTTAATTTATTCAAATAAGGTCCATACAGGAAGATCTTCTGCAGCAAGGCAGGGAAGGCTGGATCTTTCACAATGGGATTTTGTAAAAAGTGGATCTGTTAATCTTAATGGTGAATGGGAATTCTATGATAATCAATTGCTTACACCAGATGATTTTAATGGAAAGGGTAACAAGCTGCCAAAGCTTACAGGTTATGCTGACTTAACATCATCAGTATTAAAAAATAAAAATACAAAACTTGCAAACCCCATAGGCGTTAAGACTTACAGATTAGTTGTAAAAATTAAACCTTCTAATAACACCTATGGCTTAAAAATAGGAAATATAAAGATGAGTAACAAAGTATTTGTAAATGGGGATATTAAAGGTGAAAGGGGGAACCCTGCTGAGAAAAATAATGGATATGTTCCAAGCAATATTCCATATTGTACATATTTTAATATTAACGGTGATAAAGCAGAAATAATTATTCAAACTGCAAATTTTGAATATCCTTTTGCAGGTACAATGTATAAAATCAACTTTGGACTTCAGGATAATATTAATTATGCAAATATAATTTCTATTTCAATTGAAATGATAGGTTCAGTATTAACACTTTTATTTGGTATGTATTATTTAGGCGTTTACTTCAATAGAGAAAGAGATAAGAGATTCTTAAGTACTGGTTTGTATTTTTTTACAATTCCAGCTACTCTTCTTTTTAATGGAGAAAAATTAGTAATGCAGCTGTTTCCAGGTATACCCTCAGAACTTATGAGTAAAGTTCAGCAGATTTCATTTATATTGACAATAGTAATGCTTTCAGAAATAATGAATCAGCTGGATAAAGAAATATTATCAGATAAGGCAGCTAAAAAAGTTAAAATTTACAGCATTATATATATATTCATAGTGGTAATAGCTGATTATTCAAAATATGTTTATTTACTTCCTTTTATGTATACTATTGTTACTGCTTTTATAATGTATATAATAATTAAGTTATTAAATACTATTGTTAGGAAAGAGTTTGGTAGTTTACATAGAAGTGGTACATTAATTTTATTGAAATCTTTAATATGTTTATTTATAGCTATAATAATAAACTTCATGTATAATTTCAGATTATTGAACTCAATAATATTTGGATCTATAGCTTTTTTTGGATATATACTTTTTATGGTAAATCTACAGGCAGATATTTTATCTGAAGCTTATAAAAATATGAAAGAAATGTCAACAGAATTAATAAAGATGGATAAGGTGAAAGATGAGTTTATAACAAAAACCTCCTCAGAGTTAAAAGCACCTTTATTTGGAATAATTAATATTGCTGAAACAGTTATAAAAGAAAATAAAAATGATTTAAGTTCAAAACATATTAAAGACATGATTATTACTAAAGACATTGCACTAAAACTTACAAATACAATAAATGACACATTAGATATTACATTACTAAGAAATGGACAGCTTAAAATTAATATTTCCATTGTAGATATTAAAGTGTGCATTAATATTGTAATTGAAAGCTTCAAATATATAATACAGCATAGAAATATAGAAATTATTAATAATGTTCATGGATGTCTAATGGTTAAAGCTGACGAAAACAGGGTAATACAAATTTTATTTAATCTAATCAGCAATTCCATAAAGAGCATGGATAAGGGTACAATAAAGCTTAACGGGGAAAGAATAAATAATATGGTATATGTATCAGTAGAGGATGCAGGATGCGGAATACCAAAAAGTAAATATAATGAAGTTTTTAATGCATATGAATCACTGAATTCGGAAGGAATAGGCATGGGTTTATTTATATGCCGTCAGTTAATACAATTGATGAATGGCAGTATATATTTAAAATGGTCAGAAATAAATAAAGGAAGCTGTTTTGTGTTTTCACTTCCTTATTCTGAAGAAAAATATGATGAAAGTATAATAGCAGATAATGAAAACATTAAATATTTCCAGCCTGAAGCATCTATACAAAATAAGGATAATAATTATGAAAGCACAATTTTAATAGTAGATGATGAGCTTTTGAATATTCAAACTGCTTTGGATATTTTAAGCAGAGAAAATTATAATGTTTTAACTGCTTTTTCAGGAGAAGAGGCATTAGAGAAAATTAACAATAATAAAATTGATTTAGTGGTATTAGATGCGTTGATGCCTAGGATTTCTGGCATTGATGTGTGCAGAAAAATAAGACAGCGATATTCCTTAATAGAGCTGCCAATATTGATATCAGTCCTTGGAAATATAAATTATAGTTTGTCTTTAGGCTTTGATGCAGGTGCCAATGATTTTATAGCAAAGCCCTTTGTGGAGAAAGAACTAATTTTAAGAACAAGGACCTTAATTACCATGAGAAAATACATGGACAATGCCTTGAAAAGTGAAATGGCATTCCTTCAAGCCCAGATAAAACCGCATTTTTTATACAATACACTAAGCACTATTATATCGTTTTGCTATACTGATGGGGAAAAGGCAGCTAAGCTTCTCACAGATTTCAGTAAATATTTAAGACTGACATTTGATATTGATAATAATACTGCTCTTTCTCCCTTAAGGAGAGAGTTAGAAATGATAGATGCATATGTAGAAATAGAAAAAGCACGTTTTGGAGATAAGATTAAAATTGAATATTTCATTCAACAGGAGATTTTAGATAAAAAAATACCATCTCTTTGTATACAGCCTTTGGTTGAAAATGCAATAAAGCATGGCCTATTAAAAAAGGAACAAGGTGGAACAGTATATATTTCAGCTAAAGAGAAGGATAATTTCATTAATATTACAGTAAGTGATACTGGAGCAGGCATGGCAAAAGAAAAAATTGAAAGATTAAGAAAAGCAGATAATAATGGTGTAGGGTTATCCAATGTATTTAAAAGAATCAAAGGGCTTGGTAATAGCAGCATAGATATTTACAGTACATTGGGAAAGGGTACAAAGATAATCCTGCACATAGATAAATCAAGATGTTAATGCTTTAGGGGGTAATATGAGAGTTATAATAGTGGACGATGAGAAACCAAGTCTGGAATTAATAAAAATTATTTTCAGTAAAAATAAAAGCCTGAATATAATAGGAGAGTATACAAATCCTAATGAAGCTTTAAAGGGCATATTTAAACTGCAGCCTGATGCTGTTTTTGTGGATGTGGAAATGCCGAATATGAGCGGAATAGAATTTGCTCATGAGGTAATAAAATTTAGTGACAAAATTCAGATAGTATTTTTAACTGCCTATGAAAAATATGCAATAGATGCTTTTAAGGTAAATGCAGTTAATTATATTTTAAAGCCAATTACAGAAGAAGACTTAAATATCACAGTTAGCAGGCTTTTAAAAAACCTGAAATTAAATAATATGATAAGTAAAGAAAATAAGGAAAATCAAATATTTTGCTTGGGCTATTTTAAGGTTTATGGAAGATCAGGTTCAGAAATTATTAAATGGTCTACATCAAAAGTGAAAGAATTGTTTGCCTATTTTATATATAATAGAGGAGAAGAAATCGACAAATGGGAGCTTTGCGATATGCTTTGGAGGGAATCCCCTGTTAAAAAGGCTGAGCATAATCTGCATAGTTCTGTATATAGGTTAAGAACTGCATTAAAGGATAATTCAATAAAAGATATTGTTTATTATGAAAATGGGAAATACAGAGTGGATTTTAAAAGCTTTAACTGCGATGCCTGGAACTTTCAGCAGTTCATGGAAAAGAATACTTTAGTGAATGATGAAAATATTAAAAAATATGAGGATATATTAGGTACATATAATGGAAATTTATTTGGAAATGAGGACTACATGTGGAAAACAAACTTAGATGAAAAATTAAATAGGTACTATATTTCAGGTACAAAAAAAGCAGCTGAATATTATATGGAGAAAAAGAAATACAATGAAGCAGAAGAATATCTTCTAAAAGCTCTTAACATGGATTTATTTGATGAAGAAGCACACGATTTAATTATGAGAACATATTCTGGTCTTGGTGACAGGATAAAATTAATGGAGCATTATTGCAAAATGGAACAAATGCTTAAGAAGGAACTTCATATACTTCCAAGGGAGTCAACAAGAAAACTTTATAAGGATTTATTAAAAAACATGTAGACAGGGAATTTATTTTCTCTGTTTTTTTGTGAGAAATTTGTGATAAACAGGTATTATTATAAGAATATACAGAATAAAAAATCTTTTTTGGAGGCTTTGATCTATATACTTATTTGGGCACTTTGTATATAGTGAGCCGTTAGTGCAACCGGCCGGCTTTTAAAGTTTAGGTCGATTTTTTATTTTAAAAATTATGAGGGGTGATGAGATGAAAAAGAAAAGAAAATCCATAATAGCAATGGTACTGGCTATGATTTTTCAGCTTTCCACAATTTTAATTCCGGCAATGAAAGTTTATGCAGCAGATACTGACATTACAGATAAATTTCAATTTATTACAGGAGTAAGCATAACAGATAAAGACGGCAATGCTCTTGGGGATAATGTGGACAAGGCATCTGAGATTCATGTTAACTATACCTGGAGTATACCTAATGGACAGACTGTTGATTCAGGTGATTATTATACTATGCAGCTGCCAAAGGAGATAAAAATAGTATCCCCTATAAGCCAGTCAATTAGTGTGGATGATGGTACTAAAATAGCAGACCTGAATATTGGAACAGATGGAAGTATAAAAATTACTTTTAATGACAATGTAAAAAATTATTCTGATGTAAATGGAGGGGTTTATGTTGACTGCCATTTTAACAGCAGTGAAATAGGAAACTCAAATCCTGTACCTATTACATTTAATTTACAGGGAAGCGCAGTTTCTAAAACTGTGGATGTAAACTTTAAGCAGCCTGATCCAACTATTACAAAAGATGCTGCAGGCCCAGGCTATAGTTCAGCAGATGACACTATTACATGGCAGATAACTGTTAACAAAGAAGGAGTAAATGTTAATAATGCTGTTGTTACAGATACCATAGAAAACACACAAAAATTTGTAGAAGGTTCAGTTAAAATTAATGGAACACCTTCAGAGGACAACTATGATGCTGCAGCTAAAAAATTAACATTTAATCTTGGAAATATAGACAAAGAGCAGATTATTACCTATAAGACAAGTGTACATGATGATTTAGCTGCTAAAGCTCAGGGAAACTATAATTATAAAAATACTGCATCATTTAATTATGATAAAAATGGTACACCTGTAAATATAACTTCAAATACAAAATCTGTTCCGGTATATGTAAAATACATCAGTAAGGATGGAACCTACAATGCCAAAACAAAACAAATTGATTGGACAATTACAGTTAATGAAAGTGGAAGAACAATTAACAATGCAGTGGTTAAAGATACTATTCCTGAGGGACTTGCTATAGATGCTGCTACTATTAAATTAAATTCAAATGAAGGTACAGAATATACAGCAGGGGGTACAGGATATACTGTTTCAGGACAGGATTTCACCTATAATTTAGGTAATATAAACAGTTTGCAGACTATAAAATTTTCAACATCAGTGGATTCAGCTGTTTATAATTCTAATAATACTAAAAATTATTCCAATAAAGCTTATTTAACAGGTGATGGTGTGCCTGCTGGTACATCTGCAGGCAAAGGTGTTGGGGTAAGCCCAAGTATAATAAAAAAGGCTGGGGCAGGATATGATGCTTCTAAGGGAATAATAAACTGGAAAATTACTATAAATAACGATAAAACAAATGTAGCCACAAATGCAGTGATTACAGATACTATTTCAGAGGGGCAAAAATATATACCCGGTACTGCAAATATAGATGATGGCACAAATGGCTCTTTTACTGCTTTGGAAGACGGAAAGGTTGTTTACACCTTCAACAATAGTTTTAGCAAAACCTACACAATAACCTTTAAAACTCAGATAACTGATGATACTCATTACAGAGCAAATTACAGCGGTAATTACAATAATCTTGTCAATATTACTGCTGCAGGCATAAAACAAGATACAACAGGAAATCAGACAGTAAAAAGCAATATAATTCAAAAAAGCGGTAAAGGCTATGATTATTCAACCAGAGAGATTACATGGCAGATAGTAATAAATACTAATAAAATGAACATAACGAATGCAGTGGTCACCGATGTTATTCCAGATGGTCAGGAGTATGTAGATGGGTCTGCAAATATAGATGGTGCAGCACAAGGTTCATTTAATAGTGATTCTGATATAAATTCAACAGGAAAAGTTGTATATACTTTCGAACCAGGGTCTACTATTAATAAAACATATACTATAACCTTCAAAACAAAGCTTACAGATTTAAGCATTTTTAATACCAGCGGTGATAAGACAATTAAAAATACTGCATCTATTACTGGTGATGAAATACCTGTAAGTGGTAATGTAAGCAGTACTGGTACTCAGACTATTAAAAATTCAGTAATTACAAAGGAAGCTGGATATGTTAATGGCAAAGATTATATAGACTGGACAGTTAAAACTAATGCCAACTGGAGCATTCCTCTGGCTGGGGCAGTTATAACCGATACTCTTCAGGATGGACTTTCACTTAATACTGATACTGTTGAGCTTTATAAGGCAGTTGTGAGGGCTGATGGTAGTCTTACTGAAGGTGCAAAGGTCACATTAACTCCTGATAATGTGAAGTACGACCCCGCTTCAAGATTGTTTACATTTACTTTTCCTGGGGATTCCGGTAACGGTGCATTTATTTTGAAGTTTACAACAATTGCAGCTAAAGCAGGTGACTATTCAAATAAAGTTACTTTTAATGGAACAACTGCAAGTCAAAGCGGAACTTCGGGTTCAGTTGGAGTCTGGTATTCATCAGGAGGAGGCTGGGGTACTGGTAAAACTGGCAGTATTACTGTTGTAAAAGTAGACAGCGATAATAATTCCAAGAAACTATCAGGAGCTGTGTTTCAGCTTTTGGACCAGTATGGAAATGTGAAAGCAACTTCGCAGCCCACAGGGGCAGATGGTGCTGCACTATTCGACAAGCTTCTATATGATATAAATTATAGTGTTAAAGAAATAACTGCGCCTGATGGATACAATTTAAGCAGTCAGGTTTATACATTCCAAATTAAGAGCTCTGATGTTCAAAAGAATATTACCTATAATTATTTGGATACAAAAATAAAGGGTGGAATAAAAATAACAAAAACTGATGCATTAACTTCTTCTGTACTACCAGGTGCAGAAATAGGTGTATATGATAGCAGCAATAATCTTATAAACAGTGGAAAAACTGGTATGGATGGAACAATAGAGTTTGACAATCTGGCTTATGGAAATTACTACTTTGTCGAAAAAAATGCTCCTGAAGGATACATGTTAAATGATACTAAATATCCATTTAATATTACTGATAATGGAGTTATTTTGACAGGATCTATTTCTGACACAAAAATTACAGGCAATATATTATTTAAAAAAATAGGACAAAACGGTAATCCACTTAAAGATGCAGAATTTAAGCTTTATAAAAATACTGATACAGCCTTTGCCAATGCCGTGGCAACAGCAGTAAGTGATGAAAATGGAAATGTGCAGTTTAATAATGTGGATTACGGCATTTATAATATAAAGGAGACAAAAGCTCCAGCTGGATATTATCTTTCCTCTATGGTATTAACAGCAGATATTAACACAAATGGTGCCACAGAGTATGCAAGACCAACAGGAGATACAGGAAGTGGTTTGTACAGCCTTACTGACTATTTTATTATTGTAAATATTCAAGGCTCGGTTAATATTAATAAAGCTGATGAAAATGGCAGCTCCCTTAAAGGTGCGGAATTTACTTTGTTTGATTTAAATGGTAATCCGGTAAAAACAGCAGTTACAAATGAAAACGGATTAGCACAATTTAATAATGTACAAAGTGGCAAATATACTATAAGGGAAACCAAGGCTCCTGAAGGATATACTATTTCTGATAAATCAGTTCCTGTAGAAGTAGCCGAAAATGGTAAGACTTACGATGCAGGTACAATAAAGGATACCAAAATAAAGTCTTCAATTCAGATTAGTAAAACAGATAAAGATGGGAATCCGCTTCCTGGAGCTGAGTTTACATTATATGATTCAGAGGGTAATGCAATGCAGAATGCCATATCTGCTCTGGATGGAATTGCATTATTTAATAATGTGACTTATGGAAGCTACACTGCTAAAGAGACTAAAGCTCCTCTTGGGTACACTATCATCAGTGAAATAATTAAAATTAATGTGAATTCCCCTGAAATGCAGAAATTTGTTGTACAAGACGAAAAACAAAAGGATTCAAGCCATGAAGACATAAATAATAAAGGTAACGGAAGTAATAATGATAAACAAAATGAAAATAATAAAGCTTCCTTAGAAAATGGCTCAAAGTTACCTAAAACAGGAAGCATAATGGACTATGAAACATTATTAGCAGTGGGAGTAACATTCATAATAGCAGGTTTAAAGCTTATAATTAAAAGAAAAAATACAGACAAAAACATTTAACTTATTTATTTAATAGAGCTTCTTATTTAATTAGGGAGCTCTATTATTTTGTAAAAAATCATTGAAGGAAGTATTTTAATAATAAGAAAAAATTAATAATTATTTAAACAAAATTTAATGTTTGTATAATATATTTAAAATTAGAAGGTTATAAACTTTCTAATTTTATAATAATGGAGGTTAAAATATGAATAAAAAAATTGTCGCTATGGTAACCAGCTTAGTTATAGGCAGTACTATGCTTTTAGGAACTACTTATGCTAACGCTAAACAGCTTTCTGGTTATGACTCTTATAAGGCTGCAATTAAGGATACTAAAAATTTGAAGAATGAAACTGCAAATTTAAAAGTATCTGTATATGATAATGGCAGCGATATAATGGACATGACTACTAATGCAAAAATTAATCTGGCTTCAGATGCAATGAGCCATGAGACTTCTTTAAAATCATCTACAGAAACTGAAACTTTTAACATTTACAGGCAGAACGGAAAAAACATTTCTAAATCAAGCAGCAGCCCTGTATACAATGTGAGAGATGTAAAGGGCAGGAACAATAATAAGGCACAAAATCCTGAGATAGAAAAAAGTGTTGAAACTATAGTTGATACATTAACGGGCAATATGAAAAATAATGTATCAGTCACTGATAATAAAGGCAGTGGTAAAAAGGTATCCATAAATTTAAGTGAAAACGACGTTACCCCATTGGTAAATGCAGTAACATCAATTGCTTTTATTGGAAATAGTGATAAACCAGTTTACAAAGAAAAAGCTGGAGAAATTAATTTATCAAATGTAATTCCAAAACTGCAAAGTAATGTAAAAGTTAAGAGTGCAGTAGTAACTGGAGATATAAATAATAATGATATTCTTAACAATCAGGTTGCAAAAATAGTTATAACAGGTACAGATGCTCAGGAAAAAACTCATGAAATCACTATAAATATGAATTTTGACATAGCTAATATTAACAGCACAACTCCGGATACAGTTGACTTAACTGGAAAACAAGTAAAAAATATAACACAGCAGTTTAGAGAAGAAAATTAATCAGAATAAGGCTAAAAAATGGGCTGGCTTTCGGCCGTCCATTTTTTAGTGCTATTTATAGAGAGGAAATAATATGGAAAAAGTTTTAGAAGTAAGAAACTTAACTAAGCTTTATAGAAATGGAAGAGGAGTAAAAGATATAAATTTTCATATAAATAAAGGTGAAATCTTTGGTTTTCTCGGACCAAATGGTGCAGGTAAAACTACAGTGATGAAGTCAATTATGGGATTAAATATGTTTCAGAGCGGAGAAGTTAAAATCCTGGGCTTTAATATAAAAACTCAATTGGAAAAAGCTCTTGAGAAAGTAGGAGCAATTATTGAAACTGCTGATGCTTATGAATATATGAGTGCGTATAATAACTTGAAAATAGCCTCCAGGTTTTACAGTGGTATTAAGGAATCAGATATAGATGAAATACTGGACTTGGTGGACCTTAAGAAATTTAAAAATGAAAAAGTTTTTAAATTTTCTTTGGGAATGAAACAGAGATTGGCTCTGGCTCTAGCACTTATATCTAATCCGCAGCTGGTAATTCTAGATGAGCCTACAAATGGACTGGATATTGAAGGTACAGTAAAAATGAGAAATTTAATAATTGAATTGGCAGATAAAAAACACATAACATTTTTTATTTCCAGTCATCTTGTACATGAAATAGAGCTTATATGCAGCAGAGTTGCTATAATTGATAATGGAAAGCTGATCAATGATGGTGAAGAAATTAAAAAAATAAAAGAAAAATATGAAACCTTAGAGGACTTTTATATGCATGAGATAAATCAAAGGAGGGCTGACTCTAATGAATAGCCTGAAAGCAAATATTATAAATGAAATTGAAAAGCTTTTTTTAAAGAAAAAGATAGCAGTGTTTTTGATAATTACAGCAGTATTGTGTTTTCTCTCAACATTTTTTGTATCAAATATTCAAGGAAAATTGGTATTTATTGCTTTAAATTCAATGAGTTTTCCTTTGATGATTTTAAGCGTATTTACAAATATATTTTTGCCTTTATTTATATTTATGGCAGTTTCGGAGCTGTTTTCTGGTGAAGTTGGGTCTAAATCCATGAAATTAGTCCTTATGAAGCCAATTAGCAGATTTAAGGTTTTTATTTCTAAAAATATTGCAGTGGCTGTATACATAATTATTAATTTATTAGTGGTTCTTATTGTTTCTTTGGCATCAGCATCTCTCTTACATCATGGATTTATGATTAAAAGCATTCCACAGGTTGTCTTTGCATATCTTATAGATATTTTTCCAGCAGTGGTTCTTGCAATATTTTCTGCATTTATAGCACAGTTTTTTAAAAGCAGCAGTGGAGCCTTAATTACCTGTACATTATCCTATATTGGAATTAAAATATTATCTATACTTATAAATGGTATGAATAACAGCATATTTACATCCTATTTAAACTGGTATTCATTGTGGCTTAAGGGAAGCTCAGGTATTTCCAGAAATATTAATATTTTATTTATGATGTTATCATATGGAATAATATTTTTTACACTTGGCTATTATTTATTTGATAAGAAGGAAGTATAATTAACTAATAATCATTTTCATTTATCTCAAATATGTGATAAAATATATATGTAATAAAAATATTAATTATATAAGGAAAATTGCCTTTAAGGAAGGTGTAGATATGAAAAAAGTTGTATTGCTTAGACATGGAGAAAGTTTATGGAATAAGGAAAATAAATTTACAGGCTGGGCAGATGTAGAACTGTCTGAAAAAGGAATTGAAGAAGCAAAAAGGGCTGGCAGAATATTAAAAGAAGAAGGATATACATTTGATGTAGGTTTTACATCAGTGCTAAGGAGATCTATAAAAACTTTATGGTATGTGCTAGACGAATTAGAGCTTTTATGGATTCCTGTGGAAAGATCATGGCGATTGAACGAAAGACACTACGGTGCTTTACAGGGCTTAAATAAAGCTGAAACAGCAGCAAAATATGGACAAGATCAGGTTCAGAAGTGGAGAAGAGATTCTAATGTTTATCCACCAGCTTTAGATAAAATGGATAAAAGATATCCTGGATTTGATGCAAGATACAAAGGCTTAAAGGAAGATGAAATTCCTCTTACGGAAAACTTAAATGATACAATTAAAAGGGTAATCCCATACTGGAATGAAATAATTGCACCAACAATAAGGTTGAACAAAAAAGTTATAATAGCTGCTCACGGAAACAGCTTAAGGGCTCTTGTTAAATACCTTGATAATCTTTCCAATGAAGAGGTATCAAATTTAAATATTCCAACTGGCACACCTTTAGTTTATGAATTAGATGATAATTTAAAACCAATAAGACATTATTACCTTGGTGACGCAGATGAGATTGCAAAGGCTCAGCAGGCAGTAGCAAACCAGGGACGGTTAACAAATAAAATCAGTAAAATCGGGTAAAATTGGGGACGGTTGACAAATTATTTAAGTATTTTGGTAACGAAAATTAATTAACCGTCCCCATAATTCAGCCTAAAATTTTCGTTTGAAGCATATATTGTATTGATTAATTTTTTTATGGGAGTTTTTATTTATGTATTATGATTCAAACTTACTTAGAAATAATTCATACAATAGACAAAGTGCTGTGGATTATGCTGTTAAATATGCATTAAACCCAAACAGCCAATATAGATATTTTCCATTGATTCACGATAGCAGCGGAGACTGTGCTAATTTTTTGTCTCAGTGTCTGAGGGCGGGGGGAGCTCCTATGAGCTTTAAATATGGAAATGAATGGTGGTATAATAATCAAGGGACCTTAAATAATGTAAAGGATGATACCTGGTCCATATCATGGGCCGTAGCACATTCATTGTATTGGTACTTGAAAATAAATGGAAGTAAAAATACAAGTGGATCTGTTAAAGGTGCTGAGGTTAACTATACAAATCAGCTTGAATTAGGTGATGTTATTTTTTATGAAGATTACAAAGGCTTAATTTTTCATTCTGCCATGATTACTTCATTTGCGGCTTCAAATGGTACTAAGATGCCTTTAATCAGTCATCATTCTTATGAGGCTTTAAATGTACCATATATAAAGGACTATCCTTATAAAAAAGTTCACTTTTTAAAAATAATAATCTAAGATGATAAAAATAAGGAGCGTATAATGGAAGATTGGTTTACTGTTGAAAATATTGATAAAAGCACATTTGCTATTAGTGAATACGGACACTGGGAGAAAACACATTCATACCTTTTACTAGGTACAAAATATGCCCTGTTAATAGATACAGGATTGGGAATAGGAAATATAAAAAAGGAAGTAAATAAATTAACCAATTTGCCGGTAAAGGTTGTAACAACTCATGTCCATTGGGATCATATAGGCGGACACAAGTTTTTCAATAACATATATGTTCATGAGAATGATGCGCAATGGTTAAGAAATGGACTTCCAATACCAATAAGCGTAATAAGAAAAAATATCATAAAAGAGCCATTTACTAAAAAACCTCCTGAGGAATTTGATATAAATAAATATTTCACATTCATCAGTGGTGCAATTAATATACTTAAAGATAGGGATATAATAAATATTGGAGCTAGGGAACTAGATGTTATACACACACCAGGTCATTCCCCGGGGCATATTTGTTTATTTGAAGAGAAAACCGGATATTTATTTACTGGAGATCTAATATACTTAGGGACACTTTATGCATTTTATCCAAGCACAAATCCTAAGGATTACAAAAATTCTATAGATAAAATTTCTAAGTTAAAAGGAGTAATCAAAATACTTCCAGGTCATAATGATTTAGAAATTCCAAAGGATATTATTCAAAGAGTAAAACATGCATTTCAGCATTTAGAAGATATTAAATTATTGTCTCACGGCAGTGGTACTTTTAACTTTGGAGACTTTAACATACAATTATAGATGAGATACAAATAATCTGCAGGGCATGGACCCTGTTTTTTTATTTTTTATTAATAAAAGGCAAAAACAAGTTAACCGCCCCCGATTTAACCACAAAAGCTAAGTAATAATAATGAAAATGGAAACAGAAATAAAAATCATATTATCAATAACTTATCCATAATATTTTGTCATGATAAGGAAGAAAGGACATTTTTCAAATTCACATAATATATGGAGAAAAGTTTTTAATGTTTCTTTTTAACTAAGAGGGATGATTATTTTAAATCATCCCGTTTTTACGATATTTTTACCATATCCTTCATAATCATATACTGGCTTTTATACCATTCATCATCAGGTGTGAGTTCATAAGCTTTTTTTGCAAAATTAAGTGCATTCTCCCAGTCATCCATTTCCTTAAATATAAATGCTTTGCCTAAATAAGCTTCACTTTCGCAATCATTTACCTTGATAGCATTTGAATATATTCTTAGGGCTTCCTTAATCTGTCCCATATTTCTTAGAAGATCTGCCTTTTCGCAAAGGGCTTCATAAAAATCAGGCTTTAATTTTAAACATGTGTTATAACAGGCCAAAGCTCTGTTGATTTGTCCTAAATAGATATAAAAACCAGCTTTTTTGAAATATAAATCTGGATTTTTACTATCACTTTTAATAAGTTTATTACAGTATCTAAGGGCCTTTTGAAAATCAGCCATTTCATCATAAACTTCTATTAAATCCAGGTAGGCTTCTACACTATTTGGCACAAGCTTAATGTATTTCTTCAGACAATCTTCTGCCTCATCTACTTCAAACATACCCATATGTGCTTTAGCCTTTACCAGATAAGTTTCAGCAAAGTTTTTATCTAATTGAAGAGCTTTATCAAAATACTTAAAGGCTTCTCTTATTTTATTTTCATGGTAATATAGGAATTTACCTTTATCAAGATACTCCTGTATTTTATCTTTATTTTTATCGGTTGTCTTTATATTTTCCATATAATCTCTCCTATTCATGTGATTTACTTTCTATCTATGGATTATTGACATAAACTTTAAATATATACTTAATTTAATTATTTTAATAAAGTTTTAAAGATGGAGAATTTATTTTACTTATCAGGGTAATATTGTTATTATAGAAATATATAAAACAAAAAAATATAGGGGGTTTTAACTTGCTGAAATTTAAAGATTATGAATACAAAAGACCTGATATGGGAAAAGTAAAGGAAGATTTTAGCACACTAATTAAAGAATTCAGGAATGCTGATTCTTTTAGTGAACAAGATGTGATAATGAAAAAAATAAATGGACTTAGAATTGAAGTAGAATCTATGATGGAATTGGTGGGTATTAGAAATACCATTAATACCACAGATGAGTTCTATGAAAAAGAGAAGCTTTTCATGGATGAGAACAGTCCTGTATATGAGGGAATAATCTCTGATTATTATGAAGCATTAGTGAATTCCAGGTTTAGACAAAAATTAGAAGAAAAATGGGGAAAACAATTATTTACAATGGCAGAAATGCAGCTTAAAACTTTTAAGCCTGAAATTATAGAAGATCTGCAGGAGGAAAACAAGCTGGTAACAGAATATGATAAGCTTAAGGCTTCAGCTAAAATAATGTTTGAGGGTAAGGAAAGAAACCTGGCCCAGCTGACACCTTTTATAGAATCCAAAGACAGAGTCATGAGAAAAAGAGCTTATGAGGCTTCCACAAATTTTTATGCTGAAAATGAAGAAAAGTTTGATGAAATCTATGATAAATTGGTTAAAATAAGAACCAGAATATCTAAAAAGTTGGGATATAAGAATTTTGTTGAGCTGGCATATTTAAGAATGAGCAGATCAGATTATAATGCAGATATGGTAGCTAACTACAGAAAGCAGGTATTTGAATATGTTGTCCCTATTGCAGAACAGCTGAAAAAAAGACAGGGAGAAAGACTGGGAATTACTGAACCTAAATACTATGATGAACCTTTGAAGTTTTTAACAGGCAACGCCATTCCGAAGGGAGATTCAAACTGGATATTAAATAACGGAAAACAAATGTACAAAGAATTGTCAAAGGAAACAGATGAATTCTTTACATTTATGGTAGATCATGAACTTTTGGATCTGGTAAGCAAGAAGGGCAAAGCAGGAGGAGGCTACTGCACTTATATAGCAAAATATAAGTCACCATTTATATTTTCCAATTTTAATGGTACTTCAGGTGATGTAGATGTGCTGACTCATGAAGCAGGTCATGCTTTCCAGGCATATTTAAGCAGAGGTTATGAAGTTCCTGAGTATTCATTTCCAACAAACGAAGCTGCAGAAATACATTCAATGAGCATGGAATTTCTCACATGGCCATGGATGAAACTATTTTTTAAAGAAGATGAATTAAAATACAAGTTTACACATTTGAGCAGTGCAATAACATTTATACCTTATGGAGTTACAGTAGATGAGTTTCAACACTTTGTGTATGAAAATCCTGAAATTACTCCTAAGGAAAGAAAAGAAGCCTGGAGAAGAATTGAAAAGAAATACATGCCAAGCATAGATTATGAGGACAGCGACTTACTAAACAGAGGAGGATACTGGTTTAGGCAGGGACATATTTTCCAGGTGCCATTTTACTATATAGATTATACTTTGGCTCAGGTTTGTGCACTGCAATTTTGGGTTAAAGCAAATGAAAACAGGGAGAAAGCCTTCCAGGATTATTTAGCATTATGCAGACAAGGAGGAAGCAAGTCATTCCTGGAGCTTGTTGATGTTGCAAAACTGAGGAATCCATTTGAAGATGGAACCATTGAAAGTGTTATGATACCAGTAAAAAAATGGCTGGATCAGGTGGATGATAAAAATTTATAATTTAGTGAAAGTTTATTATAGACATATCCACTTTTGAAATATGCAAAAATTTTAAAATATTATGGCTGCCTTTTGGTATTATCCAAAATGCAGCCTGTTTTTTGCTAAATTGTTTATATTAAAATTTTGTCCCTAAATTTTAACTAATTATTAACCTCTTTTTAATTAATAAATATTATACTAAAAGTTATGTTAAAGGTAGTCTTAATTTCCAATTGTAGGAGTGTTATTTTGGTTAAAAAAAAGAAATTTAAATCAAAACTTTTAATAATGTTTATAATCTATGAGATAGTGTTTACTATAATAACAGCACCTTTTTATGTATTAAAAGGACCATTTGAAAACTTAAAAAAGATTGTGGTTGCTACAGTAATGGGCACAAGGCATACATATCTTGTAACAACATTTTTGTCAACAGATGAAATTAATAAGATATTAAATAATCAGGGTGGTGTTAAAGATACAGAAGCTGTAGATGTGTCAAATATAAAGGTAAATAATAACCGCAGTAATGAAATTGTAAGATATGATCTGCATCCTGATTCAGGAAGATATGATGGTTATTTATTGGAAATACCTGTACCTACCAAGGTTAAGGTAGCTGTTACCAGTAAACTTGGGGTACAGGGAGAGAAAACCAGTGAAATGGCAAAGGAGCATAATGCAGTGGCGGCAATTAATGGCGGCGGGTTTTACGACGCCAATAAAGCTTCATTTGGAGGCGCTGCAGCATATCCAGGTGGTTTTGTAATTTCTAACGGTCAGGTTGTATTTCCAAAGGATGATTCAGGTTCAGATGTAAAATATAGTGTCACGGCTTTTACAAAGGCTGGACAGCTGATTGTAGGAAATTATAATCTAAATGAACTGAAACAAAAGAATGTTTCTGAGGCTATTTGTTTCAGGGGCCCTGTTTTAATAGCCAATGGGAAAGGACAAATATCTTCTAAGGACGCAGCCAGCAGTGGCTTACAGCCTGTAACGGCAATAGGACAGAAAAGAGACGGTACTGTTTTATTTCTAGTAATGGATGGCAGAAAAAATCTTATAAAGTCAGGTGCCACCATGAAAGATGCCCAGGATGAACTTTTAAAATTCGGCGCATATAATGCAACAAATTTAGATGGAGGATACTCGTCCACTATGTATTATGATGGCAGCGTTATAAATAATCCGCATGGATTGAATGGAGAAAGATATGTGGCAACTGCATTGTATGTTGAACCTTAAAGGAGAGTTAGTAATATGAGTAAAATTAAAAGAATATTATTATGGAGTATAATTGCCGTGCTGGTTCAAACTGGTGTATTTTTTGCTGCAGATAAGTACTATGGGAAAACCATATTAAATACTAATGTTACTGAAGTAAGGGTAGATAAAAACAATAAAACACTTAAGAATATAACAGTTAATGTGCCTTCAGATGCTAAACAAACTGAGATTTCCTATGATGGCAAATATATATCTTACTATCAGCAGAATAAATTAAACATAATCAACACTTATGATGGAACAAAACATACTGTAAGTGCAGAAGATGGCTTTACACAGGTATACAGCAGATGGTTTCCTGATATGAATTCAATGGTTATATGTGAAAAGGACTTAAATCAGGGTAGAAATATAAATATTTATAGATATAATGCAGATAATGATAGTAAATTTACTCCAACAAATTATAAAGGAAAGGATATTAAGCTGAAATTAAATAACAGCAGCGACAAAATTTCAGATATAGCAATTTCATCTGCCATGAACATATGGTATATAAGAGTGGCTAAAGCCAATGGAAGAGCAGATATATTTAATATTGATGTAAATGGAAATGTAGTACCATTATTAAACTCAAGAATGATTGGTAAAATCGGAGTATTTAATCGTATGACCAATTTGATTTATGAAAGCAAAATAGATAATAATGTATATGTAAAAAATAATAGCTGGGATTCCCTAAGTAAAGATGTTTATTTACTTAAAGTAGACGATTCTGATAATTTATATATAGGTAAAATTAAGAATAATAAAATTGTTAAAATTCAATTTGGGTCTATAAGGAAAAATATAAATCAATGGCAGTCAATAGATTTTAATGAGCCTGTAGCTATAAATCATATTATTATAACAAACAGCGGAAAAGTATATATGGCTGACAGCACAAATGGCGTCATTACAGATGAATTATCCAGTAAAACTACAAAATATAAAGGAAGCATAATTGGTATTATTGATAAAACTTTATATGCTGTAAATAATGGTGTACTCATAAAGGAAAACTTAAATTAATTTCTAGAAGGAAGAATTGCTTCGCTTCCTATTGCTGCCGAATATATTATAAAGTTATTATTTCCATAATTAACATCTACATATATAAAGAGAATGTAAATAGATTTGATTTTACACAAATCTATTTACGTTCCCTGTTTGTAATTTATTTGTAAATAACAAGTTCTTCTAGTGGACGTCTCATTCTTCTGTAAGGGCTTTCCTTTTCATATCCAATAGGTGTAAAAGCTATAGGATGAAGTGAACTATCAAGTTCTAATATATTCTTAGCTGCTTCCACGTCAAATGCCCCCACCCAGCAGGTTCCAAGCCCAAGGGCTGTGGCAGCATAAACAATATGATCCATAACTATAGCAGCATCTACATCGCTGTAATTTTTATTATCACGACGAACCCAGCACTTTTCTGGAATTGAGCAGATACAAAGCAAATAAGGTGCTTCCACGAACCAATTGCTGTTATATATTTTTTTCAGTTCTTCTTTTTTACCCTCAGTACTGATTACAATTATTTTAAATCCCTGACGATTAGCTGCAGTTGGAGCTAATCTTGCTGTTTCTAATATTTTATCCAGCTTTTCACGTTCAACGGTGGTTGATTTATAGGCTCTTACACTATGACGCTTTTGTACCAATTCAAAATAATCCATATCATACCCTCCATTAATTATTATTATTAATTGTATATTTTAACACTAACACATTTATCTAAATTATCAAGTGTTGTTTTTTGTCGAATGCTACCAGGCAGCACCCGAAATAAGTCGATAAAATGGGGACGGTTAAGTAAATAAAGCTAATTTCATAGAGTTTAATTGCGGCATTTTAATAACAAATATAAGTTATATTTATGTAAGGTGCTTTTAAATTAAATGGATATTAAGATGTTAACCATTAAATTAATATTGTTAATTTATATATTAATAATATTAATATTAATATAAATAAAATATAAATATTTTTAACTTTAGTATTGATTTATTTTAATAAGGGTAGTATATTATATACATAAGCATTGTAAGATTATCTATAAATTGGATTATATGATTTATTTAAGGGAGATGAAATTTTGTCCTATAAAATTATTAACAAGTGTCCAGTCTGCGGCTCTAAACTGTACATAACAAGATTAAAATGCAGTAAATGTAACACAGTAATTGAAAATGAGTTTGAAATGACATCAAAATTTGATTATTTAACAGCAGATCAATTATCCTTTGTGGAAACTTTTCTTAAAAACAGGGGGAATATAAAAGATGTAGAAAAGGATCTTGGTATATCATATCCAACGGTTAGAGCCAAGCTGGATGAAGTGTTAAATGCACTGGGATATAATGTAACTTCACAGACTGCCGTGAATAAAAAGAAGATTGTAGATATGCTTGAAAATGGTGAAATAACACCTGATCAGGCCATTAAAATGTTAAATGAATAAATAAATGGGGGTTATTAATATGAATGAAGAAGTATCAAAAATTTTAAAAATGGTTGAAGATGGCAAGATAACTGCTGATAAAGCACAACAGCTTATAGAGGCCCTTAGTGAAAAACCTAAGGATGTTCAAGCTGCAAATTATGATGATATTATGAATAAAATGCTGAAAATTAGGGTGAGTTCACATGATGGGGACAAAGTAAATGTAACTCTTCCAGTAAAATTTATTAAAACTATGCTTAAAACATTTGGTAAAATTCCAATGTATAGTGACAATAAATACATGGAAAATGTTGATATTACAGTTATAGCCGATGCAATTGACAATGGCCTCACAGGAAAAATTGTGGATGTAAATTCTTCTGACGGCGATATTGTTGAGATTTCAATTGAATAGGGTGTGAATTTATGAAGGTTTCAGTTAAAACTGATGGGAAAAGATTTTTCATTCCAGTACCTTTTGGAATTGTTAAACTTGGTATATTAATGGCTAAATCTCCTCTTGTTTTAAAACATACACCGGAAAAATACAGGGGATATATTAACTGTATAGATACAAATGAACTCAGTAAATGTATTGGTATTCTTAAGCAATATAAAGGCTTGAGAGTTGTAGACATAAGAGATAAAGACGGCACAGAGGTAGTAATAACAATATAGAAAGGGAATATTATGAGAGGTAAAAGAAATTTATCATTATATTTAATTGGAAGGTTAATTTCTCTAATTGGTACAGGAATTCAACAAATAGCGCTGCCGCTTTATATTCTGGATTTAACACATTCTGGTGTTATGATGGGAGTATTTTCAATGCTTTGCTTGCTGCCAAATCTGATAACTTCGCCTTTTGCAGGTATTCTTGGGGATAGGAAAAACAGAAGAAATTTAATGGTAATAGCGGATTTTGGAAGAGGTATTTTAATCTGCATTTTAGGATTCCTGTCCATGTCAGGGACTATTAATATTTATATATTATTTATGAGTCAGATATTAATTTCGATTATGGATAGTATTTTTGGAGGAGCTTCGGTGACACTGCTTCCTGAATTATTATCTGAAGATGAGCTTATGAAAGCTATGTCTATAAGAGGTGCTTTGGATGCAGTCTCAATGATTATTGGACCGGCACTGGGCGGTATAATTTATGGGTTCTTTGGAATTAAAACAGTTTTCTATTTAAATGGAGTTTCATTTATTTTATCGGGAATATGCTCATTGGCAATAGTATACAAAGCTAAAGTATATGACAAGGGAAAAATAACATTAAGATCATTTTTTACGGAAAATAAAGAAGTATTGTTATTGATAAAAAACAGCAGGGGGCTCATTCAGTTATTTGCATTTGCAATGATAACAAATCTTCTTATGGAACCTTTGTTTGATATAGTAATGCCTTATGTTATGAAAAAGGGAATAGGCTTTAGCTCACAGCAGTATGGTTATATAATAACAGCTTTTATGGTGGGGATCCTTATTGGGAACCTAGCCTTGGGCCTTTTCACGGGTAAATTTAAAACCAAATTTTTAATGAACAGTGGATTTATTTTAGAAATGATAATGTCTTTTGCACTTACAATTGTAGTATTCCCTAAAGTGGTAAATATTCTAGGAGGTAATAGCTGGAATCTATTTATAATTCTTTCACTTATATGTCTATTCATGGGAATTTTTAATGCAGCAGTTAATACTCCACTTAATACAAATCTTCAGAAAATGGTATCTAATGATATGCGATCAAGATTTTTTTCATTGCTTGGAGTTTTTTCACAAGGTGCAGTCCCCCTCGGAGCAATTATATATGGTATCCTTTTAGATAAATTTCATTACTTTAATATAATGTTTGTAATAGCAATATTGACATCAGCTATAACCGTATACTTTATTATAAAGGCAGTTCCAGAGGTTTATGACCCAATGCCAATTGAAAATAATGCAAAAATAGAAGAAAAGAGTTTGACGGGGACGGTTAACAACCTAAACAACTTAAAAGGGACGGTTAACAACTGACTAACTTCTAACTTTCAACTTCCAATTTTTAACTAAGGAATGGTGGTTAACAATTTACCAATGTTTTCAAATAAGTTGAATAACATCCTTTGTTGGAGTCAATACTATTAGCTATATAATTTCATTTAGTAAATCACTATTTAAGTGAGCAAAAATACTGATGCTTCTACAGTTTTTTGAGAAGCTGCATAGCTGATTTACTTTGAAATCTATTTGGTTGAGTTTAACAAAGAATGGGGTGTTTTCATTGCCAAGAACTGAAAGAATAAAGATGGATAATGCAATATACCATGTTATGGTGAGAAGTATAACTGAAGTTCCGTTGTTCAAAAAAGATGATGACAAAGACAAATACTTGAAACAGATGAAGGATTACCAAACAATATTTGGATTCAAGGTATATGCTTATTGTATCATGACTAACCATGCACATTTCATAATTGATTCCAATGGAGCAGACATATCAAAAATAATGCATGGGCTGAATTTTAAATATGCAATTACTTATAATAGGATTCATGATAGGCATGGACATGTGTTTCAAGATAGATTTAAGAGCAAAATAGTTGATACTGATAGGTATCTAATTACACTATCTGCTTATATTCACAATAATCCTTTAAAAATAAAGGGTTATGAAAACTGTCCTGAAAAGTATAAATATTCAAGTTTAAAAGTGTATTTGGGTCTTAAAAAAGATGAAACAGGTCTTTTGGATGAGGCTTATATAATGCAAATGATGGGTGAAAATGTTAACAATGCAAGAGATAGATATTTAAAATTTGTATATATGTGTGATAAAGAAAAGCTAAAGAAGGAAATGGAATTTGAAGATGAAAAGACCGAATACAGAAGTCAGAAGAAGGTACTGGTTAGAAATTTCAGCCCAGAGAAGATAATAGCCTTTATTTGTGAAGAAACAGGCATAGAAAAGCTAATGATGTATGTGAAGAACAGCAGAAATAATAAGGAAGCAAGAGCATTAGCAGTGCTTTTAATGAGAAGCCTCTGTAATTTTAAAATTAAGCATATCTGCCAGATCCTTGGTAATATTACGGAATCCAGGGTTTCAAAGCTATGCTCCATAGGAGTTGAGCTTATATCCACGGAGGATAGGTACAAGGATATTGTAAATAAATTTATTCTTCAGCAGGTGTGTTGAAAAAACATTTAAGTTAATCAGAAATTATACAGCCTTTTATGGCCATTTTTTTATACTTTATAAAAGGCTTTGTTTGTTTGCAATTTATTATTTTGTGTTACCACCGTTATAATATATATAGTTAATATTTGTATTTAACTGTATAATAATATTATTAATATGCAATGCATTAGAGCTATATTGAGGGGGAGATACCATGAGGTATGAAATTAAAGGTGAAACACTTCCTGCAGTTATTTGCAAGCTGAATTACAATGAGTCAGTTGTTTCTGAATCTGGAGCTATGGGGTGGATGAGTGAGCATATTGCAATGGATACTAATATGAAAGGCGGCTTATTTGGCGGAATTGGGAGAGCTTTTTCTGGGGAATCTATTTTTCTGAATACTTATACAAGTAAGGGGGAGGAAGAATTCATAGCCTTTCCATCTTCATTTCCAGGAAAAATTATAGCAAGAACATTAAGCTATAATGAAACTATTATATGTCAAAAGGGAGCTTTTTTAGCTGGTGAATCCTCAATAACACTTGAAACATTTTTTAGAAAAAAACTGGGTAGTGGTTTATTTGGAGGAGAAGGTTTTATTCTTCAAAAGATCAGCGGACCAGGCATAGTATTTCTGGAATTTGACGGACATATTGAAGAATACGACCTGGTTCCTGGGGAAAAAATCAAGGTGGATACAGGCCATGTAGCTATGTTTGATGAGTCTATAAGCTTTGATGTAGAAATGCTTAAAGGCTTTAAAAACATATTCTTTGGCGGAGAGGGATTATTCTTATCAACCCTTAAAGGTCCGGGAAAAGTTTATCTTCAAACTATGCCAATACAGAATCTTGCAGGACAGCTGTCAAGATATTTCTCAAGCAATAATTCAGGGAACTAAATGAGATTAAAAAAACCTCCAGGTAAATATAAAATTGCCTGAAGGTTTTTTAATAAATTATAATTTTATTCCAAGTACATTTTTTACTACCAGTCCAATAATGAAGGATAAAAGTGCAACTCCCAAGCTTACTCCAGCCATTTGTATAAATCGCTGTTTGAAGTTAACTTCTTTAGCAACAGCTATATAATAATTAAAAACTGAAATTACAATCACAGCAATAACAAGACTTATTATAAGTGCTTGTACATACATATCTTTAGGCAAAATGATAAAAGGGAGTACTAATAAGATAACTGTTAATAGATATGAGACTCCTGTATAAACACTTGATTTCAAAGCATCTTTCGTATTCTCTGCTTTTTCAGCTATATATTCGCTGGCTGCCATAGAAAGAGTAGCTGACATTCCTGTGATCATTCCAGCCAGGGCAATTGTTTTAGTATTTGCCATAGACAGAGTAAATCCTGCAAGACTTCCTGTTATCTCCACAAGGGCATCGTTTAATCCAAGAACAATAGATCCTACATATTTAAGACGATCTTCGTCCAGCATACCAAGAAGTAAAGATTCATGGCTTTCTTCTTCTTTAGCCATTTTAGCAAATTCGGGTAGTTTGTATGATAACTCATCATATTTGTATAACTTGTATGCTTGATTTTCTCTTCCTTCCATTTGTTTTACTGCAAAAGTAAATCCAAGCGTTTTAGCTATAAATGAATAAAACCAAACTACATTTTTATTAACCTTAACATCTGCATTAGTATATGTTTTTATAAATTTATAGTGCTGATTTTCATCAGCTGCTATTTTAAGCAATATGTTTTTATTATTTTCGTCCTTTGTAATTTTAGCTATATTCCTATATATCTGACCCTCAGTTATTTCCCTTAACTGAATTTTAAGCAATATTTCTTTCAAATTTTCACTTATTTCCATTTTATTTACCACCTTTCTATATAATGTATTTAGTAAATCACTATTTAAGTGAGCAAAAATACTGATGTTTCTACAGCTTTTTGAGAAGCTGCATAGCTGATTTACTTTACATCTATTTATATGGTTTTTACTAATTTTATGAAAGGATTTATCATATTATTATAGTACTACCACATTAAACTTACAATGAAAATAATTGATATTAAGTTTTATGAAATAATTAATATTGGGTTCATGACCTCAATTAGAAAACTAAAGAAAAATTATGAGACTAACTATTGCTTAAAAAGCTTAACCGTCCCCCAAGAGATACCAGGAAATATTGCTAAAGGAGCTTAACCGTCCCTTAGAAATATTGCCAAAAAAGCTTAACCGTCCCCCAAAAATAGTGCTAAAATTAAAATAAGCGACTATATAGAAAGGATTTATTATGTGAAATGATAGAAGAAAAAAACAAAATGGTAAGGTTTTCTCCTCCTAAGGAAAAGGAAAGGCTGTTGTCTTATATTATAAAATATCGTAAACAGTTTTTGATAACAGCTATTTCAGGAATATTTTTTAATTCAGCTATAGTTTTAGGACCTATTTTTCAGGGTAAACTGCTGGATGCTGCAGTAAATTCACCAAGTATAACCAATATACTAAATGCGGGAATTTCATTTATACTTGTTACATTGTCTTTTCAAATAGCAAGATTTTTTAAAAGATATTATGTAAGGGATATGGCTAACAGAATCAGCGGTGATATGCGTATTTCTGTTATGGAATCTATACTTCATACTGATTTAAATGCTATTGAGAAGAAAAAGGTAGGAGATATGATGTCAACTACTATAGGGGATGTAGACATAGTAGTTGAAGCAGTTAGAAAAACTATAACTGAACTGTGGGATACAGGTGTGCTTATGATTGCATATTTTGCAGCACTTATGTTTTATGATGTGAAAATCACATTAATAGTTTGTATCCCTATCCCTTTTGTTATAATGCTGACTCAATTCATGAGAAAAGTTGTCCAGGCTAAATCAAAGGCTGCCAGATCAGCTAACTCAAAGACTACTACTCAAATCAGAAAAATGATATCACAAATTAATATACTCCGCTTATATGGAAGAGAGGATACGGAGCTTAAGAGATTTAAGGAAAGATTAACTGTTCAGGCTAAAAAGACTGCCATAGTTAATGTACTGCAAAATGGACTAGCTCCCATATACTCATCTATATCAAGCTTAGGTATTATTTTAGTTATTTATTTAGGAGGTAATAAAGTTATTGGAGGAATCTGGACAATTGGTACATTTACAGCATATATAACTATGTTTACTGCACTTGCTGTGAGAACTACAACAGCTGCTAAGGTTTTTAATCTTCAGCAGGGAGCCAAAGCTTCATGGGATAGAGTTAAATTATTATTAAACAATGACAGTTTCATGGAACATCAGCATTCTGAAGGTATGAAGCCAATTGAAATAAGTGTTGATAACCTTTCCTTTAAATATGGTGATGACCAAAACTATGCTATTAAGGATGTTTCATTTAAGGTGCCTTCTGGTATGATTGTTGGAGTAACTGGGTCTGTGGGATCTGGAAAAAGTGCATTAGGTTTGGCGTTAACAGGCTTATATGATTATGAAGGAGAAATTTGCTTTAACGGTCAGGATTTAAAAAATATGGATTACAATAAAAAGATTGATGCTATAACATACATGGGGCATGATTCATTCCTGTTCTCTGATTCCATAAAAAATAATATCACATGGGGAAATACTGATACGTTAAAGCTGGACAAGGTGCTGGATATAGCATGCTTAAAGCAGGACATGCTGAATTTTCAGGATGGTTCGGATACGCAGCTGGGTGAAAAGGGAACCAGAGTTTCAGGAGGACAAAGGCAGAGAATATCTATGGCAAGGGCTTTATATAAGGATTCTAGTATTGTAATACTTGATGATCCTTTTTCAGCTGTAGACATAAATACTGAAGCAAAAATCATAAAGGAGCTTCGACAAAATTTACAGGGAAGGACAATCTTTATATTTTCTCACAGACTTCAGATATTTAAATATACTGACATGATTTTAGTTTTTGATAAAGGAAGAATTGCTGAGAAAGGTACTCATAGTGAATTGATTAATGAAGAGGGAATATATAGTAAAATTTTAGACTCACAAAGTTTTTTAGGCGGTGAATTATATGAAGCATAATGGCATTACGATTTCTGCTTTAAAATCAACAATAAAAAATAAATTAATACAAAGCATATTTTTAATAGCTGCTATTTTAGGTGGTATAGCCATGCAGCTGGTGCCGCCTCAAATATTAAAAAGCATCATTGATAATAATATTTCAAAGGGAATTTATAGTGGTGTAATGAAGCTTTCAATATATTATCTGCTTGCTGTTATACTTAGCGGAGCCTTTGATTTTTTAAGAGAGCTTATGATGGCAATTATAGGCCAGGATGTTCTTGCTAATATCAGGTATAATATGGGTAAGAAATTAAAAAGGCTGCCCATTTCATACTACTCCAATAATGCAGTTGGTGAAATAATAAGCAGATTTACATCAGATGTGGATGCTGTAGGAACTCTTTTTTCTGAAGGCTTGGTAGGAATGCTGGCAGATGGACTGAAAGCCTTGGGAATCATTGTTTCAGTTTATTTCATAAGCCCTTTATTAGCTTTATATTTGTTAATATTTATTCCAGTAATATATTTTATAACCAAATTTTTTAAATCCGCAACTTTTAATGCACAAATGGCTGCCAGAAGGGCTGTATCCCATATTAACGGTTCAATTCAGGAACTATTTAACGGTATCAGAACAATAAAAATATTTTCAAAGGAACAGCTTTTTTTAGATAATTTTCAGAAACCATTAAATGAGAATATATCTGCAGTTCATAAAACAAGTACATTAGATTCTTTTTTCCCATGCATAATGCAGATTCTTAGAGCTGTAATTATTACTCTTACTGTTCTTATAGCAGCTCCAAAGGGCTTAGGTGCTCTTGGAATATCAATAGGTTCAGTTGCAGCAGTAGTAGATTTAATTTCCAGAATGTTTGACCCTATTCAATCAATTGCCGAAGAATTTCAGACAATTCAGGAAGCTGTTGCAGGTGTGAAAAGGATAAATGATTTTGACAACGAAAAAGAAGAAATAAGACAAACTGAAAAAAGTGACAAATACTTTACTGAATTATCATTAGATAAAAGTAATTTTAATAACACTAATATATCTATTAATAATATGAGCTTTTCTTATGATAATAAAAAAAATATTGTTCAGGATATTAATTTTAATGTAATGCCCGGAACAAAAGTAGCACTGGTTGGAAGAACAGGTGCAGGGAAAAGTACAATTTTAAATCTTGTGGCAGGTCTCTATAAGCCAAGCTTTGGCAGCATAAAAATACAAGGAATGGACTCTTTTAAAATTCCTGAAAATTTAAGAAGAAAAATATTAGGCATAGTACCTCAAAGCTTTCCTATTTATGATGGGACAGTTAGGGATGCTGTAACTTTATATGACGAAACTATCACAGATGAACAGGTGATAAAGGCATGTAAGACTGTATATCTGCATGATGATATTATGAAATTAAAAAATGGATATAACACTTTAATAGGTGAAGGTGAAAGCAGTCTTTCACATGGGCAGTATCAGCTGTTAGCTCTAGCCTGTGCCATTGTGTGCAACCCTCCTATATTGCTTCTGGACGAGGTTACTTCAGGGCTTGATTCATTAACTGAGCAGAAGATATTCAAAGCTTTAAATGCAATATCCAAAGAAAGAACTATACTTACCATAAGCCACAGAGTGTCAGGAATTATAGATGCTGATAAGGTTATCATTTTAGATAACGGCAGAATAGTGGAAACAGGAACACCTGCTGATTTAGCAGGAAAAAATGGGTGGTATGCGAAATACAATCAAATTGAAAAGCTGGGCTGGAAGCTTTAAATTAAGGGACGGTTAAGCTTAAAACGTTATATTTCAATAGACATTATTATTTATTACAATATGTGGTAAAATGATTGTATAGTAGTAATATATTCAATAAAAGTTTTTGGGGAGGCTTTTATGAGAAAATTTATTATTTTATGCATTGGTTTAATTTTTACATTTAACATAATAGGATGTGGAGCCAGTAAAAGTGCCAATGCGGCTGGTGAGGATAAATTAAAGCTTCAACTCGAGAGCCAGCATTTTAGGTTCTATTCATTTAATAAAGATGTAAAATGCTTAAATGATTTGAATAAAAATCTTCAAGAAAATTATAAAAGGATTTCAAAGGATTTAAATGTATCATTAAAAGATAAAGTTGATATTGAAGTTTACCCAGATATTCAGTCATTTCATAATGCAATAGGGGCACCTATGGCACCTGAGTGGAATGTTGGAACGGGATGGGAAGGCAAAATTAAAATGGTTTCACCTTTAAACCCGGGGAAATATCACACCTATGACACATTGATGATGGTAGTGGTGCATGAATTTACCCATGTTATGGTTTCTCAAATTAATTCAAATTTAAAAGATATACCTATATGGCTTAATGAAGGTACCGCAGCTTTTGAAGCAAAACAGATGAATAATAATATAAAACAAGGTTTAAAGAAAAAAATACAAAACAATGAGGTGCCGCCATTATTTTCAATGAATAGCCAAAATTTATCTGACGGGGGATATGCATTTTCTTATACTGCTGTAGAATATGTGGTTAAAAATTATGGATATAACTCCTTAATTAAATTAATCAAATCACCTTCAAATTTACAGGAAATATTAGGATGCAGCAGCGAAGAATTTGAAAAGAGGTGGATGGACTTCTTAGTTAAAAATTACAATTAAAAATAATATTTATTTTGATTTTTTAATTGTTCTTCATGGGAAAGGAACGGTTTATGGTAACCGCCCCTGAAAATGCTAAAGTTAAGCCCTTGATTCTGGAGTAAATGTTGCACAGTCTGTTTCCTGCGAAGTATTAGCATTCCTATGTTCAACTTCAATCATTGATGCTGAGCAGTGATCTCCTGACATATAATAGTGACAGGTATTGACAACACATTTAATTCCCTGGTTAGGCTGATTCAATTTTTCTGCTTTCATTTATATACCCTCCTAAAAATAAAATACTATCTACAAAAGTATTATTGGCAAAACTAACTTTTTTATTCTGGAAATGAAGGCTAAAATAAATAATATTTTACTTATGATAGATAATTAAATTAATATTTTGGAGGTGAGATTATGTCAGAGGACAAAGAGAAAAAGGTTCTAGAAAAAACAAGACGAAATTACTCAGAAATTCATACTATATCTGGAAACCAGTTTAAGGTTGATAGACATGAAGGAAAGGAAATCGCGGATGAAAGAAATGTGAAAAACCCATTTGTAGCAGTGTTGATTGTATTAGCGGCCATTGGAGCCACCTGGCTGGTAGCATTTTTAATTTTATCTTTGAGCAAAATGTTAAGCCATTAAATTGTTAATAATATTGAAACTTAATTGTCACTTAGTTGTAACAATAGCATAGTAGAATAAATATTAGTGACAAAAATTACAACCCTAAGGGTGGAAATGGAGAAAAATCATAATGGCACAAAAGGATAAAAAAACATCTAAGGAATCAAAAAGATTTTCAATATCAATTGTTATGTATGTAGCTGCTGTAATAGTTGCTATTCTTGGTATTGCTGCATTAGTAAACAATATCATATTATTTAAAGGCACTGTGGCTCAATATGTAGCACAGGGATATGAGGCCTCAACGGTTAACAAACTATTAATACCATCGCAACTGCTTCCTGGAATATTTGAACCAATTGCAGTATATTGGGGTATTGCACTAGTTTTGGTGGGCGCAGGAATCATTAATAAAAAAGTTTCAAAATGTTTGGTATTATTAGGTAAAGAAGAAGTTTGCAATAATTCTGCTGAAGAAAATATAATTGAGAAAAATGCCCATGAAGAAAACAATACAGAAATAAAAGAAACACCTCAGGATGCTGGAACAGTGGATAAAACTGCGGAAACTCAATCATAAATAATATAATTATTTAGCAATTTTACTATTTTTATTAAGAACTTATCTTCAATAGATATGTTCTTTTTTATTTAAAATATTTTATGCTATACTTTTCATTTAACCACTAACTTATATAAAATAAAGGGTATTGTTTCAATTACCTATTGACAATACTTTTATAATTTTATATTATTTTATCAAGAACACAAAATTAATAAATATGTTACTAGGAAGAGGAAAAGTAAATATTATAATCTTTTTAAAGAGAAGAAGTCATTGGTGGGAGACTTTTAAAAGAATAACTTTGAACCAGCCTCTGAGTTCTGCACTGAAGTGATAGTAGGCTGCAGCGGGAGTTTTCCGTTAAAACAATAAGTGAGTATATGAAAGTATACTAACGAGGGTGGTACCACCGATAACTCGGTCCCTATTGGGATCAGGTTTTTTTTATTTTTTGTAAAAAAGTTTTAAATTAAGGTAAACAACTCAAACTATAAATATAATGTTTATCTACATTGGAGGAGTAAATATGGGAAAACAGAAAAAATTTGTGGAAGAAATAACAGCAATGGATGAAGATTTTGCTAAGTGGTATACTGATATCGTAAAAAAGGCTGAACTTGTTGATTATTCATGTGTCAAAGGGTGTATGATTATACGACCTTATGGATATGCAATTTGGGAAAATGCTCAAAAGTACTTGGATGGAAAGTTTAAGGAAATGGGCCATGAAAATGTATATATGCCTATGTTCATACCTGAAAGTCTGCTTCAGAAGGAAAAAGATCATGTTGAAGGCTTTGCTCCAGAAGTTGCATGGGTAACTTATGGCGGCGGACAGGAACTTACAGAAAGATTATGTGTTCGTCCTACATCAGAAACTTTATTCTGTGACCATTATGCAAAAATAATTCATTCTTATAATGATCTGCCAAAGAAGTATAACCAGTGGTGTTCTGTGGTAAGATGGGAAAAAACAACAAGACCATTTTTGAGAACAACAGAATTTTTATGGCAGGAAGGTCACACAGCTCATGCAACAGCTGAAGAATCCGAAAAAGAAACTATAGACATGCTAAATGTTTATGCTGATTTTTTTGAAAATATTTTAGCTATACCAGTTATTAAAGGACAAAAAACAGAAAAGGAAAAGTTTGCAGGAGCAGCTGCAACTTATACAATTGAAAGCTTGATGCATGATGGAAAAGCACTGCAAAGCGGTACATCTCATAACTTTGGAGACAATTTCTCAAAGGCATTTAATATTCAATATACTGATAAAAATGGTAAGCTTCAATATGTATATCAAACCTCATGGGGGATGACAACCAGAATTATAGGTGCCATCATAATGGTTCATGGTGACGACAGCGGACTTAAGCTTCCACCTAAAATTGCTCCTACACAGGTTATGATAGTGCCTATTGCTCAGCATAAAGAGGGAGTTATTGAAAAGGCTCAAGAGCTTAAAGAAAGAATTTCAAAGGTAGCCAGGGTTGGCATTGATGCCAGCGATAAAATGCCTGGATGGAAGTTCAATGAATATGAAATGAAGGGTATTCCAATTCGTGTGGAAGTTGGACCAAAGGATATAAAAAACAATCAGGCAGTACTTGTTAGACGTGATACAAGAGAAAAGATATTTGTCTCTTTTGATGAAATTGAAGCTAAAATTACCGAGCTGTTAGATGATATTCAAAATTCTATGTATGAAAAAGCAAAACAGCACAGAGATAAAAACACTTACTCTGCAGTAACCTTAGATGAGTTTAAGGAAATTGCAGAAACCAAACCAGGATTCATAAAAGCTATGTGGTGCGGTGATAAGGCTTGTGAAGATAAGCTTAAAGAGGTTGCAGGAGTAACTTCAAGATGTATTCCATTTGAACAGGAAAAGCTTTCAGACAAGTGTGTATGCTGCGGAAAAGAAGCAAAGCACATGGTTTACTGGGGGAAGGCATACTAAAAATAGGGGACGGTTAACAACCTAAACAACTTAAGAGGGACGGTTAACAACTTGACTGACTTTCAATTTTCAACTTTTAACTGAAGAATGGCGGTTAACAACTTACCAATCTTTTCAAATAAATTGAATAACATCCCTTGTTGAAGTCAATACTATTAGCTATATAATTTCATTTAGTAAATCACTATTTAAGCGAGCAAAAATACTGATGCTTCTACAGTTTTTTGAGAAGCTTAAATAGCTGATTTACTTTGAAATCTATCTGGTTGAATTTAACAAAGAATGGAGTGTTTTCATTGCCAAGAACTGAAAGAATAAAAATGGATAATGCAATATACCATGTTATGGTAAGAAGTATAACTGAGGTTCCGTTGTTCAAAAAAGATGATGACAAAGACAAATACTTGAAACAGATGAAGGATTACCAAACAATATTTGGATTCAAGGTATATGCTTATTGTATCATGACTAACCATGCACATTTCATAATTGATTCCAATGGAGCAGACATATCAAAAATAATGCATGGGCTGAATTTTAAATATGCAATTACTTATAATAGGATTCATGATAGGCATGGACATGTGTTTCAAGATAGATTTAAGAGCAAAATAGTTGATACTGATAGGTATCTAATTACACTATCTGCTTATATTCACAATAATCCTTTAAAAATAAAGGGTTATGAAAACTGTCCTGAAAAGTATAAATATTCAAGTTTAAAAGTGTATTTGGGTCTTAAAAAAGATGAAACAGGTCTTTTGGATGAGGCTTATATAATGCAAATGATGGGTGAAAATGTTAACAATGCAAGAGATAGATATTTAAAATTTGTATATATGTGTGATAAAGAAAAGCTAAAGAAGGAAATGGAATTTGAAGATGAAAAGACCGAATACAGAAGTCAGAAGAAGGTACTGGTTAGAAATTTCAGCCCAGAGAAGATAATAGCCTTTATTTGTGAAGAAACAGGCATAGAAAAGCTAATGATGTATGTGAAGAACAGCAGAAATAATAAGGAAGCAAGAGCATTAGCAGTGCTTTTAATGAGAAGCCTCTGTAATTTTAAAATTAAGCATATCTGCCAGATCCTTGGTAATATTACGGAATCCAGGGTTTCAAAGCTATGCTCCATAGGAGTTGAGCTTATATCTACGGAGGATAGGTACAAGGATATTGTAAACAAATTTATTCTTCAGCAGGTGTGTTGAAAAACCGCTAATTAATTTTATAAAAAATAATACATACTCTTATGATCGTTTATTTTTTATACCAAATAAAAGATCTTATTTGTTTGCAATTTATTATATTGTACAAGCCCAAGAAGCATTATAAAATATCATTATTCAAAAATATGGAAGCTAATAGTTAAAAATAAAATCTGCAAAACAAGTGCTAATTACACTTGTCTTGCAGATTTTTAACTGAAAGTATTTAATTTTAAATTGTTAACCGTCCCTACTCATTTAATTCTAATCTGTTAACCGTCCCAACTCAACAGCCAACCTGGCGGCTACCTTTACGTTACTGTACACAAGCTGTATATTGGAATCCAGGCTGGCTCCACCTGTTATGTCTTTTACCTTTGCAAGAAGAAATGGGGTAGTTGCTTTACCTTTAATTCCTTGCTTATCTGCTTCCTTAAGAGCCTGGTCTATGGCTTTATTTATTGTGTCATAGTCCATTTGGTATTGCTCAGGAATAGGATTTGCAACAATCATTCCGCCGTTTAATCCTAAATCCCATTTTGCTTTAAGTGCTAATGCTAACTCTTTTTCACTATCTACACGGTAATCAACCTTAAATCCGCTTTTTCTTGTATAGAAAGCCGGAAGCTCTTCAGTTCCAAACCCAACAACTGGAACCCCCTGAGTTTCAAGATATTCTAAGGTTAATCCAAGATCAAGTATTGATTTTGCTCCAGCACACACTACAGCTACATTTGTATGTGCAAGCTCCTGAAGATCTGCAGAAATATCAAAAGTCTGCTGAGCTCCTCTGTGTACTCCGCCGATTCCGCCTGTTCCAAATACTTTTATACCTGCCAAATTGGCAATTATCATAGTTGATGCTACAGTTGTAGCTCCATCTAATTTTTTTGAAATAATAAATGGTATATCTCTTCTGCTGGTTTTAACAACAGCTGTTCCTTTTTTACCTAAATACTCTATTTCATCTTTAGTAAGACCAACCTTCAATTTACCCTTTAAAATAGCTATAGTAGCTGGAACTGCACCGTTATCTCTAACTATTTTTTCAACATTTAATGCGGTTTCCACATTTTGAGGATATGGCATTCCATGAGATATAATTGTGGATTCAAGGGCAACTACTGCTTTTCCCTCATTTAAAGCCTTTTTAACTTCTGGGTTAATGTCTAAGTATTTCTCTAGCATAATTTTAACTCCTTCATTTTATTATTTACATTTTCAATACTCATATTAGGATTAATAGTATTTTCATGTGACAATGCAAGAATGGATGCTGCTATGGCAAATCTTCCTGCATATTCTGTAGAAAACTTTTTTAGGTAGCTGTAAACCAGAGCTGCTACAAAAGCGTCCCCCGCACCAGTTGCGTTTACTACCTTTATTTTAGGAGATTTGATTTTTCCATATTCACTGCCGTTGTCGTAGAAAATTCCATCTTCGCCTAATGTAATAAATACATTTTTAACACCTTTATTCAGTAAATATTCTGCAGCCTTCTTTAAATCTTCATCCTTATTAATTTTTATTCCTGTTAATATTTCCACTTCCAGCTTATTTGGCTTAATAGTATGAAAATATCCTATAAAATCCTTGACTTTTTGACATTTTGTGGTGGATACAGTATCAAGAAAAAAATCCACATCCTTAAAGTTTGTCAAAATATATTCAATAACATCTCTGGGAATATTGGTATCAATGACACAAACTGCAGAATTTTCAATAACCTGTTTTTTTGAAGCAATAAATCTGGGAGTAATTTTATCGAAAATATCCATATGTGCTATGGCTGCCTCCATGTCTCCAGTTTCATTAAGAATAGATAAATAAGTAGAAGTGCTTTGTCCATCCATTATTAAGGATTCTTCCATGTTAAGGCCCATATCCCTGGCTTCATCTAATATTTTATTGCCATAGATATCATTACCCACAGCACTAATAAGCCTTGTATTTATACCAAGTCTCACAAGATTTTCACCAACATTTCTTCCTACACCGCCTAAGGACATCTTTACTTTCCCTGGGTTAGAGTCATGAAGAATAAGTTTATTATTGGGGAATCCCTGAATATCTATGTTTGTCCCTCCAACAATACTTACATATTCATCTTCACTTGCAACTATATAACCTTTTCCAAGTATACAGCCCTTTTTAAGTAAATTAGTTATATGAACTGCCACAGAAGAACGAGTAATATTTAACTCAGCAGCCAGTTCCTTTTGTGATATCATAGGCTTTTCTTTTATTAACTGTAAGATTTCTTTTTCTCTTTTTGTCATGGCGTGCTCCTTAATATTTGCTTACGTAATAATCATTTGCTTACAATAATATATTATCACTGCTTGAAAATATGTCAATAGTGTTTATAAAACTTATATGAAGCTTGATGAAACTTTTAAAATTTATTTACATGAATTCTGGAAAAATCTAAATTATCCTCACTATAGGGATCGTTTGTTTCACCTTTATAGCCTATGGAAATTATACTTTCTATTCTGTAATTTTCTTTTATATTAAGAAGCTCTCTTACATAGTCCTCTGCTGTTTTATCATCATTATGTTTTCTGTTTCTAATTTGAATCCAGCATGAGCCAAGCCCCAGGGCTTCAGCTTCTAATTGCACAATAATAGAAGCTATAGAAGCATCTTCAATCCAGGTATCACTTATACTTTCATCACCTATAACCACTATCCCAAGAGCTGAATTCTTTAAAAATAATGCACCAGGTTTGCAGTTTGAAATCTTCTCAAGTAATTCTTTATTATCAATAAACATAAACTGCAGATGCTTTAAATTCCTTGAAGATGGTGCTAAAAGCAGTGCTTTCTTTAAAGATTCAATTTTATCCTCTTCTATACTATGCACCTGATATTTCCTAATACTTCTTCTTTGTTTTAATAAATCTAACATTTTATTCCCTCCTAAAATTCTAATTTCTAATTCCATTACCATTATAGTACAAAAAAATAAATTAAATGTAATAAATGATATCAGATGATATAATAAATTTATGTTATTTACTATTATGTACATGGATTGGAGATTTATTATTATGGATAGAAAACTTAAAATAGGAATAGTTGGTCTTGGAAACATTGCACAAAAGGTTTATCTACCTTTTCTTACTAAAGAGAAGGATTGGAATTTAGTAGGAGCATATTCCCCAACTGAAAGCAGAAGGAAACAAATATGCAAAGAATACAGAATTAAAGACTTTTCAAATTTAGGTGATTTAATAAGCAGCTGTGACGCTGTTTTTGTTCACAGTTCAACGGATTCCCACTTTCAAGTAATATCTGAAGCATTAAATATGGAGAAGGATGTTTATGTGGACAAACCTCTGGCTTCAACTGTTGAGCAATCTGAACGATTAGTTGATTTGAGTAAAAGAAAAGGCAGAAAGCTTATGGTGGGCTTTAACAGACGATTTGCACCAATGTATATAGAAGCAAAAAAACAAGTTAACAATGTGGCTTGGATAAGAGTAGAAAAGCATAGAATAAAATCAAGTTCCAAGGCAGATTATAAATTTACTCTGATGGACGATTACATTCATTTAGTTGATACTGCAAGATGGCTTGGGGAGCCTTCAGGACCCATTGAAGGGCATGTTGAAATTAATGAAAAAAATCAAATGATTTATGCTGAACATAATTATATTTCAGAGAATAAAAATCGAATCTTCCTTGGAATGCACAGAAGTGCAGGAACAAATCTGGAACAGCTTGAGATTGTAGGTGAAAATGCAATAGTAAGGGTTAAAAACATGGATACTATGGAAATTGAAAGGGAAGGAAAGGTTATAACAAACAATTCTCCTTCCTGGGAGACAATTATTAAAAGAAGAGGATTTGAAGGTGCAATAATGCATTTTATAAATTCGGTTATTGGAGACACAGAACCATCAATCAATGGTGAGGAAGCACTAAAATCGCAGATTCTTGTGAACCAGATCATTGAAAAAACAGGGACGGTTAAGTAAAGATAGGGGACGGTTAACCTGAAAATAAAGAAGTCGACTTCTAAGGGATTAATAAAGATGTAAAAAGAATCACTAATTTTTTCAAAAAATGATATAATTAAGTTATGGATTATAATCAATAATAAATTGTGGGAGAATACAAATGTATCAGCAGATAATAAAGATTTATCCTTTTTACAAGGATTCTTGGATAATTATTAATTCGAAAATTGCAGAAAAACATATTGACAGATCTTCATTTATATATGGACAAACTGGCATACCAAAGGATATTGCATACTTTTTTCATGCTGATGATTTAAAACCAGGGGAAAAGATAAAGGTTTATCTTTCATTTAAAGGAAAGTTATATGAAGGCGAAATAACCATGGATATAAATGAAAGAATAAAATTGTCATGGTGGAAGGAATTACGAAATGAAATAAATTCTAAACTGGAGTTTTGCTCAAAATATTTCATTGATGATAATTGCGCTACAGATGAAATTCAGGACAGACCTTTCATAAGATTTATAAGAATTAGAGAAGATACATATAAAATTGAATTTATAATCAGGTAACTATGGTTAGAATAAGCATTTATGGGGATTAGAAATCCCCAATGTTTAAAGCTGTCATTTATTTATAACCATTTTGTTTATCAATTGCTTCATCTTTGATTTCTTTTCTCATGGACTCAAGAGAAGATTCTCTTCTTTCATTTTTCTCCTTAAGGTTCTTCTTAGCTTTTTCATCATCTGTTTTAGCAATCATTTCATCAGCAAGTTCACAATTTTGAATGGTTTTGTTAATATTATATTGAATTCTATCCACATTATTTCTTCTATCATCTGGTTTTGGTTTATTACTCATAATTTCATATCTCCTTTTTAATTTAATGTGAAAACCCCATTTTTATTATGTGTAAAATATTATTAATTATAACCATACTATTAGGAAAAATGGGCATAAATAAAAGCTGTGAAATTAATAAAATCCACAGCCTCCGCGTTACTTTAAAAATATAAGTTTAAAAAAATTAAAGGTATATTTAATATTTTATAGAATATTAAAGTAAGAATATGCTAAATATATAGATAAAGGAGCAGATACGCAATGGAAAAGGATAAGAGAATAGCTGTGCTTATTGATGCAGATAATGTATCAGAAAAATACATAAAATACATTTTAGATGAAATTTCAAATCTTGGAACTCCAACTTATAAAAGAATCTATGGTGACTGGACAAGGCCACAGCTGGCTCCATGGAAAAATGTATTACTTAATTATTCTATTAGTCCGATACAGCAGTACAGCTACACAACTGGGAAAAATTCCACTGATGCGGCTTTAATAATTGATGCAATGGATATACTTTATTCACACAATGTGGATGGCTTTTGTATTGTATCTAGTGATAGTGATTTCACTAAACTGGCAGCACGCCTTAGAGAAGCAGGTATGTATGTTATAGGAATGGGAGAAAAGAAAACACCTACTCCTTTTATATCAGCCTGTGAGAAGTTTAAGTATCTTGAGGTATTAGAGTCAATGGCATCTAAAGATGAAACTGAAAACATTAAGGAAGTACATAAACAGGAAGAGCAGAAAGTCGGCATGACAAGCAAGGATAAATTAATAGAGACAATTAAAACAATTATTACAGAGGTTTCGGATGAAGACGGATGGGCATTTTTAGGAGAAGTAGGGGGAATATTGAACAAGAGATTCCCTGATTTTGACACTAGAAATTATGGATATAATAAACTTACACCTTTTGTGTCATCATTACACTGTTTTGAAATCAGGTCAACAAAAACCAGTAATCCAAGCATTAGCCTGAAATATATAAGAAACAGATAAGAATAATAACATTTAAATTCCAATGCTGTAAAATGGCGTTGGAATTATTTGCGTGTTGAAAAATAGTTTAAATAAAGTATATACTGTTAAAAAGTAAACTATTAAAGATTTTATTGAAAATATAAGTCTATTTTTTCACATATTATCTATATAATTTCATTTAGTAAATCACTATTTAAGCAAGCAAAAATACTGATGCTTCTACAGTTTTTTGAGAAGTTTAAATAGATGATTTACTTTGAAATCTATCTAAATAATAAGATATACAGCAAACCTGGAAGGAGTTATGTTAATGAGATTTTTTGGTACTTCTAGTGATATAGGAATTGATTTAGGAACGTCTAATACTTTATTATATGTGAAAGGAAAAGGTATATTATTAAATGAACCATCTGTTGTAGCAGTAAACAGCAGAACCAGAAAAATTTTAGCTATTGGTTCTGATGCAAAAAGTATGATAGGCAGGACACCTAAAGATGTCACCACAATAAATCCTCTAAAGGGCGGAGTCATTGCCGACTTTGATTTAGCACAGGAAATGATTAAAAAGTTTATAGAAAAGGTTAGCGGAAAAGTTGTTTTCAAAAATTCAAGAATTGCAATTTCCCATCCTTCAGGGGTTACAGACGTTGAAAAGAGAGCAATTGATGCTTCAATAAAACAGGCAGGCACAGGTAAGGTTATGCTGGTAGAGGAACCTGTGGCAGCTGCAATAGGAGCAGGACTTCCTATAAATGAACCAGTTGGCAGCATGATTGTAAATATAGGCGGAGGCACTACTGAGGCTGCAGTTATTTCTCTTCAGGGAATTGTTACAAACAAGACTTTGAGAACAGCAGGAGATGACATTGACAAGTCAATTATTGAATATGTAAAAAGAGAATATAACCTTATGATAGGTGAAGTAACAGCTGAAAAAGTAAAAATTGAAATAGGCTCTGTATTTCCTGAAAATGACCAGGATGAAAAAAACATTGAAATAAGAGGAAGAGATTTAATTACAGGGCTTCCAAGGGCTGTTATAATTACTGAAGGAGAAATAAGGCAGATCATAAAAGGAGTTGTCACTTTAATAATTAATGCAATTAAAGATACAATTGAACAAACACCTCCTGAATTAGCCGCGGATGTAATGGAAAGAGGCATAATGCTTTCTGGAGGAGGAGCACTTTTACGTGGGTTGGACAAGCTTATATATGATGAGCTTCATATGAGTGCTTATATAGCAGAAAACCCAATTGAATGTGTCGCTCTTGGTACAGGCAAGTGCTTGGACATGATTGATAAAATTTAAATAGATAAAAACTAATATGGTACATACTATATTAGTTTTTATTCTTTAGTGAATTACTATGTGGTCTTACAAAGGTGAATATACCTCCTAAAGCTACCACTGAATAATAAGTCAGGATTCTCCATATAAAAATTGCAGTTATAATGGTGCCGGATTTAAAAAATAAGCTGTAAATTAAATAAAATCCTCCCTCCGCTCCTCCTTCTGCACCAGGAAGAGGAATGATTGCCATAAAATTAATTAAAAAGATTTGAGCAGCAATTAAAGTAAATATATCAGCGGAATTAAAGCCAAAGCTTTTGTAAATACAATAAGGTATACTGAAAAAAGCTGCACATTGAAGAAAAGTGAATATAGATGCATAAGTGCACATTTTTTTATGCTCAGCTATTAAATGAGCATTTTTGTGAAAATTATTAAGCTCAATTTCAATTTTTTCATATGATAATTCAGCATTTTTTATAATTTTGATTTTATTAAGTATCTTAAAAATAAACATTAAAATATTTTCAGTTATTTTCTTACTAACTAAAACCATTATTGCACATATCATAATAATCACATGAATGAAAAGCCCTGCAATAGAAAAATAAAGAAAATAGTTAACTTTTGAGTTAAAATAATTGAACTTAAATAAAAATGCCAGCAGCAAAATAATTATGTTTATACTTTGATATATTATAAATTTTATCATCAAAATTGAGCCTGCTGTCCCAATAGGCATTTCATTTTCAGCCATTGCATAAAGCTGTCCTGCATGACTGCCAGCTGAAAAAGGTGTAACTGCTCCAAAAAACTGCCCTATTATTTCAAGCTTAATTGAGTTACTAAGAAGATTATCTGTTTTATAAAAGGTTTTAGTTATTATGTAAAGTGAAAGCATTTCAAAGGTCAAATATAAAATCATAAGCATAATGCTTAAAAGCACCCAGAAAGTATTCAATGCTCTAAGTTCTTTGATCAAAGAATTTGTTCCCTTATTGAAAACAAAAAATGATATAAAAATAATGGCAGATACTACTACTATAATTGAATTTAATATTTTGTTTTTCATTGTATTTACTCCCATGCAATTTTATTGTAATGTTTAGTTTCTGTAAATTGTTTATTATATATTCTAAAAATGGGTTAGAATAAATTCAGAGGTGATTTTTATGTGTCTAAATGGCTTTTATCTGCTTCCTCATCCTCCTATAATAATTCCAGAGGTTGGATGTGGAGAAGAAGAAAAGATATGGGATACCAGCAAAAGCTTTTATGAAATTGGAAAGGAAATTGCAGAAAAGGCTCCTGATACCATAATTAAAGGATGATGGACCTTATGGATACAGCCCATTTGGTGAGAAGTTTGATAAGGAATTCCTGACACATTTAAAAGAAGGAAATGTTGAGAAAGTATTCAGCATGGGTGAAGAGCTTATGGATATTTCATTTTCTGTGGATGTTTTAACAGAGCCTGAGCCATGCTCAAAAGATGAATTAAATCCTAAGGAATATGGAGTAATTGTAAAGAGCAAAGGTAAGACTGGTTTATTGCTTCCTGATTTAGAGGAAGTAGATACTGTAGAGGAGCAGGTATCCATTGCCTTGAAAAAGGCTGGCATAGGACCTTATGATGAGTATTCCACAGAAAGATTTAAAGTAATCAGACATAAAGAAGGTTAATATTATGAAAACAAAAGCAATGTATGATAAATATTTGTTCTATATGTAACCTTGAAAATATATCAATGCTAATACAGGTACATGTGCTATAATATTGGTAAAGTATTGGATATTCCCATTAATAAATAAAATGGTGAACTTAATTTTGGAGGGAACTATGAACAATTATTTAACTGAAGGGGATTTAGCAAAGCTTAAACAGGAATTTGAATACAGGAGTACAACTTTAAAAGCTGAAATTGCTAAGGAAAAAATGATAGCTGCATCTTTCGGAGATAGAAGTGAGAATGCAGAATATAAGTATGCTAAACAGCGTTATTATGAAAATAACAGAAGAATTGGATACTTAAGGAGAATGATTAATTCTGCAAAAATAATAGAAAAGAGCAGTGACAAAGATATTGTAGATATAGAAATGAAAGTTAAAATAGGATTTATAGAAGATGATGAGGATGAGGAAATACAGCTTGATACAACTTTAAAAGCAGATCCTCTTAAAAATATGGTAAGCATAGAATCTCCTTTAGGTAAGGCAATTTATAAAAAGAGAGTTGGAGACAGGGTGCAGGTGGAATCGCCTAATGGAAGCTATACTGTACTTATAAAAGAGATAATAAGGTGATTAACAATGCAGGATTTAATTAATATAGCTATAGTAGATGATGAAAAAATACAAACGGAGCTTTTACAAAAATATGTGCAGAACTGGGCAGCTAAAAATAATATAACTGCAGCTGCTGAAGTGTTTTTTAATGCGGAAAGCTTTGAATTTAAATGGAGTATGAATAAAAAATATAACATACTGTTATTGGACATTCAAATGTCTGGACAAAATGGTATGGAGCTGGCAAAGAAAATAAGGCATGAAGATGATACTATAAATATTATTTTCATTACTGCCCTCACTGATTATATAGCTGAAGGTTATGATGTTTCTGCAATAAATTATTTAATTAAACCTGTAAAAGAAAACAGGCTTAATGAATGCTTAAATAAGGCTTGTTTAAAAATTCCAAAGGAAGAAAAGGCAATTATTATTAATGAAGATGGACAAACTTACAAAATAAAGATAAGTGATATAGTTTTTATTGAAGCATTTGCTCATTCTATAGAGATAAATACATTGAATACAAAATACACAACTAGAAAAAATATTAGTATTATGGAAAAAGAATTGGACAGCAATATGTTTATAAGATGTCATAGATCATATATAGTTGGACTAAGGTATATAAAAAAGATATCAAATGCCCAGTTAGAAATGGATAATGGAAAGGCAATTCCCATAAGCAGAAGACAATACGCCAAAACCAATATGGCATTTATAAAATATTTTAGGGGTGACCTTGATGAATAGCTTTAGAATGTTTTTTATAATTGGCGCTGCTTTATTTTTAATTGCTATTGTAGTTTTTACTATTAGATATTTATTCTATTTATTTGTTGATAAACATATTGCAGGTTATCAGAATGATCTTTTAACAAAACATTATAATGAAACTGAAAATATTTACAAGCAAATGAGAGGCTGGAAACACGATTACCACAATCATATACAAACCATGAAAGCCTATCTTGAATTAGGAAAATATGAAGATATGAAATGCTATCTGAATGATTTGGACAAAGATTTGTCCAGTATAGATACAGTTATAAAGACAGGAAATATTATGGTAGATGCAATTTTAAATACTAAATTGTCACTAGCTGTAAATCAGGGGATAAATATAAAAGCAAAAGCTTCTGTGCCAAAGAATCTTCATATTTCAGACATAGACTTATGTGTTATTTTGGGTAATTTAATGGATAATGCCATGGAGGCAGCAATAAAGGCTGAAAATACGGAAGACAGGTTTATAAGAGTATATATTAGAGAAATGAAGGAGCAATTGTATATTTCTATAACCAATTCTGTAGGTGGACAGGTTAAAAAGGGAGGCATGTCATATTTAAGTACAAAGCTTGGAAAAAACCATGGCTTTGGATTAAAAAGAGTAGATAGCATTGTGGGTAAATACAATGGATTTATAAACAGGCAAAGCGAAGAAGGTGTATTTGCAACTGAGATTATGCTTCCGTTATAGAAGAAAAACCAGCGCCATTGGTGTTCCTTATTTAACCACTGGTGCTTTTTTTATACAAAAAAAGGCGTATGCTGATATTATATTATTGAGGTGGTTAAAATGTCAGTGAATTCAAAAGTAAAACCTAAATTTTCAATATTTGAAAATACTGCTTATTTAATAAAAAACATTTGGAAATGGGATAAGAAATTATTTTTACTATGCTTTTTGCAAATTATAACCACAGTAATTATACCGCTGCTTGGAATCTATCTTCCAAAAGTTGTTATAGATTCTGTTTCTGCACATGTATCAGTTTCAAAACTTATGATAAATGTGGGCATTCTAATTATTGCCATAATCACTTTTAATGTATTACTGAATGTTTCATCTTCTATAGTAAAGTTTAGAAAAATTAATTATAGGGTCAGATATTTGGATTTAATAAAAAATAAAATATTGGATACAGATTTTGAAAATATAGATTGCAAAGCTGGCCAGGAAAAAAGGGAAAAGGCAGATATGGCTGTATCCTCTAATTCATCTGCCACTGAAGCAATAATAGTTTTAGGGGTAGAATTATCCTCAAATATAATAGGATTTATACTATATTCAGGTATAATATCCACAATTCATCCAGCAATAGTAGTATTTATGATCTTATCATCAGTAATAAATTATTTAACAGGAAAGTATGTTAGCAATTATGAATATAAAAATAAGGATAATTTAGCTCCTGTAGAAAGAAAACTAAAATATATTATAGATAAAACTGGAGACTTCAGCAGTAATAAGGATATAAGGCTTTATCATATGTATCCATGGTTTAAAGAAATGTTTAATATTTTTAAAAGAAAAAGTATATATTTTCAGAAAAAAAACATATATCACAGATATTTTGCTAACTTTATTGATGGACTTCTTATTTTGCTTAGAGACGGCATAATATACGGTTTTCTTATATATTCAGTTATATATAAAAATATGTCTATAGGTAACTTTGTGCTGTATTTTGGTGCAGTGGCAGGCTTTTCCACCTGGCTGTCTGGAATTGTAAAAAATTTAAACTCATTGAATTCCATGAGCCTTGATATATGCGATTTAAGAGAATTCCTGGATTTGAAAGATAATATGAATAGAGGAAAAGGAGTAGAACTTCCTGATTCCTATGAACTGCCATGTAATATAGAATTAAAAAACCTGTATTACAGATATGAAGGTGCTGAGGAATATACAATTAAAAATATAAATATTAACATAAAAAAAGGAGAAAAAATAGCATTAGTAGGTGTTAACGGCGCAGGGAAATCTACATTGGTAAAGCTTATCTGCGGATTATATACTCCCTCAAAAGGTGAAATATATATAAATGGAAAAATCAGCAGCAGCTATAACAGAGATGAATATTACACTTTGTTTTCAGTGGTATTTCAAGATATTCATTTGCTTCCAGTTTCTATAGAAAAAAATATTGCATTACAGAAAGCAGAGAATATCAATAAAGATAAAATGCTTAGAGTTCTTAATATGTCGGGATTCATGAAAAAGGTACAATCTTTACCTAAGGGTATGGAAACACCATTAATTAAATCTATGAATGAAGGCGCAGCAGAACTATCAGGAGGAGAGACACAGAAACTAATACTTGCAAGAGCATTATATAAAGATGCTCCAATTATAATATTAGATGAACCCACAGCGGCATTAGATTCCATAGCTGAAAATGAATTATATGAGAAATACAATGAATTGACAAAAGATCATACATCCATATTTATATCTCACAGGCTCTCATCCACCAGATTTTGTGACAGAATACTATTTATTGAAAATGGGCAGATAATTGAACAGGGAGATCACCAAAGTCTAATGAAGCTCAATGGTAAATACAAGGAAATGTATGATATGCAAAGCTACTATTATAAGGACAAAGTTGGAGGTGAGAAATATGCCTAAAGTTAATTCAAAGAATAATATAAAGATTTTACAATGCGGGCTGAAGGAAACATTCAAATTGCAGAAATGGGTTTTACCAGTTACTATAATTGATGCTGTTTTTAAATCTATAGCTCCCTTTATAAATATATATATGTCCGCCAGAATTATTGATGAATTAATAGGAACTAAGGATGTAAAAAGGCTTATGTTTTTAGTGATGATTACAATTGTGCTTAATTTGGCAGTTCATCTTATTTCAACAGCATTAGATCATTTAAAAACTATTTTAATGAGTAACCTGGAAAAGAATATTGATATGAGACTAAATGAAAAGATAATAAATATGGACTATGAATATGTAGAAAGCTCAGAAGTTCACGGCCTTCAAACAAAGATAGCTGAGGCTGAAAATATGAATGGAGGAGGGATATATGCTCTCATAGTTCAAATGGGAAATTTGGCAAAAGGTTTTGTTACAGTAATCACATCTATATTATTAGTAATAGGTTTGTTTAAGTCCAATATGTCAGCAGGTGCTTATTCATCATTTATAAATTCCAGACTTTTTTCATTTGGATTCTTAATTTTAATTTTGATATGCACCATTGTTAATTTGAATTTAAAAACAACACAGGATAAAAAGACTTTTCAAGGTTTTAGTAAAATCATGGATATAAATAGATTTTTTAGATTCTATTATAACGATATTTTGGATTATAACAAAGGTAAGGAAATAAGATTATGTAATCAAAAGGAAATAATAAATCAGGAAACAAAAGCATTTAATGATAAGTCAGAAAAGTTATTTAATGATTTAGCCGGCATTGATGCAAAATATTATGCAATTGAATCATTTATAACATCATTGCTTAGCGGAGCTGTTTACATTTTTGTGGGACTAAAGGCTCTTACAGGTGCTATAACTATAGGCAGCATAGCTCAATATGCTGGAAGTATAAATCAGTTTATGAATGGCAGCAAAGAATTTTTAACTTCCATTAACAGTATTATAAATAATAATCAGTATCTGCAATTGTACTTGGATTTTTTAAATATAGGCAGTAAAAAGCACAAAGGTACAATACCAGTTGAGAAAAGAAATGATGATGAGTATGAAATTGAGTTTAAAAATGTATCCTTTAAATATCCAGGAACAAATGCATATGTTCTAAAAAATGTATCAATAAAATTAAACATTGGAGAGCACTTGGCCATAGTTGGCATGAATGGATCAGGAAAGACCACTTTTATTAAGCTTCTATGCAGATTATATGACCCAACAGAAGGTGAAATACTCCTAAATGGTATAAATATAAAAAAATACGATTATGATGAATATATGAATTTATTCTCTATAGTATTTCAGGACTTTAGGCTATTTTCATTTTCTCTTGGGCAGAATGTGGCAACGTCTGTGAATTATGATGGAAACCGGGTACAGGCTGCTTTAAATAAGGCTGGTTTAGAAAATAGGTTAGATATTATGCCAAAAGGAATTAAAACACCATTATATAAAGATTTTGATGAGGACGGTGTGGAGATATCAGGAGGTGAAGCGCAGAAGATTGCACTGGCCAGAGCATTATACCGAAGTGCGCCTATAATAATACTGGATGAACCAACTGCTGCTTTAGACCCTATATCTGAATTTGAGATTTATTCAAGGTTTAACGAAATAGCAGGAGCAAAAACTGCCTTTTATATATCCCACAGACTTTCATCCTGCAGATTTTGTGATGAAATAGCCGTATTTCATGAAGGCAGGATAATTCAAAAGGGAAATCATGATGAATTACTGAGAGATAAGACGGGAAAATATTATGAACTATGGTACTCACAGGCTAAATACTACAACGGAGAAGTGAGTGCATAACAAAGTAAAGATTAATGAAAGTTTTTTGGTTTAATCTGAAAAACTTTCATTAATCCATAAAAACATCTGTAATAGTATAATATATAAAAAATAATTTAAAGCCTTTTTTTAATCATTTCTGACCTTTCCCTTATAAAACCTTGCTAAATAAATCCCTGTAATTATTTGTAATAAGATAATAAAAATAGAGATTATATTTGATATCACAATATATTTAGCTGGTGAATTTGTCATGGCTCCGGTAACCAGCTGTGATGTCTGAATTGATAATTTTGAACTGCTTATATAAGCAGGAAGTAAAGAAGATAAATTAATCAATCCTTCTATGGCAATCAGCGTGCCAGAAATTAAGCATATTTTATTATTTTTTATGATATGATCATTAAAATTTAAATTCATCTTTTTTAAATATGAACTTAATAAAATAATAATTGCTGCAACAACAATGATCCAAAGAGCATTTTTTAGAAAAAATAAGTTTAATGTGCTTATAAATCCACTCTGCGGTACCATAAACAGAGTCAGCCTATTAAGAAGAGAAAATAAGCTTGTGAAAATAGTATAAAGTAAAGCAATTCCTATAGCGGTGGCATAACTTTCATGTGTTTCCATTAGATATCCCTCCACATTTTATAAATTAATATGTTTATACTTATAATACCATAAATGGATGTGCGTGTAATACAAATTTCTCAATATTTGTGATTGCTACTCATAATAAATTTATTATAATCAGCTTTATTTTTCAAAAAATAGTTGGAGATAATATTATCAGAATAAGTAATTCAAAATCTCACAAAATATTATAAGATACAAACAATTGTGAGGTGACATATAATGATAAAGAAAAAAGTTTTTATTAAGCCTAAGAGAAAGTGGTTATATTGCTGTGCTGTAGCTATTGTATTAATGTTAACGTTTGAAGAATTATTACCTTTTAAAAATGGTATGACTTATGCAGCAGCAGAATTACCAGTATCAAATGAAATTTTTCTAGGTAAACCTGAAGTTGCAGTACCAGTTGACTTACAGGCAGAGCGGAATGATCAAAAAAATGTTGATGCTGGGCATTCGCCATGGAAACTTGATCCCGTATTTGTATCTCAGGTGTTTATAAGTCTGAAGATTTCACCAAAAGGAATTAAAGGAGACTACCCTATAAAATATGAGGATCTAAAGGTTATAAAAAACACGTCAACAGAGGCAGTAGTGGAGGCATCAGGTAAAGGGACTCCCATAAGAAGAGTTTATTTAAAGAAACTTATAAGAAAAGATGCCAAAGGCATATGGACTGTAGTGGGTTATGACCCTGTAAAAGGCGCTAGAAAGATCAACTGACAGAAGGTGCTGGGGGGGATGCAAATATTTATAAAGAATATGCTGCAAAAATGCATCGCTGCAGCCTTATGAGTTGGGAAATGCTTCCCCTTACCTTAAAATATATGATATAATACCACTAATCAACTGAGAATTAAAAATAAGTTAGGTGGGGTGCAAAATGGAAAAGAAACAGTATATATGCCCAAAGTGCGGCAACAATGAATATGAATCAGATCAATTTCAGGCAACAGGAGGAAATTTTGCAAAGTTATTTGATGTTCAGAATAAAAAATTTATTACAGTTACCTGTAAGAGATGTGGATACACAGAATTGTACAAGTCACAGTCTTCAACTGGGTGGAATGTTTTAGATTTTCTTATAGGTAATTAACATTTTGAAAGCTTTTGTGGTGATAGTGATACATTTGATCTGATTTATTCTGCCACTGCTTTTCATTGGATTCCAGAAGAAGCCGGATATGCAAAAGCCTTTCAGCTTTTAAAGAGCGGCGGTGTGTTAGCGTTATTCTGGAATCATCCTTTTGTATGCCGTACTGATGATTTACTCCATATGGAAATCCAAAAGGTGTACAGCAGGTTCACACAATCTGATAAAAAACCCATTGAATTTGTTAAAAAAGATTGCAAAAAAATAGAAAACACTATAAAAAATTATGGATTCAAAAACTGTTATTCAAAATTGTTCTTTCAAACCAGAACTTTTACGGCAGATGGTTAAATATCCCTAATTATCAAAACATACTTTTGATAATTAGGGATAATATGGTATACTAAATAGGTAGATTAGCTGCAAGAGTACTATTTAACAATATAAGCTTTAATATTTTTTTAGGATAAATGCTAACAGGAAAGCAAAAATAAAAGATATAGCTACAGTTAAGACAGTAATTTTAATCCATGCCTTTCCTAATATTTTTTGCTTACATTGGTATATTCCCGTAATTAGTCCACTTGTGACTACTATAGCAAGTAAGTCCCATGGCGCTTCATCAAATCTTAAAGACCTATATATAACATCAAGAAATAACGCAAATGCAATAAAATTATATCCATATTTATGGCTGGCATTTTCAATAAAGATTGTTCTCTCATCTTTTTCTATGCTTTTATTATTCATTACCCTTTACCTCCTCAAAATAAAATAAATCTTCAAATTTTTTATTAAGTACTTTTGAAAGTATCAATGCCAGTTTAGCAGTGGGACAATATTGTCCTGTTTCAATAGAACTAATTGTTTGACGAGTTACTCCTGCAAGTGCAGCTAGCTGTTCCTGTGATAAACTTTTTTCAGCTCGGGCAACTTTCAGCTTGTTCTTTAGTTGAATATCTTCATTCAAATTATCACCTCCACTATGTTTATAGTAACATATGGAGATAGTGGTGTCAAGTATACTTTGCAAAATGACAAGTAAGCCTATAAACTTATAAGATAAATAGAGCGTAATTTTCAACAGTTGGCTTTAAAGCCTTAATAAATTTAAAAATAATGAGTATTTTATGGGGGGGAGTTATTTGAGAACAAGGGTGAAATTTTGGATTGGATTAATCATAGCTTTTTTATTTGTTATTATGATAATTATAAGTTATGAAAACTACAAAAAATTTGAGAAAGCAAAATATGCATATAACAGGAATTGCTATTACAGAATTGAAAGTACTGTAATAAAGACAGAGCAAATGATAAATGAATTGCAGAAAATTTGTAAAAGCAGCAATGTTTCTAAAGAGAGTATTTTAAGACTTAGGTATCTGGAATCATCCATAGGCAGTGAAGTAACATATTTAAATTTAGAGGTAGATGATTATCAATGGAAAATAAATAAAATTAATGGGTTTAATTACAGTTCTGGCATGAGTGGTATGGTTATAGAAGCTTATTTTAATTATATTGAAAAAAACTACAACAATGAAAGCTATATAGATTTAAAAAAGGAAGCTGATTCCTTAAAATATATTCTTCAATATTATGAAGGAATAAAAAAAGTAATTTATAATGACTCAAATGATACAAATTTTGAAAAGAAGTTTAAAGCAGATATAATTGAAAAAGGTAGCTGGATTGAAATAGTTTCAAGATTAAATAAATTCGAAACAGATTTTAACTACAAGAACAGAAATAAAATTTTAGTAAATTGACAAAAGACTGGAGATACAATTATGAATAAAGATTTATTAGAAAAAACATTATTATATGTAAAAGAAAAATTTGAGAATGATTATAGCGGTCATGATTATTATCACAGTGTGAGAGTATATAAACTAGCTGTTTCTATGTGTAAAAAAGAAAATGCTGATTTGGAGATAGTTCAATTAGCTTCTCTATTGCATGATGTTGATGATTATAAATTATTTAACGGAAAAACAGGTTTATGTACAAATGCAGAAGCTTTTTTAAAAGAAAATAAAGTATTAGATGCAAAAATAAAGACTATATGCAGTATAATTTCCGCAATATCCTTTAAAGGAACTGATACAAAGATTCCTGAAAGCATAGAAGGGAAAATAGTACAGGATGCAGACAGGCTGGATGCTATTGGGGCAATAGGCATTGCAAGGACATTTGCATATGGGGGCAGCAGAAACAGAAGTATGCATATACCTGATGAAAAACCACGTGAAAATATGAATTTTCAGGAATATTCTGCTTCAAATGGTACTAGCATAAATCATTTTTATGAGAAGCTTCTGAAGCTAAAGGATTTGATGAATACGGAAATAGCTAAAAAAATGGCTGAATCCAGACATAAATACATGGAAGATTTTTTGTCGGAATTTTATAGTGAATGGGATGGAATAAAGTAGTCATATTAGCTTATATTAATGATAATCGATATCTTCTTGAAAATAGAGTGCAGTCATTCCAGCATGGTGATTATCATATAGGAAACATGGTTATTAATGAGAGCAGCCAAATTGGTATAATGACTTTAATTCTTATATTCCAAGCTGGTATATTCAACAATTATAATATGAATAATTGATTGCAAATAAGTTCAAAGTTTGTAATTTACAAAAGAAAGGTTCTTTGGCTTATTAGTTAAAGCTGTGAACATGTGAATTAAGGAGGAAAACCAATGTCCACACAAGTATTGCTGGTTTTAATACTTACAGTTATCATTTATATAATTTCAACACTTGCCTATTCTGTAAGGATTGTTGGGGTAAAAACAGGTAGAATTGCTGTATCTTCAGCAGTATTCAGCATCTTTGCATTAATATCAAGAACTGCCAATAGTATTCAAGCACCACTATTGTCTAAGAAAATTGAGAGCTCTATAAGAATAGGAAATGCCGAAAATTTATTATATATATTTAGATGGATTTTATTTTCAACAACAGCAGCAACAATTATTGGCGCATTGCTGATGCCAACATTTATAAAAATGTTAGGAAAAGCAGTAGAATCGTTTAGTATTAATCGTTCTATTCCTAAATTATTGTTACATGCCTTTTCGAAATCAGGAATAGAGCAGTTTAAAATTAGTGTTACAAAGCCTAAAAAAGAAAATTTATTACAGTTAAAAAGCTTAAAGATGATTCCCAAAAAGATTATTTTACTTAATGCATTAGCATCTTCTGCACTTACTGTTGGTTCTTTGGCATCATTGTATGCAGGCTGCTTAAATCCTGAATTGAGAACCACATGCAGTAATTTATCATCCTTGATAACAGGAATGGCAACATTACTTATGGTTATATTCATAGACCCATATGTCTCCATATTAACTGATGATGTTATAAAAGGACAATGTACTGAATTACAGTTTAACAGATGCATAATTTTTATTGTTGGAGGGTTAATTGCGGGCACTATTTTAGCTCAGTTCCTGTTAGTTCCAGCAGCTGAAGTGATATCTTTTATAGCTCAAGTAATTTAGATATATTCTTTACTAAAATTTACCCATTATTTTGCTAAGGAGAAACTATGATTAATATTCAGGGAAACCGAACTTATTAATAGAGAAGAACATTTTTATGATATGCATGATAGATGGGAGGATAAATTAAACTATGTACTTATAAATCAGGAGAGATGATGGAATGAAGAGAACATTTGCTGACAGACCAAGTTGAAAAAGAGTAATTGATAAAAGATTTAAATTAACATATATTGAGAAAAATAGTAATTTAGTAATGGAGGAAAGCATGTATAACTTTATTATATTTGATATTGACGGTACACTTATTGATACAGAAATTGCAGTTCTTTCATCACTTCAAAAATTAGTATCTGAGGAACTTAATAAAGACATAAGCTTTGATGATTTAAAATTTGCACTAGGAATTCCCGGAGAGGTAACTCTTAATAAACTTGGAATAACAGATATTTTAGGTTGTAACATAAAATGGAACAGATATTTAAAAGAATATTTTCATCATGTAAAGGTTTTTGATAATATTCAGGAGACTTTAGACAGGCTAAAGAATAAGAACATTACAATTGGCATAGTTACCTCAAAAACAAAGGAAGAGTTTAAAAATGATTTCTTACCATTTGGATTAGGCAATTATTTTGATATTGTGGTCTGTGTAGATGACACAGAAAAACACAAGCCTGATGCTGAACCAATTTTAAAGTTTATTGAATTGGCCTGTGCAGACAAATCAAACACCATATATATTGGAGATACTAAATATGACATGAAGTGTGCATTTAATGCCGGTATAGATTTTGCACTGGCTTTATGGGGCGCCAAATCATCCGCGGGAATTGATGCAGATTATATTCTTGAAAGTCCTGAACAAATATTACAGCTTGCAGAGCTGAGAAAATTAAGAAAATAGTATTATAACAAGAAGGGGAATATTATGCATGAAACTCAGGTAAAGGGGATATTGTCTGCTGAAAATGGAATGAATATTTATAGGGGTTGTACTCATGGATGCATTTACTGTGATTCAAGAAGCACATGTTATCAGATGCATCATGATTTTGAAGATATTGAGGTAAAGTCCAATGCACCAAGTGTGTTAGAAGATGCTTTACGCAGGAAAAGAAAGAAATGCATTATAGGTACAGGTGCCATGTGTGATCCATATATTCATCTGGAGGAAAAGCTTATGAACACCAGAAAGTGCATTGAGCTTATTTATTCATATGGCTTTGGATTGGCTATACTGACCAAATCTGCAAGGATTTTAAGGGATCTTGATCTGCTTAAAAAAATAAATGAAAGCACAAAATGTGTGGTACAGATGACTCTTACCACATATGATGAAGCCTTGTGTAAAATTATAGAACCCAATGTGAGCACTACAAAACAACGGTTTGAAGTTCTTAAGATAATGCGTGATAACGGAATTCCAACTGTAGTCTGGCTGAGCCCTATTCTGCCATTTATCAATGATACAGAGGAAAATATCCGTGGGATTTTGAATTATTGCATTGAGGCAAAAGTGAAGGGTATAATCTGCTTCGGCATGGGACTTACCTTAAGAGAAGGAAACAGAGAGCATTTTTATAAAAAGCTGGATGAACATTTTCCTGGAATGAAGGCTCGATATATGGATAGGTATAAATATGCATATGAGATACCTAGCCCTAATAATGAAAGGCTAATGAGTATATTCAAAAGCACCTGCAAAGCTCATGGCATAATGTGTGACATTGGGGAATGCTTCAATTATCTCCATAAGTTTGAGGAAAAAAATCATCATGAGCAGCTAATGCTTCCCGGACTTGATTAATAATAGTATGTTTATATAAGTTTACTTTTTTATATATAATGAAAAGTGATTATAATTAATTATTCATCGATTTGAGGAGATGTTTTTTAATTATGAAAAAATTAATATTATTTATAATTTTGGCTTTAATCATGGTGTCCAATATTTTTTTTATTAGTTCTAAGTATAGACATACAAGTATTCCCAAGTTAACTGTTATTTATAAAGGGAAAAATTTAAATGTAGCTCAAGGATCTTATTATTGGAAAGCTGGTTTTAAAACAAAAAAGTTTACAGTTAATAATTATGCAGATATTATAAATAATTTAAATGGAAAGAAAGATGTGATTAATAACGGCCAATTAGAATTACATTTTGATTACCAACCGGAAATTATTACATTAAGTGGTGGATATACTCAGAATGCTGAACCTACCATAAAAAATAATATTATAAATATTTCTCAAGGAGAAGGTACTCAAATATATTTTATAGATTGTAAATGGAGGGAAGGAACTGTGACATATGTTGTTGTAGTTCAAATAAAGGATCTGTAGCATTAGCGGTTAAAACTGCTGATGCAAAACTCCCTTTTAAGTCAGCAGCAAAAACTGTTCCTGTTATGTTAGGGTTCATTAGTTATGCTATAATTTAGTAAATATAATATAAGCGGGGGAATTATTTATGGAATACAATTCAGAATTCTGGAATGCCCTTGATAGTCTTGTGCAGCAGTCGGAGATTGTTATTGATAGACCTAAAGGATCAGTGCATCCAAATTTTCACGATTTTTTTTATGAGGTTGATTACGGTTATTTAAAAAATACGAAATCAATGGATGGCGGCGGCATTGATGTGTGGAGAGGAACAGACAAGGAACAAAAAGTGGATGCAATAATGTGCACCTTGGATTTAAAGAAAAGAGATTCAGAGATCAAGATACTAATGGGATGTACTGAAGAGGAAAAACAAAAAATTTTTCATACTCATAATGACAAACCAAGTATGAAGGGAATTTTAATTAGGAGATAGTAAATCAAAGTGTAAGGTGGAGATTATGAAAGAAAATATTAGAATAACTGTAGAAAAGGTAAGGGTTGAAGGAAAAGGTGTATTACTTCTCACGGGACCTTCAGGATGCGGCAAAGGAGAAATTGCTAAAGAGTTATGTAAGTTTTTATCTATTCCTAAGGAAAGACATTTATCTATGGGGGATATTTTGCGCAAAACAGTTATTAAAGCAAAAGAAAATGAAAACTTTATGAAAACATTGGGCGAAGAATACAATATTAGCAATGATATTTCCGTATTGGACTTAGAAAAAAACCCACCGGAAGTTGTTCAAAAGGTAAAAAACTATCTCAATCAAATAACTTCATTCTTAAACTTAAATGATAATTTTATTTCACAATTTCACTGGCTGGAGTTTTGTGTAACAAATGGACTGCTGATACCGGATGAATGGACAGAAAGTATTATAGATGCTCTGCTGGAAGGTACTCAGGAATTGCACAAAGGAATATTTATATTAGACGGATATCCAAGAACTGTTTATGCTGCTAGAAATCTGTTAAAAACCCTTAACAGATTAGACATACCTGTAATAAAGGTTCTTCATTTATTTATTACAAAGGAACAAATGAAGCTTAGAGCATTTAACAGGGGTCGAATTGATGATACTCAGGATAGTTTAGAAAGAAGATATAATTTCTATATAGATAAAGTGCAACCATGTATTGATTATTTAAAAAGCAGTTTAGGCAGCACAATGGTATCTCTGATAGATGCACATCAGCCTGTTTACAGCGTAAATGGACAGTTAGATTTAGATGCTTCCATAAATGAGGTAGTATTAAATGCAATGCAGGCATTAGGACTTCCAAAATTTCTAATGGATTTAAAATAAAATTGATAATAAAGAAGATCATGCAGCAATTGGAAGAAATATTGTTAATAATTGGTTTAATAATAATCAGGAAATATTACATGGCATTAAAGAACCGGATAGATTATTATATCTAATTGAAAACCATTCAAATAAGGAAGATGATGAATCGGATTATTGTTTGCAGGTATTAAAAGATGCTGACATTTTAGATGAAATAGGAATTATGTCAGTATTTATGGCATCAAGCTGGATAGACAGAAGTAATCCGTATTTTTTTAATATGCTTTCTGATAGAATTAAGAATTTTGAAATTGGTTTTTGTGACAAAAAGATTAAGCTGTTAAAAACTGAAACAGCAAAATCGATTTTAAATGTAAAAAGAAATTTTATAGTATCTTTAGACAAGCAGCTTAAAGATGAACTATATGGTACTGAAATGTTTGGTGAAGTTAGTATTGAAGATTATTTTAAAGATGTGGAATATTAAAATGCAAGGGGAAAGATAAATGGGGAAAAGGAATTTATTCATTATAGGTGACAGTGTATCAATACATTATGGCCCTTATCTCAAGAAAATGACAGAATATAAATTCACTTATGATAGAAAAAGAGGAATAGAACAGGCACTGGAGGATCTTGACACGCCAATAGGAGCTAATGCAGGGGATAGTAAAATGGTTCTAAAGTACTTGCAGGAGGAATATGATAAAAATACTAAATATGATATTTTGATTATTAACTGCGGATTACATGATATACGTGTAGACAGACTCACAAATAAAATACAAGTTGAATTGAAAGAATATCAGATGAATTTATCTAAGATAATTGAAATATCTAAAAGTATGGCAAATAAAACAATATGGGTCGGCTTAACACCTGTTATTGATGAAATTCATAATTCAAGAAAAGAAGGATTTTTAAGATATAACAAGGATGTAATAAAATATGATACCGCTGCCAAGAAAATAATGCAGGAACTTAAAATACCATGTATAGACATGTATAATTTCACTCGGTCATTAGGTGAAGATATCTATTCAGATCATGTGCATTTTAAAAATAAGGTTAGAAAACTTCAGGCTGCATTTATAGCAGGTTATTTGAACTCTATTTAATAAATTTTAAAGTTTACAAGGGGAAATAGATAAATATCAGCAGAAAGATAGACCTGTAAAGGAAGAAAAAATCAAGCTAAATGTAGATACCAGTATAGAATCTGATAATGGACGAATAAATGTATCATAAAAGTAAAATAAAAACCAAAAACATGTTTGAAAAATAATAATGGGGGATAGAAAATATGGTATATATGGACAAGAAGCAAATAAACAGGTCTAAAATCAGAATGCTCCTTGGGAAAACATATTATTCGATAAAAAGGCACAGACAATGGTATTTAAGCGGAAAAGTTTATGCAAAACATATAGTTAGAGAAAAATATCCTTACAGTATTTTTGAACACAGTACTCCTCTTATTAGAAAACTCAAGGATGTGGATATATGTCTTCAATATAATAAAGTAACAAATCTTAAACTTGCTATAGAAAAAATTAATGGAATAGTAATCAGACCTGGAGAAACTTTTTCTTACTGGAAGCTTATAGGCAGGACTTCATATAAAAAGGGTTACTTGGATGGACTTACATTATGTCCTGATGGAACTTTCAAGTCATCGGTAGGAGGAGGCCTTTGCCAGCTGTCAAATATGATTTACTGGATAACTTTACATTCACCATTAACTGTAACTGAAAGACACAGGCACAGCCATGATATATTCCCTGATGTTAACAGAACTCAGCCATTTGGAACTGGAGCCACCTGTTCATATAATTCTTTGGATTTGCAGATATATAATAATACGGGAAATGATTATCAGCTTATAGTTTATTTGACAGATGAAAATCTTATTGGAGAGTGGAGAAGTTCAGAACCCTCTATATATAAATATGAAGTATATGAAAAGGAACAATCCATATCTCCAGGATTATTCGGTGGATACATTAGAAATAATTTAATTCACAGAAAAATTTATGATAATATGGGATTCATAAAAGATGAATATGTTACGGAAAATCATGCCTACATGATGTATAATCCATATTTAGATTCGGGAATTTACAATGAAAACATTAATATTTAAAGGTGGATGTAGTTATGAAATTAGTTTTATATAGTAAGCTTGAACCTGAGATTAATCTGGACATTCAGAGCAAAATCAATAATCACTTAAAGCATATGATAAAAAGTAACAATCCTTCTGTGGGATTAATTGAACATACTACAGACAGAGAAAATAAATACTATAAGAGGAACCTTGAATTTTATAATAATTTAGGAATTTATAATATACTTCGCTTTGATTTAGATAAAGGATACAATAATAAACTAGAGAAAGATTTATTTAAATGTGACATAATTCATTTGTCAGGAGGGAATACATACTATTTCCTATACATGCTAAAAAAGAGAAATTTAATACAAAAACTAAAAGATTACTGCATTAATGGTGGTATATTGGTCGGAGTCAGTGCAGGTGCATTAATTGCTTCACCTACTATTGGAAGTGCCAGGTATGGCGATGAGAACGAAGTTGGATTAACTGATTTATCTGCTTTAAACTTAGTGAATTTTGAAATTATGCCTCACTGGAATAGATGGAGATACTATCTGGAAGATTTAAAATACTACTCAAAGGTAAACAATATTACCATATATACTGTAGAAGACGGACAGGGAATAGTAATCGAAGATGATTCAATTAAATTTTATGGCGATATAGGAATTATAAAAAAATGAATAAAGAGGGCACGATGTTTATAAAAATAATCATTGTGCTCTTTCTATTTGACTATGGCTTTGATTACTGCAAAAGATTTATGCATATATATCCTTCTGAAAGATAAACTAACATAGAGTTCATTTTACAGGAGGTAAATTCAATGAGTGAAACTATATTAGAAAAAACAGAAGGCAGGGTAAGTTATCATGACTCTGTTGAAGAAATGCTTAAAAGAATAAGGCAGGATGGCATGTCCAATGTTTTTGACAGATATGCATCTCAGGAAAAAATAAGATGTAAATTTTGTCTTGAAGGATTAAGCTGTCAGCTGTGTTCTCAGGGTCCCTGCAGAATTAATCTAAAAGGAGAGCAGCAAAAGGGAGTATGCGGTATAGGCCCAGATGGTATGGCAATGAGAAATATGCTGCTTAGAAACATTATGGGAGCAGGTACATACAGCCACCATGCCTATGAGGCTTTTAGAACATTGAGGGCAACAGGAAAGGGAAAAAGTCCTTTTAAAATAAAGGATACTGAAAAACTAAAATGGATGTGCGGCAAAGTTGGTATTAACACAAATCAGGACATAAATAAAATGGCTGTGGAATTAGCTGATTTCTTAGAGGCAGAAATGGGAAAAGACGTGGATGAACCAAGTGTAATGGTAGATGTATTTGCTCCAAGAAAAAGAAAACAGGTGTGGAAGGACATTGGAATTTATCCCTCAGGAGTAGTTCATGAGGAGCAAAATGCAGTATCAAGCTGCTTAACCAATGTGGATGGAGATTATGTATCTCTTGCAAAGAAAGCCTTATCATTAGGATTAGCTACAATTTATACAGCTCAGATAGGACTGGAGATGACACAGGATATATTATTTGGAACTCCAGCTCCACATGAGGTAAATGTGGATTTGGGAATAATGGACCCTGATTATATAAACATTGTATTTAACGGACATCAGCCATGGCCTGGAGTTGCTACTCTGCAAAAGGCAAAGGCACCTGAGGTACAGGAAAGAGCAAAGGCAGCAGGCGCAAAAGGACTCAGAATAGTTGGTTCCATTGAAACAGGTCAGGAGCTTCTGCAAAGATTTCCAATAGATAATGTATTTGTTGGACTTATGGGTAACTGGCTCACCATAGAACCTCTTTTAGCCACAGGGACAGTGGATGTTATGGCAATGGAGGAAAACTGTTCACCTCCCGATATAGATCAGTATGCTGAAAAGTATCAGGCAACACTGGTTGGAGTAAGCACAATAATAGGACTGCCGGGACTTAGTCATATGTTTCCCTATGATCCTGAAAAGGTGAATGAAACTGCTGATAAGCTAATAGATTTGGCCATAGAAAATTTCAAAAAGAGAAAGAATAAGATTGTACCAAAGGTTCCTAAGATAACACAAAAGGCTATAGCTGGATTTTCTACGGAAGCTGTTTTAGGTGCTTTGGGTAATAAATTAGATCCATTAGTAGATGTAATAGCAGCAGGAAAAATTAAAGGAATAGTGGCTCTTGCAAACTGTTCTACACTACGAAACGGGCCTCAGGACTGGAATACAGTAAACCTTGTAAAGCAATTAATTAAAAAGGATATTTTAGTTGTGGCTGGAGGCTGCGGCAACCATGCACTTGAAGTTGCAGGGCTATGTAATTTAGATGCAGTAAATATGGCAGGTGCAGGGCTTAAAGAGGTATGTAATATGCTGAAAATTCCTCCAGTTTTAAGCTTTGGAACATGTACTGATACAGGAAGAATATCCATGCTTGTTACTGAACTTGCTAATCATCTTGATGTGGATATTTCTGACCTTCCTATTGCAGTAACTGCACCTGAATGGATGGAGCAGAAAGCAACAATAGATGGCATGTTTGCTGTTGCTTATGGAGCTTATACACATTTATCTCCAACTCCATTTATAACAGGTGCCAGCAAGCTTGTAAAACTCCTTACAGAGGATGTGGAAAAACTCACAGGCGGCAAGGTTGCCTTAGGAGATAACCCCGTAGAAGTAGCCAACAACATTGAATCACATATTTTAAGTAAAAGAAAAGCAATGGGACTCAGCTAATAATATATTGAGGATAGTCAATTATTGCTGCAAAGTAATAATTGACTATCCCCATTAACTATTCACTCTTACTTCTTAGTTATTACCTCTTAACTATTAGTTCTTAGTTCTTAGTTCTTAGCTCTTACTTATTCCTGTCCTGCCTTCAAAGCTTCCACCATTGAAACTCTGTTGATTTTTCTTCTGCTAAGCAGCTTGGAAAGCTCATAGGTAAGGTATATAATTACAAATCCAAATATAGTATATGCATAATTTATTTTAATTGGCATGGATATTGTCATATCCTTTGTAACTGATTTAAATAGTGCATCCAAAGAAACAAGAAGAAGAGGAATTCCTAAAATATAACCAAGGATTACTATAAAGGTGGAGCTGTTTAAAATAAGAGAGTAAATTTCCTTTTTCCTATATCCAAGCACCTTCATAAGTGAAATGTTTTCCCTGTTTTCCTCTATAGTCAGGGATGTCACCACATATATTACAATAAGTCCTATTAAGAAGGACATAAATGATATGGCACCTATAAAGGACTGAAGAGGTGCTGTCATTGTATCAAGAGCTTTTTTCATATCATCTGAAGTTACCACTGTCTGTAACTTTTCTTCTGGAATATTAAGCTTTTCACTGCTCCATAGGCCCATATAGCTGCCTGCAGGGAAGTTAAGTGTGGAATTAAGCCTATCTAAAGGAACATAAATATACTGTCCAACGTAGGTTTCAGCAATGCCATCTACTTTTATACTGTATTCTTTTGAATCAAGTTTGCTCACCACTGTAACTGTATCATCAGGCTTTAAATTAAGTTTGTCAGCCAGAGGCCTTGTTACAATTACCTTATCAGAATTTAATGTGTCACCTGATTTATCCTTAAAGGAAATATACTGAGAATTTTCACTTACGCCATATACTGCAAAGGTCAATTTACTGTTTCCTTTTGCAGATGATGGTATTTCAGAAAAAGCTTCACCCTTATCAGGTTTAGAATGCTGCATGGAATTAAATACATAGGTATAATTATATTTAAATGCATCATTGAAGGAGTCCTTCATTAAATAGTCCAGTGAATTCTTTTCAGTAAAGCCCATTAAAAGAAGCATTGCTGCCATTATTACTCCAAGCAGAAGAAATACACTTCTTGTAATGCTTCTAAGCTGTTCTCTAACCTTAAACTTAGTATTAAAACTTAATTTATTAAGCTTTAGATGTCTCTCAATAAAGCTTACCTTATCATTCTTTTTTCCGCCCCGCATAAGCTCTACAGGAGAACTTTTAAGTGATGCATTTATAACGAAATAGCTGCAGGTGATTAAAAATACTACTGGAAGAAGAACGCTTACTGAAATATAAGTTAGGCTGTAATCAATGGAGCTAACAGGCATATTAAAATAAGAAATCATAAAATTAATCATAGGTTTTAAAGTAATAATACCTAAAACAGTTCCAATTATTCCTCCTGAAAGTGATATAAACAGCGTATACATCAGATAGTGCTTAAATATCTCTCTTTTCCTATAGCCCAGAGCATAAAGGGTACCTATAATAACAGATTCTCTTTTAAGCATCCTCCACATAACAATACCTGTTAATATGCATGTAAGAATTAATATCAAAACAGGTACAGACGAGCTCATGCTGCCAATGCCTTTAAGCTTTGCAGTTACATAGTTTACCCTAGTATTATCCGTAACATTCAGCCAGTTAAGAACTATTATGTTTTTATTTTTTAAATAATCCTTAAGCTGTGACATTCTATAATCTAAATTACTTTTATCTCCATTAAACCTTACAGCATAGGAGCTGTTGCCTTTATTAAGAGCGTTAAAATCATCTTTGCTGAGTACGGCAATGCCAAAGCTCTTGGGATCATTCATTATATCTGATTCTGATCTCAGTGGGTATATATAATTTGGAAGAGAAACAAAGCCGCATATTTTGAATTTTTTATTATATATATCTATACTGTCTCCAATGTTCAATTTATTAGCTTTAGCATAGGCAGGATCAATTAAAATATTATTCATGCTTAATGGCTTTCCTTCAGTTACAGCTGGTAAATCAACCTTCGAGTTTTCTCTGAATATCCTTAATGTTTTGTCATTTGAAACTGAATAATCAAGTGATTTTGCTTCCTCCATGCTCATATTGAACTTTGATTCCAAAGCATCTAAATTATTGATTTTTTTATCAGTTGTAAAATTTGCATCCTCCTGATTATAATTTTTTTCAAAGGAGGCTGTTAAACCTGATAAGTTAACTGAAAGCAAATTAAATAATGTAAAAAGAACACAGCTTAAAATAATGAGTACTAAGGAACCAGCATATTGAGATTTGCTTTCTTTCATAGTTCTCTTTATTTTTCTGTTTATAACCATTACCACTCAATCCTTTCTGCAGGTATAATTGTTTTATTAACAATGCTTCCTTCAATTTCTCCGCTTTTAACTTTGTATACTTTATTTGCCATGGCGCTTATTGCAGTATTGTGAGTTATCATAAGTATGGTTGTGCCAAATTCCTTATTAACTTTTTGTATAAGCTTTAATATTTCTCTGGAGGTTAAAAAATCAAGAGCTCCAGTAGGCTCATCACATAACAGAAGCTTTGGATTCTTAACTATTGCTCTTGCAATTGATACTCTCTGCTGTTCACCTCCGCTTAATTCCCTTGGAAATCTGTTCTTTTTATCACACATTCCCACAGCTTTTAAAACTTCATCTGTATTTAGGGGATTCTTACTTATATTTGAAACTACTTCAATATTTTCACCTACTGTAAGATTAGGTATAAGGTTGTAAAACTGAAAAATAAAGCCTATATTATCTCTTCTATAATCTGTGAGTTTATCATCATTTAATTTTGTTATAACTGTATTGTCAACAATAACCGTCCCCGAATCACATCTGTCAATTCCTCCAATAATATTAAGAAGTGTTGATTTGCCGGATCCTGAAGGTCCAAGTATGACTCCTATTTCTCCTTTTTCAAGACTGATTTCTGCACCCTTTAAAACAGTTGTAGTGATATCACCTGTAGTGTAGCTCTTTTTTAAATTTTCTACATTTAAAAACATTTTTAACTCCTCCCCATGCCATTTTTCATTAATTCAATCATGGATTTAATTTCCTCTTCATATTCATCAAAGGGTTCATCTATTATTTCCTGACCCATGCTTTTGGCTCTGTTTATAATGTATTCCTTAAATTTAAAGGATACTCCTGTAACATAAAGGCAAAGCAGTTTATCGTCTATATCTTCTCTTATATAACCATTTTTCTTACCCTGATTTATAAAATTAAGTACATATTGGTCAGTGGCTTTCAAAATATAATCCATGGATTCATCCATTATATTTTTATATCTTCCTAAAAAAACTTCCTGAATGAAAATAACTGCTTCTCTTTCTTCTCTCATTTGAACAATAATTTCTTTTGAGCTGTCATAAAGATAGTCAAATATATTAATGTTTTTATCAGGTGAGATAATGAATTTATTGTATTTTTTCATAAGCAGATCTATACACCACTGTATAGAGTAAAGAAAAAGTTCTTTTTTATTTTCAAAATACTGATACATGCTGCCTTTTGCCACTCCGGCAGTTTTTGAGATATCTCCTATATTGCTTTTTTCATAACCAAGGCTTGAAAATTTGCTTATAGCAGCTCTCATAATATTTTCCTGCTTTTCCTCGCCCAGATTTAAAAATGTTTCCTTTGGCATTTCAATTACCTTCTTTATAATAGTTTGTGACCTGCAGGTCATGTGACCTTATAGTCATAGTATATGACTGACGGGTCACAATGTCAATTAAAATTTAAAACCACCAGATTTCTTGACCAAGGTCAAATACTTTCCATGCAGGATATATTATAATTTAGACAGATAGGGGGTATACACATGAATCGAAAACTAAATCAATTCTTTAAAAAATATACTACAGCTTTTACATTTGCAGCAGGTATACTTACAGTGTTAGGATATCTGGCAGAGCACCTTACGGATATGAGAACAGCTGCAATTATTTGTTATGTGGCTGCCACAGTATTAGCAGGGCTGCCAATACTCTTTAGGGCAATTACAGGACTTAGGATGAAAGCCATTGGCATTGAAGTTTTAGTTAGCATTGCAGTATTTGGAGCAATTTTTATAGGAGAGTACAGTGAAGCAGCTATAGTGACATTCCTTTTCCAATTCGGAACATATCTGGAGCAGCGCACACTGCAGAAAACACGCAGTGCAATCCGAATGCTTACAGAAATGGCGCCTGCTACTGCATGGAGATTGGAGAACCAGAAAGCTGTACCAGAGGAAGTGGATGTAGATGAAGTGGAAGAGGGTGACCTTTTACTAGTGAAGACTGGCGGAAAGGTAGCCGTTGATGGAATCATAGAATTTGGAGAAGGATACTTAAATGAGGCAAGCATAAGCGGTGAATCTGTTCCAGCTCACAAGGTTATTGGAGATCAGGTCTATGCCGGGACTATCCTTGACAGTGGAACATTACAGATGCGCGCAACTCGTGTTGGTGAGGATACTACTTTTTCAAAAATCATAGCTCTTGTAGAGGAAGCACAGGATGCTAAATCTCCAGCAGAACGATTTATCGATAAGTTTGCAAAATGGTATACTCCCTCAACCGTTGTAGTGGCAGCACTTGTACTGCTTATTACCCGTAATCTGGATACAGCAATTACAGTTCTTGTACTTGCCTGCCCTGGAGCCTTGGTAATTGGAGCACCTGTAGCAAACGTGGCTGGTATTGGCAGGGGCGCAAGGGACAATGTACTGCTTAAAGGCGGCGACAGTGTGACAACTTTTGCAAAGGTGGATACTTTCATATTTGATAAGACAGGAACACTCACAACAGGTTATCCTGATGTGACAAAGGTTTACAGCTACACCAAGGATATTCCAAGGGCCTTGAACATGGCTGCCAGTTTAGAAAGCACAAGTGATCATCCTCTGGCAAAGGCAATTGTGAATTATGTAAAGAACCAGGATATTACAGTGGAAGAGGCTGCTTACAGTGAAACATTGAAAGGACTTGGAGTTCGTGCTGACATAGGTGGTAATATGATTATGGCAGGCAGTTCACGAATGATGAAGGAACAGGGTATCTCTCTTACAGAAGAGCAGCAGGGGGATTTACAGGAGGCAGCAGGAAATGGTGCATCCACAGTGATGCTTTCTGAGAATGGAAAGATTTTATTGCTGTTTGCTATTTCTGATAAGATTAAGGACAACGCAGCAGAAACCATTGCAAATCTAAAGAGTCTGGGCATCAAAAAAACAGTTATGCTTACGGGAGATAATAAAAAGACAGCAGAAGCAGTTGCAGCTAGGATTGGAATAGATGAAGTACAGGCAGAACTTCTGCCGGAAAACAAGCTTTCAACAATGCAGGAGATACAAAAGGAAGGCAGAATAGTTGCATTCGTGGGAGATGGTATTAATGACGGGCCATCCCTTGCCGCAGCTGATATAGGAATTGCCATGGGAGGCGGAACAGATGTGGCTGTTGAGACCTCAGATGTGGTTCTAATGCGCTCCGACCTTGAGAGCATCCCAGTTGCGGTAAAGCTTGCAAAAAACACAACTGGTGTTCTGCACCAGAATATAGTCATTGCCGTGGGTACGGTAATGCTTCTCTTAGTGGGACTTTTTATGGGATATATCCATATGGCAAGCGGCATGTTCATACATGAAGCAAGTATCCTGGTGGTTATCCTGAATGCAATGAGGCTTCTTCATAAAACAAAGAAATAGTCATGACAAAAGCAATTTTAAATATAATTACAAAAAGTTGATTAGCGTCAAATATTTTATGAGCAATCCATGTTAAAATTATAATATCAATAAAAAGGAGTGAATTTTATATGAAAAAATGTACCATGCAGTTGGAAGAACTGGTTTGTCCTATGTGTGCACAGAAAATCGAGACAGCGCTTAAAAATGCTCCTGGAGTGGATTCCGTGTCTATCTTGTTTAACTCCAGTAAAGCCAAGGTGCAGTATGATGAGCAGATAACAGAACCTGAAAAACTTGCCGACACTGTCAGAAGCATAGGCTATGAAGTGTTGAAGCTTTCATAAAAACTAAAAGATATCATGAAAAGGGGGAAAATAAATGTTTGGAAGATCAAGTAATTTAAAGAACTGCCCAAAATCTTTACAAAAATCCTTTGGTACACTAAATATGTTCCTGCCAAGGGTAAAGAAAGTACATGGAGCGGAACATCCTGAGCTGATTGAAGTTGAACAGGCAGCAGAGGAGCTGCAGACTGTACTTGAAGACGGCATGGATGATAGCAGGATAAAAGTCTTACTGGAAAGGCTTAGGAACCTAACAAAAAATTATGCAATTCCATCAGATGCCTGTCCCGCATATAAGAATGCCTATAAGGCTCTGTCACAGATTGATGCCATATTGTCAGATATGTAATACCTACAGCTTTTGCTAATGTAAATCCTTGAATTGCAGGAAAAGGCTGGTCACACGGGTTTCTACCCTGATGTGACCGGCCTTTTTGCCAGGGGTTATTTAATCAATGGACCTTTCAAGGTGATAATTGTACCATTTGCTAAGCAATATTTTTAAGGAAGCAGCAGCAGGAACAGCAATGAGCATGCCAATAAGTCCCCCTGCATTTCCACCTATAAGAATGGCAAGCATAGTGAATACTGGATGTAATCCTACGCTGTCACCAACAATTTTAGGTGCTAATAAATTATTATCCACCTGCTGAACTGCAAGCATTCCAATAACTGCCCATATGGCTGTAATGGGTTGTCCACTTAATAGTGCCATAATTACTGCAAGAACAGTTCCAACCATAGGCCCAACATATGGTATCATATTACAAATACCTGCAATAATTCCTATCATAACAGCATAATCTATGCCTATAAAGAACAGCACAATTGCAGACAAAATTCCTACCATGGAAGCCTCTAGTAATTGTCCTCTTATATAATTGCTGAAGGTATCATCTATAATATTGAATATTTCTTTTAATTTAGCTCCTGTTTTGCTTTTCCTAAATATAAGTACAAAAATTTTATTCCATAGATTCAAAAAGTACTCTGAATCCTGTAATAAATAAATACTCAGTACTAATGATATAAGAAATAAAGCTATGTTGCTTAAAAGAGATACAACTGAACTTGTTAATGACACAATACTTGCAGAAAAATATGTCTGAATATTGCTGATGATTTCAGCTAACTTCTCATTTAAATTCCCCGGTATTGAAATGTTTAAGCTTTTCAATTTATCACTAATGGAACTTACGGATAAAGCTGAGTTATTTAAATAGTTACTTAAATATCCTGTCATGGCGGATATGGTTACATTATTGGAAAGCTTTCCACCAATCATAATATATATACCGCTTAGAATTGCAATAAAAATTGATATTATAAGTGTATACATAATTAAGATTCCCATTGTTCTCCTGGAGGCTGGCTTTTTAAAAATCTTTCTGGCTTCCAGGAAGTTTTCAATAAATCGTACGCCAGGCTTTAATAAATAAGCAATGATAAGAGCAATAATAAGGGGCTTTACAAGGTTTGCAATTGTGCCTAATGTATTAAATAACAGATTAAATATACTTCCTAAATTATTAAAAACAGCTATACCAATATAGGATAAAATTATTGTTGCTGCTGCATATAAGCAGTATTTCAATAGTTTTTTATCTAAATTCATTTTAACCAGCCTTTCTCACTTTAAAGAGATTAAATATTTAATTTAATTGCAGTTACTAACTATTATAATAAATTAATAAACATCGGTAAAGATTAATAATATGGAAACAGAGATTTAATAGTATCTTAATGTTATTATGTCAAAATTAAAAACAGTTACAGTAATTAAATGAATAAATATGGACAGAGTGTAATATTAGAGCTAAAGTGAATATAATCAAATTATATAAATAGATTTCAAAGTAAATCATATAGTTAGGAGAAATAAAATAATGTCTAAAGATGAACATAAAGAAAATAAGCTGAAGGTTAAAAGTTTAAATAATAAAGAAATCGCCCATAAAGGTTTTGAACTTGGAATATTATTAAAATGTATAGATGGAATTTTAGAGATTATAGGCGGATTCCTGCTGATGTTTTTAAATCCGAACAGATTAAATAAGCTGGTAGTTTTACTAACTCAGCATGAGCTGTCTGAAGACCCAAGAGATAAGATTGCCAGATATATGATAAATTTTAGTGCTAAATTTACTGTAAGTACTCAGAATTTTGGAGTTTTTTATTTGATTTCACATGGGCTTATAAAGTTGGTTTTGGTGTTTTTATTATGGAAGAGGAAGATATGGGCTTATCCAATTACTATTATTTCCTTTGTGTTGTTTATTGTATATCAGCTCTATCGCTATACAATATATCATTCAATTTTGTTAATAGCACTGTCTGTTTTTGATGCAGTAATGATAGTTCTAACCATTATTGAATATAAGAGAATTAAGGATAAATTTAAAAAATAAAAAACAACTCATATGGAATTTTAGAAAGCCATATGAGTTGTTTTATTTTATTTGCCAGCTATAGATACATTGAATATTTTCAATGCTTTTGGTCCTTTGAAATTATTTATCTGCTGAACTTCACTGGATAAAATCATATTGCTGTGAAAATCTTTCATATTCCCGGATACTGACCCGCCGGTAATAGGCGTTGTACTATTCCCATCATGGTACCATCCAAGTCTTATTTCTCCTCCGAAGTCTCCTGTTATAGGATCCATCTGAAAATCTGAAAATGCTGTAAGCTCAACATATTTTCCATTTTTTAAATCATTATAGCTTTGAGATCCAGGTGAAACCACATAGTTCATAATATTGCCGGTAGGTTCAACACCTAAATAATAGCTGTGTCTTATATCCCCAATGTAACTTTTTAAAATTCCACTTTCATATAAGCAGGTTTTCTTAAGCAGAACTCCATCACTGTCACATGGAGTGGATAGGGTAGAGCCTTTTAACTCAGGATCAAGTATAATGCTGATCTTATCACCTGTTACATTATCTCCCTGAACATTATCTCCTAGTTTTAAGCTTGATGTCCCGTTATAAACTGATTCAGCCTTTGCCTTATCATAATAATAGGATAGAAGAGTTTCTACAGGTGAACCAGTAAATATAACGTCATAATTACCTGAATTAAGGCTGCCATAAGCCTTGGCCCTCTGCTCGCTTAAATACAGCATTTCATCTGAAGCATTGCTGATTAAGTTTTCATCAAAATCAGAGAATTTAATGCTCTTATATAGTTCTATTTCTTCTTTTTCCTTCCAGTTAGTAACAAATTCAATCATGGCATCATAGCCCTCGAAATATTCATCTACTCCATTTGAGGTTATTATTCTGGTATATGTTTTATTTAAAAAAATCTCAGAAGAATTTATCCAGCCCTTTTCCTTGTTATCATTTTTATACAGGGCTCTTGACATGTCACCCATCCAGTGGCATATATCATTTTCTTTAAAGTTGCTTTGGCAGGGATATTTCTTTTTAATGTTTTTAACATTAATTTCATAGTATTCATTTTTAATAAAATTACATGCCAGTGCAGCATCTAAAATGGCTGACTTAATTTCATCCCTATTCATTGTTGGGTGGATTTTTACCAGAGAAGACCCCTTATATTTTTTGCCATTATCTTCAAAATCTTTGTACACTGTAACTGTGTAATGGGTAACGTCTTTACCTCTGCTTAAATCAAGAGCTTTTTTAATAAAAAACATTTCACAGGAGACAGTTCCAGTTTCAATTATTTTATATTGAGAAATTTTACATTCCTTAAGTACATCTTCAATAATATTAGAAAAATTGCTGTTCATTATCCTAACCTCGCTTTCCCTTTAATGTATGGCCCTCCGCAGGATACCTTTACGTATTCCTTATAGCCTTTTCCACATGCTCCCGATCCGCTGAGATGAACCTGCTCAGACACCATTGATATAGATTTAAGCAGATCAGGCACATATCCTGTCATAACTATTGGGGATACATAATTGTCCGTAAGCTTACCGTCTTTTATTTCAATGCCGTACTGCACCATACACTGAATTCCCCAATTTTTAGGGTCTTCCATACCGCTCATTGGGCAGTCAATAAAATATCCATGCTTTATGGAAGCTATCATATCAGAAAGCTTATCTTTTCCTGGTTCAAAGAATGTATTTGTCATTCTGGCATAGGCTTTTCTTTCAAAAGACTGTCTTTTTCCATTTCCTGTAGGAGTGGTTTTAAGATAAAGAGAAGACTGTGTATCTGATAAGCCGGCTTTTAAAATTCCTTTATCAATAATAACCGTATCTGTACCAAGTACGCCCTCGTCATCAAAAAGGTATGAGGAAACTTCCTTTGCAGATTTTGCACCGTCTCTCATAGTTACAAGATTTGATGCAATCTGCTTGCCCATGTAATTCACTGCCAATGCTCTGTTCTTAACGAACATATCCATTTCCACACCATGACCAAAGGCTTCATGTGCAATAATTCCTGAAACATCAGGAGAACAAATTACATCGTATTCTCCAGGTACAATCTGCTTTGCATCCAGCAGCTTTTCTGTGGTATGAACTAATTCATCCACTTTTTCTTCCATTGAATCTATAAGCTCAGTACCATAAAGTCCTGAGAAAGGCTGATAACAGTATTTAATATTGTCATCTCTCTTTACTAAGGTAACTATACCGCCTTCACTGAAAATATAGGACTGCATTAAATCCTTTTTATTTGATATAAATATTTTGGAAACATGCACATGCTGATAATTAACTATGCAGTCAAATAAAACATCAGAAGCTGCAGAAGCCTTATCCTTAACAGCAGTCATTTTTTTTATTATAGCTTCACTGCCTGTGGTTTCTGGAATAACCCCAACTTCTCCAATATAACTTTCCGTTAATTCTTCTTCATTTATCAGCGGGTAATTATTGATTACATTTGTGTTATTTACCTGTCCAAGCTGTTTTAAAATATTACTTTTGATTTTATCTGCAAGCAATTGTATATTTCCCTGCGGGATTTCATTAAATGAAAACTCAGAATAATTAATCCCGTTATAAATTTTAACTACAAACCCTCTTTCATTCCAAAATGAATCCTGAAAGTTTATTCCTGTTTTTTTTATGGAATAAATTTTACCTGATACATCAGTTCCTAATACGGAAACATATTTAAAGTCTTTTGATAGAATATCAACTAACTTTTTTATTTCAGGTTTTGTTTCCATTAAAAAATATGACATGTTTACTTTCATGAATTTACCCCCTCGTCTTTAAAATAATGTGTATGGTAATATTTTACCATTGTTTTGCCAATATTTCATCCTTTTTTAGGTTTTTTAGGGGATTTTTTAGGGGACGGTTAAGCTAAAATTTGCATTTATTTTAGGGGACGGTTAATTAGAAGTTTACATTTATGTTGAAATCAGCTATAAGAAATTTATTGAAAATACCATAATTAACTTTACTTTATTTTTATAAGTGATATACTATATGTGTTAAATAAAATTAAATTGCATATTATATGATTAAAAATTAACAAGTATGTATCATAATTAATTTATAATCATAATATAATATAGTATATATTAAATATGGGGAGTGTATATTATGAAAAACGGTAAAACTGTAATTCCTGAGAAAATATTAAAGGAGTTTGATGGTCTGGTAAAAGAAGCTGGAGTTTCAAAGCAAGAATTTCTAAGTTATATCTCTAAATTTTATAATATGGACAAAAACAATGATATTGATAAAATTAACAAGGATGCATATTATGACAGCTTTATAGCTTAAGCTGATAATAGGGACGGTTAATTAAAAACTTGAATATTACCTGGGTTAATTTTAGGGGAAATAAATAATATAAACCTGTATATGACTACAAAGCCATACACAGGTATTTTTTTTATGCTTTTATTAGGGGACGGTTAAGCTGAAGAAGAAGGGAGATATCCTATAATAAGATCTCTAAATGAATTGCTAGTGTAATAAAGTTTTTTCAATAATAAGCTGACTATATAACTAGTTATATAGTCAGCTGTTTTTATTTGTTAGTTTACTCTGCGTCCATTAGTAAAATCACCGAATAAAGGTTGAATTCTAACTACATCACCAGTGTGAGGCGCATCTATCATGTTTCCGTTACCAACATATATTCCAACATGGTGAGCTGGACTTCCAAAGAATACTAAATCTCCAGGCTGCAAATCACCTCTTGAAACATATTGTCCTACATTTTGCTGAGCTTCTGATGTTCTTGGCAGACCTACTCCAAAATGAGAGTATACATATTGAACAAAGCCTGAGCAGTCAAAGCCAGAAGGGCTTGTCCCACCCCAAACGTAAGGAACACCAAGGAAATTTGAGGCATATGCCAGAACTAAATTAGAAGAAACTGAAGATCCTCCTCTTGAAGCTGAAGATCCTGAAGAAACTGGAGATCCTCCTCTTGAAGCAATTGGTCTGGACACTGAACTTCCAGATTTTGCAGTTGAGGTTTTTAAACTAGGTGCTGAACTTCTTATTTGTTTTATTGAAGCCATACTTGCAGCTACTGCAGCTTGATCTGCAGCTAATTGAGCACTATATTTTGTTTCCTGATCTTTTAGCTGTGCTATTAATGCAGTTTCATCTGATTTTTGCTTATTTAAATCAGCTAATTCCTTTTCATTAGCACCCTTTAAAGAAAGCAGTTTTTCATTTTCTGTATTAAGTGCAGATTTCTTTGAATCAATTGCAGATTTTTTTGCTTGATAATCATTAATAACATTTTGATCAAAGTTAATTACTTTTGTTATGTTTTCCACTCTTGATAAGAGGTCACTCATATTTTTTGAACCCAATATGATGTCCAAATAGCTAGAGGAACCATTTATGTACATTTCTCTTAATCTTTCACTATAAAGCTTTTGCTCAGCTTTAATATCATCCTCGGCTTTTAGCAAATCTTTTTCAGACTGTTTAATTTCTGTCTGTGTTTTTGCTATATTCTTTTTATTATCGTCTATTTTAGACATAATTTTTTCAATTTGATTATCCATCATACTAATTTTACTTTCAATACTACTTTGCTGAGCCTGAACTTGTTGAATTTTAGCTTTATCTGATGCAGGATCTGCGTGAACAGTTGTAAAACCAACGTTGAGAGTAACGGAAAGTATAATTATGGTTGAAACTAATTTTTTATTCAAATTTTCATCCCCCTTGTATATAAATGTTTATTAATCAGAATTTACCATAAAAGTCCCAATTAACTTGTTACAAGCATTATAACACAAAGAAACTAAAAAAGTAAAATCTTTAGACAAAAAAATTTCTAAATATATATGCAGAAGATTTTAAATCATAAAGGATATCAGATCCATTTGTAGAATATAATAAATAGAAAGCAGGCCTACAGGAATAGGCGGTTAAGGACCTGTAATTTATGATGAATCTTAGTAACGAAAGAGAGATAAAATATGAATTGGATTGAATCAATAAAAAATTATAAAACTTCAAATGAGCAGGAGAAAAAAGATAAAGAAATTATTTTAAAATCTATGAACATGTTTCATGATCTGCTTACAAGGGATAATGAAATAATTCACATGACAAGTTCAGGATTTGTGGTGAATAAAAGCAGAGATAAAGTTTTGATGGTACATCATAATATTTATAATACATGGGCTTGGACAGGCGGACATGCGGATGGAGATGAGGATATGCTGCATGTGGCAATAAAGGAAGTTAAGGAAGAGACAGGAGTAAAAAATATTTTTGTTGTCAGTGAAAATATCATATCATTGGATATTATACCTGTGCAGGGGCATATAAAAAAAGAGAAGTATGTGGCGCCACATCTTCACATATCTGCTGCTTATTTATTGGAAGCCCATGAAAATGACACACTTAAAGTTAAACCTGATGAAAACAGCGGTGTTCAGTGGATACCTATGAATGAAATAGATAAGTATTCCAATGAACCACACATGAAGAAAATATATAACAAAATAATACGTAAAGTCAGAGAATTATAAAATGAAAATCCACCATTTGGTAACTTATAATAAACACAGGAGGAAACAAAAGTGAAAATATTTTTTATGTCAGATATACATGGTTCACTTTATTATACAAAAAAAGCATTAGAAGCTTTTGAAAGAGAAAAGGCAGATTATATTGGAATTTTAGGTGACGAGCTTTATCATGGCGCAAGAAATCCATTGCCAGAACAGTATAATCCTCAGGAAGTAACAAAGCTTTTAAATAAATATGCAGATAAAATTATAGCTGTAAGAGGGAATTGTGACAGTGAAATTGATGAAACCGTGCTTAATTTTCCAATGTCATCAGCTTATTCAATAATACTATACAATAACAGACGTTTATTTTTAACTCATGGTCATATATACAGTGAAGATAATATGCCAAAGCTTAAACCTGGAGATGTATTTTTATATGGCCATACTCATGTGTCAAAGGCTGAGAAAAAAGGGGATATATTTGTTGTAAATCCAGGATCAATAACATTCCCAAAGGGTAACGGAATAAATTCTTATGCTGTTTTAGAAGATGATGTTATTAGTATAAAGAAATTAGACGGAGCAGTAATAAATGAAATTAAATTAGCTTAGACATTAGATTTGGAGTGAATAAAAATTGTGGATAACAGTAGAAAAGTTACTATTATAATTTTATGTGAGTATATTTAATTTTAAAGATGTGGGGGGCTTTTATGGGGAAAAAGATTAGTAAGTTTAAAACAGTGCTTATCATTTTAGGAATTTTAGCTGCTGGATTTTTATTATGCTGGGGGCTTATAGCTCTAAAGGTGATTATCATTAATGCATAATAAATGGATAATTAACTTTAACTAAAAAAATACTCTTGCCCACAATATTTGATAATAAACTTATTTCAATTATTGCAGGTAAGAGTATTTGTTTACATAAAATTATCTAGTAAAAAACCCAATTTGGATTTAATATTTATTGTAAAAGTACATTTGGTTAATATTTTTTATTATATGATATAATTGTGATGGAGTAAGTTAACTTAACAGTTTATAGAATATGATAAATAGGGTGGAATGGGCTAATGAAAAAAGCTGTTTTTTTTGATATTGATGGAACATTATTGGACTGCCTTAATGGAATAACAGATATTACTCCTGCAGTGAAAAAAGCAATAAGAGAACTGCAGAAGTCAGGTAATTATGTTTTTATAGCCAGCGGCAGGCCATATGCTTTTATAAGCAGCGAAATATTAAATTTTGGTTTTGACGGATATATTTTTACAAATGGTGCCCAGGTAAGACTTGGAGACAAATTGATATATAAGAGGCCATTTAATAAGAATTTTACAAAGGAATTAATATTAAATTGTGACAAGCTTAATATTCAATACATACTGCAGGGAGAAAAATATTCTTATCTGAATAATGATTTTGAAAGATTATATTCATATTATGACAATTACGGTATATCAAGAAGATACTTAACAGGTGATTATGATATTGACAAAGTTGATGTATTTAAAATGGAAATGCTGTATAGCAGTAAACAGGCTTTGGATTACTGCTTTTCTAAAGTAAATGAGGATTACAACTACGGTTTGGATTCATCAAACAGTGTATTTGAACTTTATTCAAGAAGAGACTCAAAAGCATCAGGCATAAAGAAAGTGCTGAAATATTTAAATATCCCTTTGGAAAACAGCTATGCATTTGGAGACGATACAAATGATATAGAAATGCTGGAGGCAGTAGGATGCGGCATTGCTATGGGAAATGCCAGTAATATGGTTAAAAGCCACGCAGATAAAGCAACAGATGAGGTTCAGAGAGACGGGGTAGCACTGGGCATAGAAAGATTTATACTTTAGAGTTGAATGCAATCGAATACTACTGGGCAGCATCGGATTTAAGCAACTCCCTAAAGTTGGAAAGTTAATAACCAAGGTGTAATTAGAATTAAAATAAATTAATAATATTATTTATTAATGAGGTATTTAAATGAAAAAGAAAATATTCTTAATGTTTATAATCCTATTTATTACCACCATGGGTTTATTTCATAATGTTTTATATGCAATATTTGCAAATACAGAAAAATTAAATAGTGACATTCTAAAAGTAATGTTAAAATGTGAAATACGTCCAACAGAATTTATATCAATATCCTTTGATGGAAAGCTACAGAAAATTCCATTACCTAAGCATTCGTCAAGATTAAGCGATAATATTTATTTAACATCTTCTAAAGATTTTAATGAATATTTTAATTTTACATTACCTAATTATGGATGGAACGATATTATACAAAATGGTACCAGTATAGTCGTAACAAATAAAGAGAAAAATATTAAATTTCATATTGAAGTATCTTCATATACAGGAGCATATAGAGAAATAATTTTTTCAAAATAAACGCTTTCAAAACCTTAATCCTTCGCTTTCCTTGTGATTACATACATTTTGACTTACATGAGCAATTATTACAATCTTTATATTCATGCATAGGTGTTTCCGAGCGATAACCAGTGACTGAGGCACTATTAGGGAATCTATCGGATTCCCAAATCAGACTATAAAAAAGAAACACCCCATTTTCCAAATGAAATAAAAGGAATGTTTCTCTTTATAGTTTTGATGCGGATTTTTATGGCTAATTTGCTGCAAATAAAGATAACTAATAACAATAAATGGTATTAAAGCACCTAGAAATTATTTTCTATTGTACAACAGCTACTGTTTGTGTAACAAAATAAACCATTTCGCTAATCAGGTGGTTATGATTTCTAAATTATTTGATAAAGCTTTATAAATCTAATTCTTTATTATATTATAGTAGCATTAATCCAAAGGACTCCAGTCTGGGATATTGACTATAGTAATGCTTGGATTATAACCAATTGATATCATTGAATTATAGTCTGTATATGGATATAAAGTATAATCTGCATGATATCTATCATTTGTATGACTATCTACAATTGGTCTATACATTCCGGTTGATAAATATTTTGTACCGACACAAACAGCTGCGTGATTATAATATACCGAAGCCGATGGGTCAGTGTGGTAATATACAGCATTGCCACCTAAAGCTTTACTCATGATTCCAGAAGGCACTGTACTGTAATCGTTTGGTTGAGAAGTAATATATTGTTCATATCTTGTAGTATCTTGTTGACCTAAATACCAATAGTTATAACTGTCCTGTGCAACTCCCCAACTTGATGAATATCCTACCCCAAGTACATATCCAGTAGTATAAAACCATTGCCTTGAGCCTGATGTATCCTGTAATGACCAAAATCCAGCCTTTATACATTGAGATAAAAAATTTGTACAGTCAGAAGGTGAGAATGTCCTATAATTTGATGAATTACTTCCTGTAATGTAATAACTATCAGCATAACTAACAGCATTACTTCTATCATAGCTTGCTCCAGATGTTAAAGTTGGTAATTGAATATTATTTTTATTTGTAGGTTTAATAGTTTCAGGTTTACTTACTGAAAGATTTAATGTATCGTTTGAGGAATAACTGTTTATAAGTGAATTTGGCATATCATCATTAAGTACAACAAAGCTATTATTTACTTGTTTTAATGTAAATATATGATTATCTCCATATATTTCATAATCACTTTCATTAGATGGAGTTTTGTAATACAATTTTGTTACTTCATAAGCATTTACTTCATAAATACCGGTATCAATAAGATTAATATTGCTAATATTAATTTTTGTATCATTTTTATAATATTCCCTACCTATAACATTTTTAGAATTTCTTAAACGTTGTGCAAAACGAGTCTGAATTATTTCTGTGTTTTTACTTTTATCATTTATCTCTTTTAGCTTAATATTAGACAATTCGCTAATATTAAGTAAATCCTTATTATATAATTTTTTAAATGATTCTAAATCAGTATCTTTATTAATATAAATTTTTAATCTTTTATCAACAAAATTATTAATAAAATTATTTATATTTTGATAAGTATACGAGTCTAGTGAATTAATTGGATTTACGGATGCTGATACCCTATAAGGTGTAATGAATTGGATAAAAAGACATAACATAAGTAGAATAATTAAATTTTGTTTTCTTTTCACGGCAAGACCCCCTCAAAAATTATAATAAAATTTATTTAATATATACTAATGTTCTATAATTATTTGTAAAATCCTGCATTTATTGTAAATATATTTTTTAGATGTTAATGTATTGAAGACATGAATTTCCATTAAATTTTTAAAAATATTTATGACGTCAATTAAAATGGTCGGGTATATATTTGCTATTTATTTAATGGAGGCTGATGAAAATGACTTACTTAAAGTTAAATCTGATGAAAACCATGACGTTCAATTGATACCAATAGATGAAATAGATATATATTCCAATGAACCAAACATGAAGAAAAGAAATGCTTGGCGGCATTGCTATGGGAAATGCCAGTGATATGGTTAAAAGCCATGCAGATAAAGCAACAGATGAGGTTCAGAGATACGGGGTAGCACTGGGTATAGAAAGATTTATACTTTAGAGTTGAATGCAATCGAATACTACCGAATGTAACCAGGTAGCACCCGAATATCGGTAGCACCCGAATATCGTCGAATGTAACCAGGCAGCACCCGATTATTGTCAAATGTATAATGTGGACAATTGTTGCCTAAAATATCACTAGAGGTGATATTAATATGAATTTACAACTTAGTCAAAAAGAAAGAATGTTTCTAGAGGATGCAAAAATCCAGGAGGAGGTTTGTATTGAGAAATACAACAACTATTCCGGCCAGACTCAGGATCAGCAGCTGAAGCAGCTTTTTAACAAACTTTCAGGTGAAGAACAGCATCACCATGATATTGTTAATCAAATGCTTCAAGGACAGCAGCCAAATTTAAGTCATGCTGGACTTAATCTTCAAAGCCAGCAGGGTACTGCACAGCAGAATACTTCCCAGGGAACTGCAGGCACTCAGCAAGGCAATCAGCGTGATAAAATGCTATGTACAGATTTATTATCCACTGAAAAATATGTTTCAGGAACATATGACAGCGATGTCTTTGAATCTGCAAGTCCTGCAGTAAGGCAGGCAATGCAGCATATTCAGCAGGAAGAGCAGAAGCATGGTGAAGAACTGTTTAATTATATGAACAGCCACGGAATGTACAATGTAAAATAATATTTCAGAAGGGCCAGGTTCAAGAGCTGGGTTTAGTAGAATGAACCTGGCTCTATTTTTTTATAGGGTCAATCCAACTAAATACATTATATAGATATTACATGGTAGGTGTGCTATTATATTTATATTAAAAGAAATGGAGTTTCATAAATGGAGAGTTTAATTCTTAAAAACAGATGGAAAATACTTAGCGTAGTGGTACTGGGAACACTTATGTCAACTCTGGACAGCAGCATTGTAAATGTTGCTCTACCTGTAATGTCAAAGAATTTAGGAGTGGGGCTTGACAGTATACAGTGGGTTGTTACCAGTTATCTTATAGTTATATCAGCTTTCATTGTTATTTTTGGTAAAATAGCAGATAGAATAGGAAAATCCAAAATATTTTTACTTGGATTTATGATATTCGGCACTGGCTCCTTGTTATGTGCACTGTCTAATAGCTTGGAATTTCTTATTTTTTCAAGAATATTTCAGGCTGTAGGTGCTTCAATGTTTATGGCAACAAATCAGGGCCTTATTGCAGCTGTTTTCCCTCCTAATGAAAGGGGAAGAGCACTGGGTTTGTCGGGAACCACAGTAGCACTTGGTACTATGCTGGGACCTCCTATAGGCGGATTTATTGTAGAATTCTTTAACTGGCAGTCTATTTTCCTTATAAATCTTCCTATTGTTATAGTTGGTCTTGTCATGGGATTAAGATTGCTGCCTAAAAAAGAGGTTATAGAAAAATCAAAAGGCTTTGATATTAAAGGATCCTTACTTTTTATTATTTTCATAGTTTCATTATTATGGTCAGTATTAAGCGGAGAGCAAATGGGATGGGCAAATTACTTCATTATAAGCGGATTTATTATCAGTATTATAAGTATAATTATTTTTTACTTTACTGAGAAAAAAGCTGAAAATCCAATGCTGGATTTCTCAATGTTTGATAATAAACTGTTTGATATAAGTCTTTTCTGCGGCTTTATATCATTTTTAGCTATGTTTTCAATGAATATAATTCATCCTTTTTATCTTCAGTATATTATAAAGGCATCACCTGGAATGTCAGGATTATTAATGATAGTTTCACCAATATGCATAGGAATTGTGGCTCCAATAAGCGGGTATATCTCAGACAAAGTAGGATCTGAAATCATAACAGTGTTTGGACTTGCTTTTATTGCACTTGGACTTGTCTTAACAGCATTTTTAAATGGACAGTCAAGCTATGGAGATATAGTTTTCAGAGTTGCATTAATAGGAATTGGAAGCGGATTATTTCAATCCCCAAATAATTCTATAGTAATGTCCTGCGTTCCTAAAAATAAATTAGGAGTTGCCGGGAGTATAAATGCCCTCGTAAGAAATATGGGAATGGTTTCAGGTATAGCATTTTCTGTGGTGCTGCTTTATAACAGAATGAGCTATAAAATAGGTTACAAGGTTACAAACTTTGTTGAAGGGCAGAACCAGGCTTTCCTATATGGAATGAAAGTGGTTTATATTACAGCAGCATTTATATGTGCTATTGGAGTAATAATTACAGTTATGAGAATGTATAAAAGAAAAGCAAAAAGAAGCGAAGGCATATAAACCTTCACTTCTTTTTTATAGAAATTTATTTAAATATTTCAATAGCAGTCATAACTGCACCCATAACAGTAAAACATACACCTACAATCTTTTCCAAAGTTTTTTCATTAACTTTATTGGCATATCGTGAACCTAAAATTCCTCCTGTAACAGCTCCAATAGATAGGAATATACCAAGTACAATGTTTATATTTCCCCTGGCTGCATAACCTATAGTGGATGAAAGAGCTGTTATGGCCATTATAAGTGTTGAAGTACCAATAGCTTTATGAAGAGGAAATGCCAATAATATAATTAATGCCAGAAGTACCATAACTCCGCCGCCTGCTCCAAATATGCCGCTTAAAATACCTATGCCTAAACCTATGATTAAGGCAGACACTATTTTCTGCCACTTCTTTTTAAAGTTAATTAACTTACTTAGCGAATTTTCATTATCACCTTTTTCTTTATAGCTTTTACGAAACATTGCTATACCTGCGATAATCAAAACAATTCCAAAGCTTGATGATAAATTGCTTTCTCCCATCTTACTTGCAATGGAAGCACCTATCTGAGCTCCAATAATAGAAGTTATTGCTATCCAGATACCTGATTTAAGATCTATATTGCCATTTTTATAATAAGAATAAGCTACTGTTAAAGAAGCTATAACATCCACAAACAAACTTGTACCAATTGCAGTGTGGACGCTGGTTTTAAAAAGCATAGTCAAAACAGGTACTATGATCATAACTCCGCTGGCACCTATAAGACTTGTTATGCCTCCTGTGACAATACCAATACATATTGCTAATAAATAAAATCCAAAACTCATAAAAATATATCCCCTTTTGCTATATTATTTAATAGATAATTTCATAAATTCAACTAAAAAGCTGATGTTTTCTTCCTTATCATCCGGATGTAATTCATACATTGTTAATGTGCATGTTACCAATAATTCTGCCAGCCTTGCATCAAGGTTGGAACATTTATTAAGACTTTCTTTCTTATCAAGACAATTAAAGAAATTTGATAATCTTAACATTAAGCTGCTCTTTAAATCCTTAATTTCATCATCTTCCATAAGTTCAACCTCAGATGGGTCAATTAACTCCCTGCCTAAACCGCTTCTTGCTTCAATATCATCATAAAGTATATTTATGAATTTCCTAAGCTTTTCTTCAGGAGAAGCATTAAGATTTCTAAGGTTATCAAGGTTTTGAAATGTATTCTGCCAGCTTTCCTTAATTATGCTTATATAAAGATGTTTCTTGTTTTCATAGTAGTTGTATAGAGTTCCTACAGCCACACCGGATTTTTTTGATATCATTCTCATGTCCACATATGAATAGCTGTGCTGAATAAATAACTCTGCAGCACAATTCATGATAGTTTTTTCTACATCCTTTATTATCTTAGGAATAAAGTTCCACCTCCTTATTATGAACCATTGTTCATTTAGATTACAACATCATTATATGATATTATTTTTTATTTGTAAACAAGTAAGCATAAATCATAAATTTATTATGATTGATTTATGATAATGTCTTAATATACCACATATGATTATGTCCCAAATG